>JAEEGL012121138.1_pt1 | contig 21917 bp, 16 predicted proteins | sample 9134231 | NCBI WGS metagenome assembly JAEEGL01 (sample SAMN16246548, study PRJNA631951) | gut metagenome | biome: gut microbiome; feature: rumen; material: fiber-attached | host: Bos | place: Iran: Karaj | collected 2018-10 | reverse complement strand
ATGACTCCGTACCAAGTCCGACCCAGGTCCGACATTTCTCCGACCGTTCTATAGTAGTTCTATAGTAGTTCTATAGTCAAGCAGTAAAGAAATACTATGGAAGTACTATAGAAGTACTATGGAAATGAGGGCGTTGTGGCGGATTTGGATGGGTGATGTATGGGCTCTGTTACGGACTGTTGGGCTTTTGTGGGCTGACAGCCAAAGGGTTGTGGGTTTGCTGCTGGCGTATTGAAAATATTATGGCGGTGACCGGGGCAATAAATACGGGCAGTTGGCGTTATGAATAGAAATGATGAAGAGAGAAGTTATATATATTGTGCTGACAGCGCTGTTGTTGGCTGGCTGTGCCGGACGCAAGGCGGCGGCTCCCGCTGCAGGCCGCTATGAGCGGGTGCCGATAAAGGAGGTGACGCAGGAGCAGTTGGCGCTGGATGCCATGCTGATTGATGCCGTGAGCCTTCAGGAACGGGGTGACCGCGATGGGGCTCTATCGGCATATGCAAAGCTCGCTGCTGCGGCTCCGTCTGCTGCTGCGGCATGGTACGAGATGGGGCAGTTGCTGATGCAGAAGGGGTGGACCGACAGTGCCTACCGCTGTACGCAGCGTGCGGTAGATATCAATGGCGACAATGTGTGGTATCTGCTGGCCCTGGCCCAAGTGCAGCAGAAGCGTGGCGACTCGAAGGGCGCCACGGCTACGTGGGAACGTATAGTGAGGCAAAATCCCGAGGTGCTCGAATATTACTACGAGTTGTCGAATTCGTATATCACGGCCGGTAATCTGCCAGCCGCGGTGGAGGTGCTTAACAGGGTGGAGCGGCGTATCGGTGTGACCGAGCCTATCTCGCTGCAGAAGCAGCGCCTGTGGGAGGCCGCCGGCAAGCAGGACAAGGCTGTGAAAGAGGTTGAGGCACTGGCTGACGCTATGCCGCAGGAGAAGCGCTACAGCGCAATCCTGGCCGAGATGAATATGCAACAGAAGCGCTACAGCAAGGCGAAGCGGTACTATGACCGCATACTGGCCGCCGACCCCGACGACGAGTATATACACATACAGTTGGCCGAGTACTACAAGCAGACCGGCCAGCCTGCCGCCGCCGACAGCGAGATGGTGAAGGCTTTCCGCCATCCGGCCTTGGGCTGCCGCACCAAGATACAGTTGCTTTCGTCGTTCTATACACCCGACGAGTTCTACGGCAGCCGCAGTGGGGTCACCTACCGCCTGCTGGAGTCTATCATGGGCGAATGCGAGGACTCGGCCGAGTTTGCTCCGTTCTATGGCGATGTGCTTATGCGCCAGAGACGGTTCGACGAGGCTGAGCGCCAGTTCGCTCAGAGCCTGCAGCGCGACAGCAGTCGATACGAGATATGGGAGGCGATGCTGATATGCCTGGCCGAGCAGCCAGAGAAAGAACAGGTGTTGTTGGGATATGCGCAACGTGCTTCGCGGCTGTTCCCGATACAGACGCTGCCGCTCTATATACAGGGGCTTTACTATGTGCGCCACGAGCAGTACGACAAGGCGTTGGAGCCGTTGGAGAGGGCTGCCAAGTGGGGTTTCAACAAGGGCTATCTGGAGGCTGACACGCGCGGTCTGATGGCCGAATGTTTCTACCGCACTGGACAGTATGAGCGTGCGTGGCGAGCGTTTGAACAGTATGTGAAGCTGCGTCCCGACGATTGGGGCATGCTCAACAACTATGCCTACTACCTTGCGGAGCGGGGAGTGCAGCTGGAGAAGGCCGAGCAGATGAGTCGTCGCACTGTGGAGGCCGAGCCCGACAACGCCAACAGCCTCGACACATACGCGTGGATACTGCACCTGCTGGGCCGCGATGCGGAAGCGTTACCATATATGGAGAAGGCTGTCAGGCTCGACCCGAAGAGCGACACCCTGCGCCAACACCTGGATACGATAAAGAAAACAGTCGGCCGATAGCAATGAGACGTCTGTGGATTATAGCCCTGCTACTGGTTGTGCTGGCTATGACGGCCTGCCACACGACACGCCGTGTGGCCGCCCCGCCGGAGCCGGAAGAGGCTCTCGGGGTGGCTGCGAGGGAGTATACCCTCATAAACTTCACCGGTGTGGTCGACGGAATCAGTGTCAGCGGACAGATGCGTGTGGCCCGAGACAGCGCCATGTGGATCAGTGTAAACAAGTTTGTCGAGGTGGGTCGAGCCATGGCTACCCGCGATTCGCTGTGGCTTGTGGCGCCGCTGCTGGGCCGCAACGATATGATGGACTATGCCGACATGCGGCGCTTGACGCGCACCGACCTCACCTACGGCGAGGTGGAGGCTATGGTGCTGGGCGACAACCCCGAGGCCAGCATCGCCGAACTTGCCCGCCGGATGGGTATAGATATGCGTATACGTATCACTCGTCGCGAACGGGTGCCTCACCTCACCTTTCCTTTCACAAAACCTACCAAGCCATGAAGAAGGCATTGTTATGCATCATGCTGTGGCTGCCGCTATGTGTAGCGGCGCAACGACCGGCGGTCGATACGGCGCAACAGGTTGTGGACCGTTACCTCGGTATGCTCAATTACGAGGCTTTGCCACGTGACAGCATGCTGGTGGCGCGCACTGTGGTGACATTCAACAACGGAGCCGATACGATAATTATGCACCGATGGCTGGCCCCCGAAGGGCGTGTGCGCGTAGAGGTGTGGGACGGCGGAGAGCAGTCTACCGGCTACTGCACCAACGGAAAGGACCGTCACCGCCGCTTCGCCTACCAGCTGGGCTGGTGGCAGGACTGCGGACAGGAAGAGATGCAGAAGTTTTTGCAGCCATTCGAGTTGCGTGGCCAGTTGTACGATTATAAAGCCCGCGGTGTGGAACTGCACTACAATGGTGTCAGCGAGTATCATGGGCAGCGTATGCATGTGGTGCTTGCCACACAGCTGGGCCACTATGACCGTTACTATTTTTTCGAAGAAGGTAGTGGGTTGCTGGTGCTGATACGTGAGGTTAATAGCTCGACAGGAGGCACAGTGAAGATGCCCGGTGACGTTATGGAATGGAAGATAATACATGAATACCAGCCGATAGGGGTAAGCATGATAGTCTCTCAGGAGAGTTTCATGCGCGAAGGACATGTGTACACCATGTTCACCACAGCTCGGTTCGAACCTATAGACAATCTGCTGTTCAACGCCGATTTGAGATGAGCATTTTCGACAATCCCGATGAATACTATATGCGTGAGGCATTGCGCGAGGCGCGTGCCGCCGCTGCCGAGGACGAGGTTCCGATAGGTGCCGTAATCGTCTGCGGCGACCGGGTGGTGGCCCGAGCCCATAACCAGACCGAGCGGCTGCACGATGTTACGGCCCATGCCGAGATGTTGGCTTTTACGGCAGCCAGTGAGGGTCTTGGAGGGAAATACATGAGTGATTGCACGCTGTATGTCACGGTGGAGCCGTGTCCTATGTGTGCCGGTGCAGCCGGATGGACGCAGGTGGGGCGCATAGTGTATGGGGCTTCTGATCCCAAGAGAGGCTACAGCCTGCTCACAGGGCCGGTGCTGCATCCCCGCACCGAAGTGGTGGGCGGAGTGTTGCGTGAAGAGTGTGAAGAACTCATGAAATCCTTTTTCAAAGGCAAGCGTAAATAAGAAAAGGGCCTCCGTATCGGAGACCCTGTTTCCATTTATGTGTGCTTGCTGGAAAACTCAAAGTATTGATTAGCTGCACTTGCTCCATCCACAGTTGGGGCAGCTCTTGCAGCCGCTGCTGTAGACAAGCTTACTGCCGCAGTCGGGGCACACCTCGTCGGTCTCGGTGCCGTCCTTGATGTAGCGCTTCAAGGCACGTGCCACACCGTTGCTCCAGGTGGTGATGCTGTCGGTATCGAAGGTCAACTTGCCGATGAGCTCCACGACGTTGGGGATGGGCATGCCGTGTCGCAGGATGCCGGAGATGAGCTTGGCGTAGTTCCAGTACTCTTTGCGGAACATACGTGAGAGGCCTTCGATGGTGATATGGTAGCCGTCCTGGTCGGTGAACTGGAAGTCATAGCGGGCGTGCTCCTGGCCCTTTTCCTTGACGCGGATCACCCAGCCCTTCTCGACGTTCTTGGGCAGCAGGAAACTCTCGGCACGACCGGTGAATATCTCGTAGGGGCGGCCTTCGTACATGCCCACGACGGCAATCCAGTCCTCCTTTTCGTTCTTGAAGCGCACCACTTCGGCCTCCAGTTTCTTGGGGCGTTTGGGAGCTTTGCTCTCGCCGAAGCAGGGGTTCTCCTTCTTGTTCTCGTTGTTGCTCACCAGTACGCCGGTGCGGGAGCCGTCGCGGTAGATGGTGCAGCCCTTGCAGCCGCTTTCCCATGCCGTCTCGTAGATCTTCGATACAATCTCCTTGGTGGTATCTTTGGGTATATTGACGGTCACAGATATGCTGTGGTCAACCCACTTCTGGATGGCGCCCTGCATCTTGACCTTGGCCACCCAGTCGATGTCTGCGCTTGTGGCGTGGAAGTAGGGACTCTTCTCTATGAGCTTCTGCAACGTGGCGTCGTCCATGTTCTTCACCTCCTCCACGTCGTGGCCGTTGATACGGGCCCAGTCGAGGAACTTCGGGTGGAACACATTGTACTCCTCAAAGTAGTCGCCGTTCTCGTCCTTGATTATGTTGTGGTTGCCCGACGCCTGGTTGACTTGCTCACCCGAGTCGGGGCGGTTGATCTTCTTGCGGCGTTTGTAGCTCACGAGGAAGACGGGCTCTATGCCGCTGGTGGTCTGTGTGCAGATGCTGACGGTTCCTGTGGGGGCAATGGTCAGCAGAGCAATGTTGCGGCGGCCGTGCTTGGTCATCTCCTCGTACAGTTTCGGGTCGGCCTCGCGTATGCGGCTGATGAGGGGATTGTTCTCCTCGCGTTTGGCGTTGTAGATGGGGAAGGCACCGCGCTCTTTGGCCATCTGCACGCTCGAGGCGTAGGCCGCGCAGCAGAGCGTCTGCTGCACCTTGACGGCGAAGGACGTGGCCTCGTCGCTTCCGTACTGCAGTCCCAGGGCCGCCAGCATGTCACCTTCGGCGGTGATGCCGAAGCCCGAGCGTCGTCCTTCAAGGCACTTCATCTTGATGTTGAGCCACAGGTTGTGCTCCACGCTCTTGATTTCCTCGCTCTCTGGGTCGGCCTCAATCTTCTTGAGTATCTGGTCAACCTTTTCCAGCTCCAGATCAATCAGGTCGTCCATAAGGCGCTGGCCTTTGCCCACATGCTCCTTGAAGAGGTCGAAGTTGAAGCTGGCCTCCTTGGTGAAGGGCTTGTCCACATAGCTGTAGAGGTTGATGGCCTGCAGGCGGCAGCTGTCGTAGGGGCAGAGAGGTATCTCGCCGCAGGGGTTGGTACTGACGGTGCGGTAGCCGTAGTCGGCGTAGCAGTCGGGCACGCTCTCGCGGAGTATGGTGTCCCAGAAGAGCACACCTGGTTCGGCGCTCTGCCAGGCGTTAGCTATTATCTTATTCCACAGTGCGCGGGCGTCGATGGTCTTGGTATATGTTGGGTTGGGCGAGTCGATGGGGTACTGCTGCACGAAGGGCTTGCCCTCCATGGCGCAGCGCATGAATTCGTCGGTGATTTTCACGCTCACGTTGGCACCGGTGACTTTGCCTTGCTCCATTTTGGCATCGATGAAATTCTCCGAGTCTGGGTGCTTGATACTGATAGAGAGCATCAGTGCACCGCGACGGCCACCTTGTGCCACCTCGCGTGTGGTGTTGCTGTAGCGCTCCATGAAGGGGACAATGCCCGTCGAGGTGAGGGCCGCGTTCTTCACGGGGCTGCCGCCGGGGCGTATATGGCTCAGGTCGTGGCCGACACCGCCACGGCGCTTCATCAGCTGCACCTGCTCCTGGTCTATCTTCATGATGCCGCCGTAGGAGTCGCTGTTGCCCTGGTTGCCGATGACGAAGCAGTTGCTGAGGCTCACCACCTGGAAGTTGTTGCCGATGCCGCTCATGGGGCTTCCCTGAGGTACAATGTATTTGAAATCTTTGAGCAACTCATATATCTCATCCTCGCTCATGGGGTTGGGATATTTCTGCTCGATGCGGGCATATTCACGAGCCAACCGCCGGTGCATCATATCGGGGTTGAGTTCGAAGATTTTGTCCTCGTCGCGCAGGGCGTATTTGTTCATCCACACGTTGGCGGCCAACTCGTCGCCATGGAAATATTCCACCGACGATTTCATTATCTCCTCGGGGGTATACTGCTTCAATTCCGCCTTGGGCTCCTTTTGGGGGGTGACATCAGAAAACAAGTCGCCTTGCATGACTGTAATTTTTATCTATTTGATTATATGACAATATTTTATAGTACCCTGACGGGTGCTTTTTCAGTTTGCTAAATTAGATAGAAAAACACTTTGTTTGATAAATACTTTTCAACAAAAAGGGGGCTTTGCGATACTAAAACTTTGATGTGTCGGAGGCTTTGACGGTTGATAAGTTAATTGTTTTAACATTTAAAATGTTGTGTTTGGAAATGTGTGTTGTGATATGCCAGTGTCGTGACGAGGTGGCTGCGCCGGCAGACGTCCGCTTGTTGTCCGCTTGTTGTTCGGTTATAAAGCGGACAACAACCGGACAACAAGCGGACAACAAGCGGACAACAGTCGGACCTGGGTCGGACTCAGGTGGGAGGCAGGCACAACTGTATTGCACCTGGCAGTCGGGTCTACAGTTTAGGATTATCTGCCCGGAGGGCAATAATTGCCCGTGCTTTGCGTTGTTATGTTAAAACGATAATAGTAAGATGGAGGGATTTATACTTGCCGCTGGTTTGGGTACGAGGCTGCGTCCGCTGACCGACGACAGACCGAAGGCGTTGGTGGAGGTGGGTGGCGAGACTCTGCTTGAGGCTGTCATTCGGAGAATGGAAAATGCCGGCATAATGCATATAGTGGTCAATGTGCATCATTTTGCCGATATGGTTGTCGATTTTCTGGCATCGCATCGGTGGCAGGCCGCTATAGATGTCAGCGACGAGCGTGATATGCTCCTTGACACCGGCGGTGGACTGAAGAAAGCATCGGCTTTCTTCTCGGGAAGGGAGAATGTCCTTGTCCACAATGTTGACATACTTTCGGAGATAGACTTTGGCGATGTGGAGAGAAAGCATGTTGAAGACGGCAATATGGCTACTCTTTGTGTGAGTCGGCGGCAGACCAAACGCCTGCTTGCATTCGACGGTCAGGGTCTGCTTGAGGGACGTGCCGAGGATGGATTGGCTTTCAGTGGAGTATCGGTGGTTGGTCCCGGCCTTTTCTCCCGTCTTCCCGAAGCCGACCACCCGTATCCGGTCATAGACGAATACATACGCCTCGCACACATGGGATGCCGGATAGGTTCATATATGCATCCTGCCGAACACTGGCTCGATGTGGGCAAACCAGAAACACTTGAAATAGCAAGAAAATGGAAACATTCCTCGGAAAGATAGCACGCGATATTGCAAACAGATACCCGCAAGAAGCCGATCAGGTGCTTGTGGTGTTCAATAACCGTCGCTCGTTGCGGTTCTTTAAACGGCAGTTCGAGTCGATGGGGCGCACCATGTTTCTACCTCAAACAATGGTTATAGACGAGCTTGTCGGACAACTTGGCGGTCTCGAAATTGTTCCGAGGGAATTTCTTATATTTGAACTCTTCAAGATACATACCGATATAATCAAAGGTACAAAATATACCAGTTTCGAGGAGTTTATATCGTTTGGCGACCTGATGTTGGCCGATTTCTCGGAGATAGACCAGTATTGTGTCGACGCACACGACCTGTTCAATAACCTTCATGCCTTAAAGTCGCTCGGAGAATGGGATGTTGAAGGCTCGGGGCTTACCCAGTTCCAGGTAGATTACCTGACATTCTATCGCTCACTTTATGACTATTACCGCCTGTTGCACGAGCGTTTGGCCGCCCAGGGTAAAGCCTACAGCGGAATGGCTTACCGCCATGTGGCCGAAAACATAGAGGCTTTGGCCGGCGGCTGCCGATACAAGGAGGTCTATTTCATAGGGTTCGATGCCTTGAGCGAATGCGAGCGCCGCATTATAGGCGAGTATGTGAGAGCCCACAATGGACATCTTCTGGCGGACGGCGATCCCTACTATTTCGACGAACGGCAGGAGGCAGGCTACTTTCTGCGCAAGCATTGCGAAGAGTTTCCGGATATACGCCCCTCTGGCGAGTCGCTATATGGACAGGGGGAACACCATATCTGTGTGGTAGAGTGTCCGGACAGGTTGTTGCAGTGCAAGTATGCTGGTGCGATGTTGGAGGCTATGAAGAATGAAGACGAGCGAGATTTGTCGGCCGGGAAGAAGGGTTTGCTGGATAACACAGCTGTGGTGTTGGCCGACGAGAGCCTGCTGATGCCGATGCTCAACTCGTTGCCGGAGGGCATCGATGTCAACATATCGATGGGTTACGGCTTTGCCGATACTGGTATGAATATGTTTGCAAAGAAGCTTCTGAGTCTGCATCGTCGCCGTAACGAGAGTGGCTACTACCATGAAGACATTCTCGATGTGATGAGTGACCAACTGGCAGTCGATATACTCGGTGGCGAGAACACGATGCACGGCACAGCCCGTTACTTTGAAAAAAACAACATAATCCGCTGTAAGACACAAGACTTGGCGCAATGTGTCGATTCAGAACATCTTGCCGAGATTTTCCCTGAAGAGGTGCTGGATGTGGACGGCTGGATAGCTATGATGATGCATGTCGCCGAGACACTTGGCAACGGTGTGCTTAAAGAAAAGAGCACTGCCGAGCGTCAGGCGGCGGCAAGCCTGACCGAGATACTCGTCTTTATGGCTGACATGCAGGCCGAGTACCATTATATTGACAATTTCAAGACGCTTGAGAAGGTATATGTACGTTTGGCACAGAAGCACACGGTCGACCTTGTCGGCGAGCCCCTTTCGGGTTTGCAGATATTGGGCATGCTCGAAGCAAGAAACCTTGACTTCCGGCGTGTAATCCTGCTGTCGGCCAATGAGGGTGTCTTGCCTGCCGGACGTAGTGGGAATACCTTGATTCCCCATGATTTGAAGAATGAATTCCATCTGCCGACGTATCGTGAGAAAGATTGCGTATATGCCAATCACTTCTACCGCCTGTTGCAGCGTGCCGACACGGCGTACCTCATGTATGCCACGGAAAATGAATTGATGGGCAAGGGCGAGAAGAGCCGTTTCATAACACAAGTGGAAGACGAGCTGGCTCCAGCCTTCGGCATACATGTGGAGCATCGCATTATGAACAACGACGGCATTCCTCGGCCCGCACCGGCCGCCGTTCCGACAGCGAAAAGTAGAGCCGTGATGGAGTCAATAAGACGCAAGGCTGCCGAAGGTTTCTCCCCGACCTCGTTCGAGGATTATATCTGCTGCCCTCAGGAATATTACTATAAACACATACTTGGAGTAAAGGAAAACGATAGTCTGGAAGATGATATAGACTCGTCGCAGTTGGGTGAATGTATCCATAACTCACTGGAGGAGATATATGGTCCATATGTGGGCCATACGGTTGACCCAGCGGGGTTGAGGTCGGTTCTTGCCGGTTTGCCCGACATTATCGACCGTCAGTTCAGAGAGTTGTTCAAGAATGGTCGTAGCAGCGACGGCCGCAACCATTTTTACCGCTCGGTGGTAGAAGCGCAGTTGCGGAACCTGCTTCGCAAAGAAATATCTATAACAGAGAAGAACGACCTCTGCATAGAAATGCTCGAAAACGAGCTTGGACCCGTGGTTGTGGGCCATGATCCATCGGGAAATCCATACTGTCTGAAGGGGAGGGTGGACCGTGTTGACCGCTTGAACGGACAGTTGCGGGTGATAGACTATAAGTCGGGTTCGCTTGACGGTAAAGAGATTGCGTATACAGATCCCGACGGTGGGTTCAGTATAGAAAACAAGCTGCCGGGCAAATGGTTCCAGCTGATGTGCTATGCTTTGCTCTACAACAGGGTTCACGGGAATAATGAAGAGAATGTTGTCTCCGCCATCTATCCTTTGCGCTATACACAGAAAGGATTGCAGTATGCCACATGGAACGGCAGTGAACTGCTGGGGCTGGCAGATTTGGAACGGTTCCGTGCGATGCTGGATGCGTATTGTCTCGAACTGCTTTCGCCCGACAGGGCCTTCCGGGTGAGTGACGACAAGCAGGTGTGCCGATTCTGTCCGGTACACGCCTTTTGCCTGCAGCACCCATGATATTTTTGTTGCCGGTGGACGGTCAACGATGATACCGTAAATGTGCCATAATGGTGAAAAAAGAGGTGCGTCGGTGTGGTTTGAAGTTCGAGTGTTGCACCGTGATTTGGCGAGTCTGGTTTGCCCATCTTGGAGGTTCTCTTGCAGTTGGTGATAAATATTTTTTCCCAATTCAAAAAAAAAGTATATATTTGCAAGTTAAATAATAGCAGCATCTGACTTGTTTTGTTGGTTGTATGTTGCTGATATAGTTATAGATAATCAATAGAATAACACATACAATGAGAAGAACACTTTTTGTATTCGCGCTCATTTCCGTGCTCCTTACAGGGTGCAGCGGACTTAAGAAAATGAAATCCAATAGCGACAAGGTGCGTTATCAGGCCAATCCCAATCCTGTCGAAACAATGGATGACAAGGTTGTGGTGAAGTTTACCGGCCAGATACCCCAAAAATATTTCAAGAAGGATTGTGCCGTGTTTATTCAGCCGGTCTTCTCGTGGGGCGATGGCAATATCATTCCTCTCGAGCCCATGACCCTCAAGGGTGAGAAAGTTGACGGTGACGGTAATGTCATAAATTATGCCAATGGTGGCCGTTTTACCTATAGCGATGAGTTTGACTTCAAACCCGGCATGGAAACAGGTAAGGTGGTTCTGAATCCCGTTGGCTACAAGGCAAGTACCACTAATGAGGACGCCCGTTTCGCTGATGATATCAAACGCGACAATAACGGCGTGGAGTTTGGCGATGTGCTTATTTCCCAAGGTGTAAACAATACTGCTTCGATGGTCGACATTAAGGGTAACATATCTATCTCGCCCATCAACTACAACAAGACGCAAGGTATTGTCGAGACAGCCGACATATATTTCCTCAATGGCACGTCGGACCTCGATTGGAACTTCTCGATGAACCAGAAGTTTGACGCTCAGGGTAGCCTCCAGCGCCTGAAACGTGTAATGTTGGAGCAGGGTTTGCCCAAACAGATAAGCATCACTGGTTGGGCTTCGCCTGAAGGTGAGGAGACATCGAACGTGGGTGTGTCAAAGAATCGTGCTGATATTGCCACCGCACAGTTGAACAAGATACTCGATGAGGTGTTGACAATCATGGCACGACGCGCCAAGGTGAAGCCTCAGGATGTAGATTACTACAAGTATGAGCAGTTGAAGAAACTGGTTATTACCACCCGTGCGGCAGGTGAAGATTGGGTTCACTTTGTGGTGATGGTGGAAGCATCCGAGATACAGGACAAACATGCTATAATCAATATTGTGGAGACTCAGCAAAACCTTGTGAAACGTGAGCAGATGATCCGCAATATGGCAGAAGTGTACGATGAATTGACCGATGACATCTTCCCCAGTCTGCGTCGTGCACAGATTGCGCTATATTATTCCGAAGCACGTCGTACTGATGCGGAGCTGCTGAAACTGGCTCAGACGAAACCCGAAAAGCTCTCGTTTGACGAGTTGATGTATACCGCTTATATCAACTATAATTACGAAACCAAGTTGAAATACTACAAGTGGGCTACCGAGAACTTCCCGCAGGAGTGGGCGGCGTGGAACAACGCAGGTGCTGCGGCGTTTTATCTTGACGACTATGATGAGTGTGAGCGCTACCTGAATGTGGCTCGCGATCTCAATCCCCACAATCCCGATATCCTCAACAACACGGGTCTCCTTTTCCTCGCGAAGAAGGACTATGCACTTGCAAAATACTATTTTGAGGAGGCTAAGCGTCAGGGTAGTAACGATGCGGATGCCAATATTCCCATTCTCAACCTGAAGCGTGGCAACTACGATGAAGCTCAGAAGACCCTTAAGAGCAGCTCCTGCACCTACAACCTTGCTTTTGCACAGCTCATGAATGACCAGACAGGCACGGCGATACGTACATTGGATTGCTGCCTTGACCAGAATAAGGATGTCAACTATCTGCGTGCTGTATGCTATGCACGTCTGGGAGATAAGACCAACTGTCTAAAGAATCTCAAGGCTTCAATCGACGAGGACTATGAGTACAAGCGCAAAGCACGTGTCGATGTTGAGTTTAAGGAATACTGGAACGACGAGGAGTTCAAGACTATTGTGAAGCTCTACGACAACTGATTATCTTTATGATAAAGAAACAAATACCCAATCTGCTAACGCTCTGCAACCTAACATGCGGAGCGTTGGCTGCATATATGGCATCACTGGGATGGCTGCACCGTGCTGCTTTGCTAATGTTTTGCGGCATATTGTTCGATTTCTTCGATGGGTTTGCGGCACGAATGCTCAAGGTGAGCTCCCCTGTGGGCAAGGAGTTGGATTCGCTGGCAGATGTTGTGACCTCTGGCGTGGCTCCGGCAATTATACTCTTCCGCATGCTCATGTGTTTTGATGGGTGGCGCTTGTGGGCATTTGTGGCATTTCTTATGCCGGCCTTTGCTGCATATCGTTTGGCCAAGTTTAACCTTGATGACAGGCAGGGGCACTCTTTTCTCGGCTTGCCAGTGCCTTCAAATGCTATGATATGGGCTGCGTTGGGTATGTGTGTGTTTCATCCTGATTGGGCTCAGTTCGCTGTTATCCCCATCCCTGGAATACGTGCACTCCTGCTCTCAAACACATTCCTTGTATGTTTGGCCGTCCTTTCTTTGGTGACTGACGTGCTGATGGTCTCCGAACTGCCTCTGATGGGCCTCAAGTTCACATCTTTTGGTTGGCGTGAAAATAAGGCGAAATATATTCTTTTGGCAGGTGCTGCAGTGCTTATAGCCTTGTTTGGTTTTTTAGGTATTGCCTTTGCCATATTGTGGTATATACTTCTTTCTATTATCACAAGGTGCAGCAATGCTTGAAGATCTGAAGAATATTGCAATAGCCGACTTCGACTATGCTCTGCCAGATGATAGAATTGCACGTTTCCCTATGGCAGAGAGAGACCATTCCAAGTTGCTTATGCTGAGGGATGACTCTATCAGCGAACATCATTTTTATGATTTGCCTTCTTTGCTGCCGTCCTCGTCATTGTTGGTTTTCAACGATACGAAGGTTATACATGCCAGACTGTTTTTCCAAAAGCCTACGGGGGCTATTATAGAGGTGTTCTGTTTGGAACCGTATGGGATGCCTGTGGCGCAGTCTTTTGAGCAGAGGAAGCATTGTTCGTGGGTGTGTTTTGTGGGCAATAATAAAAAGTGGAAGGAAGGTCCATTAACATTGTCATTTCAGTTTGAGACGAAAGAAATACTGCTGTCGGCGACTCGTCGCGAATCAGTTGGCAACAGTTGGGTGGTTGATTTCGACTGGACAGGCGGGATTAGTTTTGCTGAGGTAATAGAGTTTGCGGGAGTAATACCTCTTCCGCCGTATTTGGACCGTGATGCAGAAGAAAGCGATTCTGAGCGTTATCAGACAATATATGCGCACTATGAGGGGTCTGTGGCAGCCCCGACAGCAGGTTTGCATTTTACGGACAGAGTCCTGCAGGCTTTGAGGGCCAAGGGTGTCGAGGAGGAATACCTCACACTCCATGTTGGTGCTGGTACTTTCAAACCTGTTTCCACATCCACCATTGGTGAGCATGACATGCATGTGGAGAAAGTTCAGGCAACTGCCGACAATATTCAGCATATCATGGCTCACAATAATGGTAGAGTCATTGCTGTGGGTACAACCAGTGTCCGCACTCTTGAGTCAATATATTGGTTTGGAGTGCAATTGCATGACAATCCGATGTTGGAGCGGATGCATGTCGACCAGTGGGATCCCTACATGCTCGAACGACAGGCCGAGAGTGTTTCGTTGCAAGACTCGTTTGATAATGTCTTGCAATGGTTGAAGCAGCATAATACCGACCACCTCGACGGAGAAACACAGCTGATGATTGCACCGGGTTATCGTTATCGGGTGATACAAGGGCTAATTACTAATTTCCATCAACCAAAGAGCACTCTTTTGCTGTTGGTGTCTGCACTTATTGGTGACCGTTGGCGTGACGTATACCAGTATGCGCTCAATAATGGCTTCCGTTTCCTCAGCTATGGTGATAGTTGTCTGTTTCTGAAGTAGACATGGTATGTCTCTGCTATCTTATGTTTTAGATGCCATATTGCCGGCTACATGTGCTTGTTGCGGGAATGTTTTGGTGCAGGGAGAGCATCAGGTGTGTGTGAATTGTATTTCCAAATTTGACGAGACATCGTATTCTCTTGTACAAGATAATATGACCGAGTTAAATCTTATGTTGCGTATTCCATTTGAGGCAGCTACTTCAGTCTTTTATTACCGTAAGGGTGGAACTATAAGAAATGTTGTGCATGCAATGAAGTTTCATGGCAATGCAGAACTCTGTGTGATTATGGGTCGTCAAATGGGCTTGAGGCTGTTGCATAGTGGACGCTTCGATGATGTGGACTTATTTGTGCCGGTGCCTTTGCATTGGTGGCGTCGCATGCGGCGTGGATATAATCAGAGTGAGCTCCTATGTCGTGGCATGGCAGAGGTTATGCAACGTCCGATAATCTCTGATGCAATCAGACGAATTCGCTATACCAAAAAGCAAAGCAATCAGAATTCTACGAGACGTCAGTCCAATGTAGATGGGGCTTTCCGGTTGGTGAAACCGGAATTATTGGAAGGCAAACACGTGTTGCTTGTTGACGACGTGCTCACTACCGGCGCTACAATTACCGCATGTGTCGATGCCATTGTAGGCAAGGTGAATAATGTTAAGATAAGTGTTGCTACACTGTGTAAGGCCCAGTGAGTCTATCTCTGTCTGCGAGGGAAGTTCGGTGTGGCTTTGATGAATGCTTGGTAGTCGTACATCATGTTGGAATACATCTCTTCGCGACTATAGACATTATAGTTGGGATGATATTGTTTTACAACCAAAACACCGCTTGACGGTGAGTAATAGCAGTGCTCATTGATGTCCTGAAGGTCTTCAAAGATATGCTCTCGAATAAATTTCACCATTATGCCTTGGCCTCCAAGGCAAAGGATGATATCTGCATCATACATGGTAATCTGCTCTTTGAGCAAGTCGGCATAGTTGTCGAGGTATTTTTGAAGAACAGTATTACTCACCGCTTTTCTGTCGCATTGTTTCTTGCAGTTCACTCGCGCTATGGGGGCATTTTCATAAAAACCTTGAAGTCGGGTGGGGTTGTCGGCGCGGCTATATGACATCACTTTGCGGTCTGGTATATTCATCAGGCCGTAAACCCAAAGTTCCAGATTGGGGAAAAATCGTTGTGCTGTCCTTACGGTGAGGCGTGGTGATGGTACGCGTCCGCTTTCGGAACGTATGTCCCAGCCGTCCTCGTCATAAAGTTCTTTTGTTAGAACCAACATGCGCATCCCGGCATCGTCCCACAGTTGTTCTTCATTGGCTCGTTTATGGACCTGACAATAGCCGTCGAACCATATGTCACCGCGATATAAAAGTCCATCTTTTGCAATATCTTCACTGTCGTGAAAGCGGCGTGCACGTTGTGCCCAACGCGAGAACAACTTCTCTTCTTTTTCGTGGTAGTTCATATTATGCTTATTATTGTTTGCGTTCAATCAGATTGTTAGTTGTGTAGAATGTGTAGTGTTGGCGTTTTTTTCGATAGTGCAAAGGTACAAAAAAATATTATGATTTGCAATTTTTTTTTCTAACTGGCGTTAAATAGATATGATAACTGACTTTCCGTGGTATTTTACAGCACTATGTTTGCTTGTCGGCGTGGTATATGCCGCGGTTCTTTATATGGTTGGATATAATCCATTCAAGCCTATATTGAGGTGGGGCTTGGCGATGGTGCGTTTTTTGTGTGTGGGCAGTATTGCTTTTCTGTTATTGGCACCGATGACACGCCGTATCGCCCATGAACGGCAGCAGCCGCATATTGTTTTGCTTCAAGATGCATCTCTATCGGTTAAATCCTCTGGAGATTCCACCTTTTCGTTGTCTGTGTTACAAGGCATGTTGGAAGAGGATTTCCGTGTCAATTATGAACAGTTTGGCAGCAACGCTGCAACGGACATCAGTGCCGCAATGGCACGTTATGCCCAAGAAGATGTGTCTTCTATGGTAATAGCCAGCGACGGTCTGTACAATAGAGGCTCAAATCCCGCCACATTGGCTGAGAGTTTGCCATTCCCGGTATATTCTATAGCTTTGGGCGATACTGTCCGGCGGAGAGATGCCTCTATTGGCAATCTGCGGTGTAACCGTATTGCTTTGATGGGGAATTCCATCCCGATGGAATTTACTGTAAATGCGTTTTTGCTTAAGGGGGAAACAGCATCGCTATCTATCTTGGATGGTCAAGGTAAGACTCTGTTCCAACAAAGACTTTTGTATGAAGAAGATGTCGTGAGCGTCTCAGTTGTTGCCGACGTTATGGCCAATAATCCTGGCCTACAAAAGTATTCGGTGATTCTATCTGTCGTGGAAGGTGAGTTGAACACGTCAAACAATGTGTTGTCGTTTTATGTCGATGTGGTAGACACCCGACAAAAGGTGGCCATCGTGGCAGATGCACCGCACCCCGATATTGCCGCCTTGAAATACGCGGTGGAGAGCAATCGTAATTATGAAGTGCATGTTTTGTTCGCCGACGAAATACTGCAGCACAGGGGTAATTTGCAAGATTCAAACTATAGCCTGGTATTTCTGCACAACCTTCCCTCAAAGTTACATCCCGATATCCATTATGCAGAAGGTTTGCCGAATATATATATTATCGGACTTGGTACAGATCTTGCACGGTTCAATGCCTTGCAAAAGGGGCTCGAAATAATAGCTAAAACATCGCGAGCCAACGAGGTTACTGCCGTCCATCAATCAGGATTCACGCTTTTCACCCTTAATGATGACGACGTTCTGGCAATAGAGGGTATGCCACCCCTCGTCGCTCCTTTTGGAGAAGCTCGTGTCACACCCGATGTACAATGCCTTTTTACTGCTCGAATAGGTCCGGTTGACAGCCGTCAGCCATTAGTTGCCGCCACCTCAAAAGGAGGACAACGTAGTGTGTTTGTGTGGGGTGAAGGGTTGTGGCGTTGGCGTTTGGCCGATTATGTGGATAACAAGTCGCATGAACATTTTGACCACCTTGTATCACAAATGGCTAGTTTCGCCGCCATGCAGGCGGGACGCGATCGACTTCAGATAGACGCTCAGCGTAGTTATATTATGGGAGAACCTATAATGTTGCGGGCTCAGGTGTATAATGAAAGTTACGAACCGGTCCATGATGCGGAAGTGAAAATTGTGCTGACAAGTGACTCGGGAAATGCTGAATATACTTTTGTGCATGAAGGTGGCGGATATCGACTGGTATTCCCTGACTTACAAGAGGGCGTTTATCGTTACCATGCCACTGCAGAGGGCAATATTACAGCTGATGGTAGTTTCGCTGTGGAAGCGGAGGGAATAGAATTGCATAACCTCACAGCCGACCATGGTTTGTTGCGTACGATGAGCAGTGTGACTGGCGGTGAATTATATTATCCAGACCAACTACAAAACCTTGTGTCAAAACTTTCCTCGATAAAACCTGTTATTTATTCGCATGTCCGCTATGGCGAACTGCTGCGGTTGCCGTGGGTTCTGTTGTTTCTAATTGTATTGCTTGCTGTGGAATGGGCACTCCGAAAATACAACGGCGAATTATGAAGCGCACTCCGATAGTCAAAGAGGTGGGAACTCTGCTCACTGGCAACGTGGTTGCTCAATTGGTTGCATTGGCGGCCTACTTTGTGCTTACACGTATTTTTTCTCCCGAAGACTATGGTCTCTATAATATATTCTATTCCTATATTGAAGTTCTTATTATAGCAAGTACATGTAAGTATGAACTTGCTATAGTGTGTGCTGACAATGATGGCGAGGCGGCTGCGGTGATGCGCCTTTCGTTGCGACTCAATACTATAGTTTCTGTTGTACTCCTCTCTGTCGCTTTGTTACTGTGGCTTACAGACTCTCTCCCGGGCAACTTTGCTCAGCTTGGCTGGATGGTTCTGTTGATACCGCCCATGGTATTCTTTTGTGGCACATCCAGGGTGTATACGTTTATATTCAACCGTATGCGCAATTATGCTCCAATAGCGTTAAGCGATATGGTCAACGCGGTGTCGGGAATTTGCATAAAGATAGGACTGGGATTGCTGGGCTTTCTGCAATCTGGTATGCCAATCGGTACTGTTGCAGGCCGTGCTGTGGCCAATATGATCTACCGTCTAAAGCTTAAACGGTGCAGGATCTGGAATGACAAGTCCGTTGAACGGATCCCGTTGCGCACCGTTGCTCGAAAATACGGTAATTTCCCACTTTTTGTGGCCACAAAGGACTTTCTGAACAGCTTCTCCAACAACCTGCCTTTCCTTTGGCTTGCAGCCTTCTTTTCGCAGACCGAGGTGGGACTTTTTGCACTTGCCCTTACGTTTACTTTCCGCCCGGTCAATCTGCTCAACAATGCCATCGAGAAAGTCTATTATGCCTGTACGTCTGAGAGTGTGCATAAGGGAGAGCCGATAGGACGATTGATACGGCGTCTTTTGCTCGTTGTCAATGTGGTGGCTGTGCCGGTGTGTGTGCTTGCGTGGTTTGTCGCAGAGCCGGTATTTGCCTTCTGTTTCGGCGGACGATGGGCGGGCTGCGGCATCTATGTGCAGGCTTTGCTTCCCTGGGTGCTTGTCATGCTCAGTTCCACGTCTTTGATGTTTGTCAGCAATGTGTTTTCCACCCAGAGAACAGAATTCTGTTTCTATGTAGTGCTGCTTGTGTTGCGTATAGTTGCCTTGGCTGTTGGCCTTTATTCCGGCAGCTTCTTGTTGGCCATACGTCTGTTTGCAGCAGCAGGGGCGCTTGTGTCGGCGTCCCTGCTTGTGTGGTATCTCTGGCAAGTGCAGAGGTATGATGTGTCTCTTAGAAGGTAAGTTTCAGGAAGAATACTTGTGGGTCTAAGAGAAGTTGGCCTTTGCCAACCGTTATCTTGTAGATGGCGCTGTGATATACGCCAGTTGCCCCTGCGAATACTTCGATATCTACATTTTGTTCTCCGCCGGCAGCAATGTTTACTGGAGCGCATGTAAATGGTGCAGTCCCGTTTTGGCAAGTGAGGATGCAAATGCCAATCTCGCGGAACGATTCGGGGCCATAAATCAAGTCGGCCGATACCGCGGTGTTCTGAGCTTCGCTACTATTGTTATTCACTTTGAAATCAACTTTGATAAAGTTGTCTTCAAGTTCGGCTGCGCTTACTGCGTATGAGAGTATATTGCCGGCATCAATGGCGTCGCCTTCGTATGTTACCGTGTAGGTGCCAGACGGAGTGTAGTCGTCGGGGTTGATTGTCGGTTCGGCTGGTGCAGGTTCTGGTTCTGGGTCAGGCTTAGGATCATCTTTCGTGCAACCGGAAAGAGCTACCGTTGTCATTGCCAAAGTGGCCATCATGAAATACTTGAACAAGGTTTTCATTGTAATATTGTTTTATAATGTTAATCCAATTTCAGCACTGCGAGGAATGCGCTCTGCGGCACTTCCACATTGCCCACTTGACGCATGCGCTTCTTGCCTTCTTTCTGCTTTTCGAGAAGTTTCCGCTTGCGGGTTATGTCACCTCCGTAGCACTTGGCTGTGACATCTTTGCGTACTTGCCGTACTGTCTCGCGGGCTATAATCTTGCTGCCTATGGCAGCCTGTATGGCTACATCGAATTGTTGGCGCGGGATAAGGTCTTTGAGTTTCTCGCACATCTTGCGTCCAATGGGATATGCATTGTCAACATACGTCAGGGTGCTGAGGGCATCTACGGGGTCGCCGTTGAGCAGTATCTCCAATTTGACCAGTTTCGATGGTTGGTAGCCGTTAATGTAGTAGTCGAACGAGGCGTAGCCTTTTGAAATACTTTTCAGTTTGTCGTAGAAGTCAAATACTACCTCGCCCAGCGGCAGGTCGAATGTTATCTCGATTCGGTCGGTTGTAAGGTAGTTCTGGTTCTTCAGCTGTCCTCGTTTGTCCATACAGAGCTTTATCACCGGCCCAATGAAGTCGGCTTTGGTGATAATTTGTGCGTGGATATAAGGTTCGTATACTTCGGCAATATTATTCGGCTCTGGCATGCCCGACGGGTTGTAGACGTCTATCTCGTTGCCGTTGGTTAGCTTGACCTTGTATTGCACGTTGGGCACAGTGGTGATTACATCCATGTTGAATTCACGCGTGAGGCGTTCCTGCACAATCTCCATGTGGAGCAGCCCGAGGAATCCGCACCTGAATCCAAAGCCCAGTGCCAACGAACTCTCTGGCTCAAAGGTGAGGCTGGCATCGTTTAGTTGCAGTTTTTCCAGCGAGGCGCGCAGCTCCTCGTAGTCGTCTGTGTCGACGGGATATACTCCGGCAAAAACCATTGGTTTCACAGACTCAAACCCTTCGATTGGTTTCTCGCAAGGTGTTGCAACATGGGTGATGGTGTCGCCGACTCGTACCTCTTTCGAGCTTTTGATGCCACTGATTATATAGCCCACATTTCCTGCGCTGATTTCTTTGCGAGGCTCCATGTTTAGGCGCAGCACGCCCACCTCGTCGGCGTCATATTCTTTGCCGGTCGAGAAGAATTTGACATGGTCGCCTGTACGCAATGTGCCGTTCACAATGCGGAAGTAGCTAATGATGCCGCGGAATGGGTTGAATACCGAGTCGAATACCAGTGCCTGCAGCGGTGCCGTTGGGTTGCCTTTTGGGGCAGGTATGCGGTCTACTATTGCATCGAGAATATCCTGAACCCCTTCTCCTGTTTTAGCCGAGCAGCGAAGTATGTCCTCGTGCTGACACCCCAACAGGTCCACAATCTCGTCGGCGACCTCCTCGGGCATGGCGCTGTCGAGGTCTATCTTGTTCATCACCGGTATTATCTCAAGGTCGTTCTCGAGAGCTAGATATAGGTTGGAGATGGTCTGCGCTTGAATGCCTTGTGTGGCGTCGACCACCAGGAGTGCCCCTTCGCATGCTGCAATGGCTCGCGACACTTCATAGCTGAAGTCCACATGCCCTGGAGTGTCAATGAGGTTTAGGATATAGTCCCTGTAGTTCATCTGTATGGCGTGGCTCTTGATGGTGATGCCGCGTTCCTTCTCCAGCTCCATGTCGTCGAGAACCTGATCCTGCATATCGCGGGCTGCCACGGTGTTGGTCACTTCAAGCATACGGTCGGCCAGTGTGCTTTTGCCATGGTCGATATGTGCTATTATACAGAAATTTCGAATATTATTCATAATGGTATTTAAAGTGCAAATGTACGAAAAAAAACATATTTGGAACAAATTTTTGTGAATTATTAGTCCAATATGCTGGTAATCAAAAGAAAAAGAGGCTCGATTGAGCCTCTTTGTGGAGCTGGGCGGAGTCGAACCGCCGTCCAAACAGTTAACAGATGTGCTTTCTACATGCTTATCCGGTGGTTGGTTGTCGGGGTGGCTCCGGACATCGGCACCCAAGGCCACCCTTAACCTCTGAAAAGTTCACCGGCGTGTAGAGGTGTCGCACCGGCTATCCCGTCTTTACCTGCACCTCCTGGTCAGCAGCCGACGGTCGGGGCGGCTGGGAGATGTCTCGTTCCTGCGCCTTGCGCGGGAATTAAGCCGAACTTACTGTGCTTCGGTTAGGCAGCGAGAGCGTAGTTGT
>JAEEGL012606804.1_pt1 | contig 21918 bp, 18 predicted proteins | sample 9134231 | NCBI WGS metagenome assembly JAEEGL01 (sample SAMN16246548, study PRJNA631951) | gut metagenome | biome: gut microbiome; feature: rumen; material: fiber-attached | host: Bos | place: Iran: Karaj | collected 2018-10 | reverse complement strand
TTTTATCTTGCTATAAATATTCACTTGTTGTATCATAGCCACAGAAAGATTTTACTCACATTTTATAAATAGGTAAGAAAGGAATGTGTCATGAAGGAAAAAGTTATACTCGCATACTCAGGTGGTTTAGACACTACCGCAATCATCCCTTGGTTAAAGGAAAACTACGACTACGAAGTCATCTGCTGCTGTATCGACTGCGGACAGGAAGAAGAATTGGACGGTTTGGAAGAAAGAGCCAAATTATCAGGTGCTTCCAAATTATATATTGAAGATATCGTAGACGAATTTTGTGACGACTACATCATGCCCTGTGTTCAGGCAGGTGCGGTTTATGAGAACAAATATCTCTTGGGAACCTCTATGGCACGTCCCGGTATTGCCAAGAAACTTGTAGAAGTTGCCCGTAAAGAAGGCGCTTCCGCTATTTGCCACGGTGCAACCGGAAAAGGAAACGATCAGATTCGTTTCGAACTTGGAATAAAAGCGTTGGCTCCGGATTTAAAGATTATCGCTGCATGGCGTGATGACAAATGGAATATGGATTCCCGTGAATCCGAAATCGAATACTGCAAGGCTCACGGAATTAACTTACCCTTTTCCGCAGACCAGTCTTACAGCCGAGACAGAAACCTTTGGCATATCTCCCACGAAGGATTAGAGTTGGAAGATCCTGCAAACGAACCAAACTTCGATCACTTATTGGTTCTTGGTGTTTCTCCGGAAAAAGCTCCGGATGAGGGCGAATATGTAACCATGACCTTTGAAAAAGGAATCCCGACTTCCGTAAACGGCAAAAAGATGAAGGTTTCCGATATCATCCGCAAATTAAATCGTTTGGGCGGAAAACACGGCATCGGAATCGTCGATATCGTAGAAAACCGTGTGGTTGGTATGAAGAGCCGTGGCGTCTATGAAACTCCGGGCGGAACCATTTTAATGGAAGCTCATCAGCAGTTGGAAGAATTGGTTCTTGATCGTGCTACCATGGAAGTGAAAAAAGACATGGGTAACAAGATGGCGCAAATCGTATACGAAGGAAAATGGTTTACCCCACTTCGTGAAGCGGTTCAGGCATTTGTAACCTCTACCCAGGAATATGTAACCGGTGAAGTTAAGTTTAAGCTTTACAAAGGAAATATTATTAAAGCCGGTACTACTTCCCCATATTCACTTTACTCAGAATCACTGGCAAGCTTTACTACCGGTGATTTATACGATCACCATGATGCAGAAGGATTCATTACCCTCTTCGGACTTCCTCTTAAAGTCCGTGCTATGAAGCTGGCTGAAAACAATAAATAAAAAATAATTAAGAATTAAATAAAAAATCTCAAATGCTTTTCATCGGGCGCCAAAGAAGCGCCCTACATGAAAACATTTGAGATTTTTTTACTGTTTTAAAACTCTATCTTACGGATTAACTTGGATTTAATTCTTGCATACGTTCCGCAATGCGTTTGTTAAAGCACTTTCTGCAAAGAGAAAAATACTTATCGTTTGCGCCCATCTCAATCTGTGGTCCATCCACGAAGATTTTTCCATTTTCATCAAATCTTGCATTCATGGTCGCTTTCTTTCCACAGGAACAAATTGTTTTTACTTCCTCTATCGCATCTGCCCAGGCAAGTAGCCATGTAGAGCCCTCAAAAAGATTACCCTTAAAATCTGTACGTAGTCCGTAACAGATAACGGGAATGTTGTAAACATCTGCCATTTCGCAGAATTTGTGCACCTGCTCTTTGGTCAAAAACTGTGCCTCATCTACAATCAAACAATCTATTACCTTTGGATCCTTTTCCGGATCAAATCGTTCCAAGAAATCTTCCACGGTTTCACACTCACCGGAAAGCCCGATTCTGGAACGAATAATGGTATCTCCATCTCGGTTCTCCAATGCCGGTTTTAACAACAAGGCATTTTGATCTCTCTCCTTGTAATTAAACGCAACCATCATTGCGTTTGCTGTTTTCGATGAGCCCATCGCTCCATATCGAAAATACACCTTTGCCATACTACTCTACTCCTCATTTCCTCTTTTTTATTTCTCAGATGCAATCTCTCCCGCCAACAAATAGATTACCGGTGAATTCCAATAAATGGTCACCTCGTTGGTGGAATAACTCTGAGAATTATCGGCATAACACTTTGCAGGTGGCATACCGCTTAATACGTTTTGTACATAGGGATCATCCAAGCCGCTGTTCGGTCCGCCCACAATCATTCCCGGAACGGTTTTTCCGGTAGCCTGTGACGGTCTGTGGTGCGGGCTTTGGGGTGATAAACTTCCAAATCCGGTCATGAAGCAATATCCGGTTGCATTGTTTCCAAAGAGATAATTTAACTGCTTGTCTACGGTGTCTTTATCCATAGAACCGAAACTATTCTTCATTAAAAGCAAAAATTCTCCATTGTTTGCAATGGTTAGATTGCTTCCCCATGGATAAGAACCAACGATGGAAGAACCGTAATTGTATTGGTTTGCATTATTAGAAACCTGATCAGCTGCTTTTTTTGCTGCTTCTTTTACTTTTGAAACAATGGCAGACGAAACACCATCTGCAGTAAGAATTGCATAACCGCCATAACCTCCGACACCTTGCCAACCAAGGGAATAATCACTATCGGGAATATGGAGATTAAGCGCATATTCATAAGATGAATCTCCGGTTGTTTTTAACATTTCTGCGTAAGCCCAAAAGCGTTCATCTTCATCATTGACATCTTCATACTCTCCGGTGGAAACATCTCCCGGATTGCGATAGCCGGTGGTATCCACCGGAATTCCGTCTAAATACTCACAAGCTTTTTTCGCAGCTTGTAAGCATTTATTCGCAAAAGATTTATCAACCGATGCATAGACTCTTGACGCAATGGCCATGACTGCCGCAAAATCACCGGTGGCTGTGGTGGAAACAGGCATTACATAAAGGGTGTCCGTTTCCTCCTGGGGCATTACTTCTCCCGGGAAGTTTTTGCAAGTTACTTTGTGATACACACCACCATCGGAGGTCTGCATCTTAAGTAACCACTCCAATTCATATCTGGCTTCATCCAAAACATCCGGAATTCCGTTTCCGCTTTCAGGAATACCGATATCATCTCCGAATACAGCCGGATAATTTTCATAAGCTAAAAGTAAATCTGCAGCTGCTGTTGCGCCGGCAACGGTATATCTTCCGTAGTCTCCTGCATCATGCCAGCCGCCGGATACATCAATACTCTTAGAAGTATCTTCATACAAAACAGCACTTTGACTGTGGCACACCGGATGTGCAAACTCTCCTGCACAATCTTGGTCAAGTTCTGTACCGCAACGCTGATAGTAAAGCATTTTAATCGCAGCGTTTAATGCATCATCATACACATCTTTTCCGATTTTAAAGGAGAAAGAAGTTACATCACCTGCTTCTACGTGATAGGTTCCTTCCGCAGTCACAGAAGAAAAATCAAATACTGCTTCTTTTTCACCGGTATCCGCATCATCGCTTCCTTCACCGATGGCTTCTTCCAATACGGTCTCACCGGTTTCTTCATTCACAAGTTTTGCGGTTTGGTTTAATGCCACACCCTTTAAGGTTGCACTCTTATATGCATTTGGCAAATATCCGATTTGATTTACCGCAATATCCACGGCTTCACCTCCGCCTGTACCACCGACTTTATTGGAATCATCTTCCAAATACAAATAGAAATTGTCAAAGTAAACATGATGCTCGCCGATGGTCTCATCCATGCCTTCAATAATACCCATATTAAAACAAAATCTCGGAGCAGGATCAGATGCTTCACCCATGGTAAAAGAATACTCATAGGATTTTACTTCTTTTGCCACATCCACATATTCTTCATAGTAAGCATGATAGTCGCCACCGTTAATTTGGAAGCGCATCTGAAGCGGACGCTCCACATCGGAATAGGCATCAAAGGTCAAATGATATACACAACCCTCATCCAAAGCAAATCCATCGTGGTAAAGCTGTACTCCGTAATCCACGGAACCAACCTTTGTAATATCCACGTCCAATTCTTCTTTGTCGTTTACCGATATTTCACAGGCACCATCGTAGCAATAGGTATCCCACAATTCTGTTCCCTGTGAAAAATCTCCGTTTTCCAAAAGATTCGGCCCAAGGCTTTCCGTGGGTTCCACGGCTTCACCCTCTCCGTTTTTTCCCCTGCAGCCTACGGTGCCAAATACCATGGCAACCGATAATCCCAGTGCAAGTCCCCGTTTCCAGTAATGTTTTTTCATCCTTATTCCCCCTTGATGAAGCATTTCTTACTTCTCCGATATTTTATTCCATTCGTACGGTGTGTTCTGATATACGTAGTAATTCAACCAATTGGAATACAAAATATTTCCGTGACTGCGCCACTGTAACAGCGGCTTTTCATTTTCATCGTCTCCCGGATAGTAATTTACCGGAAGTTCGATTGGCAGTCCTTTGTCTTTATCTCTCTTATACTCCGTATCCAAAGTGTAGCGATCATATTCCGGATGCCCCATCACAAAGATTTGACTTCCGTCGTGAGACATACATAAGAATACGCCGGCTTCCTCACTTTTCGCACAAACCACCAAGTCCTTACAAGCTTCGATTTCTTCTGTCTTTACCCCTGTATGGCGGCTATGCGGTGCATAAAAGATATCATCAAATCCGCGTACCAAAGGAATCTTCCGATTCTGTACCCGATGCGGAAATACACCGAATTTCTTTTCCGGCAAATCATATTTATCAATTCCGTAATGATAGTAAAGTCCGGCCTGGCATCCCCAGCACAAATGCAGTGTAGATGTGACATGGGTTTTGGTCCACTCAAAGACCTTACATAACGCCTGCCAATAATCCACTTCTTCAAAAGGCATCTGCTCCACCGGAGCGCCGGTAATAATCAGTCCGTCAAAGTATCTGTCATAGGCATCTTCAATATGCTCATAAAAATTATTCAAATGGGTTTTGCTGGTATTTTTACTCTCATGACTTCCAACGGTAAAAAAGGTTACATCCACCTGTAACGGTGTGTTGGATAAAGAACGTAACAGTTGTAATTCCGTTGCTTCTTTTAATGGCATTAAATTCAAAATACCGATACTGATAGGACGAATGTCCTGATGGGTGGATCGGTTTTCATCCATTACGAATATATTTTCATGTTCTAATATTGCCTTTGCAGGTAAATCATTTTGTGTTCTAATCGGCATGGTTAATCATCTCCAATAATTCTTCTTCACTAAGCACCGTAACCCCAAGGGCGTTGGCTTTATCCAACTTACTTCCGGCTGCTTCTCCGGCCACCAAATAGTTGGTCTTTTTCGAAACACTTCCGGCGCACTTTCCACCGTTTAATTCGATTAACTCTTGGGCTTCTTTTCGGCCAAGGGTTGGAAGGGTTCCGGTAATTACAAAGGTAAGGCCGGAAAGTTTTTCACTGGCACCTTCCTTTTCTTCCCGTTTCATGTTCACGCCGGCTTCTTTCATTCGACGAACAATGGAAAGATTGGTTTCATCATGCAAATAATCATAAATGGATTTTGCACTGATATCTCCGATATCATCCACTTCCTTTAACTCTTCTTCCGAAAGGGTCAAAATCTTTTCAATATCTCCAAAGTGATTTAATAAGGATTTTGCCGCAGCCTTTCCCACATTTGGAATTCCGAACCCGGTAAACAAACGATATGCATCGTTTTCTTTGGAAGCTTCGATTGCGTTCAAAAGCTTATCCGTATTCTTTTCTTTTCCGATGATACCTTCCTCGATAAGCGCATCTCTATGGTCTTTTAAGGAATAGATATCTGCAATGTCTTTGATATATCCGCGACGCAACAGCTCTACGATATATACTTCACCAAAGCCACGAATATCCATGGCATCACGGCTCACAAAGTTAATGATATGCTGTTCCAACTGTGCAGGACAAGATGGGTTCTGACACTTCATATCAGCGGTATCCGCATCTCGTTTTACTTCCCCGCCACATACCGGACAAACACCCGGAATCTTGTAGGTCACAACCCCTGCCGGGCGTTTTGCATGGACCACTTCTTTTACCTTCGGAATGATTTCACCGGATTTGTAAACCACCAACGTATCTCCAATACCGATATCCAAATCATTGATAAAGTCCTGATTATGTAGGGTTGCGCGGCTGACAGATGTTCCGCACAAACGAATGGGTTCAAATATCGCTGTGGGATTTACACGACCGGTTCTTCCTACAGAAAGTTCAATATCCAAAAGTTTGGTTTCTTTTTCCTCCGGCGGATACTTATAGGCAATGTGTCCGCTGGAATACTTAGTACTGGTGGAAAAATCGTTTCGATAGGCTACCTGGTCGATTTTTACCACAGCACCGTCAATATCAAATGGGAATTCCCCACGTTTTTCTCCGATTTCATCAATCACCGAAAGCACTTCTTCCGCAGTTTTACACTTTTTATGAAAGACAGTTGCTACACCATGCTCGCTTAAAAGATCCATGCCTGCGCAGTGGCTTTTTGTAAGTTCTTCCGGTCCCATCTGTACGTTAAATACAAACATCTTAAGACCACGTTCTTTGGTAATATTCGCATCTAACTGGCGAAGGGTACCCGCTGCCAAATTACGAGGATTGGCTGCTAGTTTTCCGCCCTTTTGTTCCTGCACTTCGTTATAACGTTCAAAGTCCTCATGGGACATATATACTTCCCCACGAAGCTGCAAAGCATCATAGTCAAAATCCAAATACTGCTTTACATCCGGAATCACCAGAGCATTGGCGGTTACATCTTCTCCAATGAGTCCGTCGCCTCTTGTCTCGGCAAGAGAAAGTTTTAACTGTCCTCTGGAATCTTTTTCATAACGAAGGGTCATGGAAAGACCGTCAATTTTAGCTTCCACAGAAAACTCCGCGTCGGGATGAAGGGCATGTACCTTTTCCATCCAAGCCACAACGTCTTCTTTTTCAAACACATCTTCAATGGAAAGCATAGGCACATCATGGGTTACCTTTAGCCCTGCTTCACGCTGTGCCACACCACCGATTTTCTGTGACGGAGATTCCGGTGTAATCCAATCCGGATGTTCTTTTTCTGCCTGCTTTAAATTAAGCATGAGCTGATCGTATTCATAGTCGGAAATCTCCGGCTCATTATCGTTATAGTATCGATTCATGTGATAATCGATTTCATCAATCAGCGCTTTATATTCTTCAAATGTCATATTTCCCACCAATTATTATAAAAGTTTCTTTTTTAAATCCGCGATTTCTTTTACGGAGAGTTCGCGATACTCTCCTTCTTTGATTCCGTCCAAGGTAAAGTCCATAATGCGCACGCGCTTTAAGTCTCGGACATGATAATCCAAAGCTCTGCACATACGACGAATCTGGCGATTCAATCCCTGGGTTAAAATAATGGAAAAGGTTTTTTCGTCAATCTTTTTTACCTTACAAGGTGCCGTAGTTTTTTCCAAATCCGGTAAGTACACCCCACGCTGCATGTCCATTAAAAACTTTCCGGAAATAGGTTTATTCACGCGAACCACATATTCCTTTTCGTGATAGTTACTAGCCTTTAAAATCTCATTGGTCAAATCACCCTGATTGGTTAAAAGAAGAAGTCCATGAGACTCTTTATCCAATCGACCCACCGGATAAATACGTGTGGGGTACTTTAAGTAATCAATCACGTTATCCTTTTCCCGTTTTTCCGCGGTACACACAATTCCGATTGGTTTATTAAAAATCAGTACCACTTCTTTTTCTACAGAGGTAACCTCTTTACCGTCCACATACACATGCTGCCCCGGCATCACGCGAGAACCAACCTCAGCCAAGGCATCATCGATTCTTACCCGACCTTTTTCGATATACTGGTCGGCGCTTCGACGGGAACATACCCCCGCTTCCGACAAAAACTTATTGATTCGAATTCCTTTATCTTCCATTAGTCTATCAATTCTCCAAAAAAAATAAGAGAGTTCTCCATCGGAAAACTCTCTTAAAAACTCATCTTATTGAGGTCCTAAATACTCAGATTTTACATAGCCTTCCTTACCATCGTATTTAACTTTCGTCCAGCCATCTTCATATTGCATGACCACTTCCACCTTCTGTCCTGCATAAGCAACGGCTACCTTCTTTGCAGTGGTGCTCATGCTTTCACGAATATTAATGGTGGTGTACAACAAAACCTTATCTCCGGCACTGTAAGTATTGGTTGTTGCGGTTTCTGTTGTGGTTGTTGTCTCTGTAGTCGTGGTGGTTTCTGTTGTTGTAGTTCCATCCACACGATCTAAGAACTCGGTCTTAATGTAAGCATCCTGATCGTTATAAGAAACAAGGGTCCATTCACCCTCTTCGGAATAAGCCTTTAACTCTGTACCTGCAGCTACCTTTCCGAGAGAACTTCCGTCTGTAGATGCAGAAGAACGAACGTTAACCTTTGCATTTACCTTAACCTGGTAAGCATTTGCTTCCTTCTGAGCAGCAGCTTCTTCTGCTGCAGCAGCCGCAGCTGCTTCCTCTTCTGCCTTCTTTGCAGCTTCTTCTGCTTCGGCAGCTTCCTTTGCAGCCTGTTCTTCTGCAGCCGCAACGGCAGCCTTGTAATCAGAAGCCCATTTCTGCTTTGCCAAAGGAATGGTCTCAGATGTAAAGGTATTAAACTCCGCATCTGCTACCTGAAGTTCGTTGTATTTTTTCTGAATGTCTGCACGAAGTGCCAACAAATCATCCTGCTGTTCAAATGCCGCAATCAAAGAAACAATGGTTGGATCCATTTCATACTCATTGTTCTTGCGGTTGTATTCGCTGTATACATTATTGATGGAGAGCTTTCCGTCATCGCCCTTTACCACATAGAAGAAGTCCAAGCCCGGAGCTGCGGATGCAATACCGGTAAAGTGAATCTCCTCTTCTACGGATACAAGATAAGAATTGGAATCTGCACCACGTTTGGTATATACATTGATTACATCATAAGAATCAATGTACTGTGACCAAAACTCAATGTTGCTTAACTGAGAATCGGAAATCGGTGAGCACACACTCATTAATGTATCCTTATCGTTTGCACAATAAGCGGTATAGTATGTCTTAATTAAATTTGTAATATCAGAATCGGCTGCTTCTGTGTTATATGCCTGATATGCTCCGGAAAGCGGATTGGATGATGCAGCGGAATTATCGGTTCCGTATGCCAATACAAATAACATTACCAAGCATACTACGCCTGCCAAAAAGTATCTCTTCTGATCTATAATAAAATCTACACAAGTAAAAAATATATCTCTTAACTTATTCATGATGTGTCCTTTCGATTTTCGTAGCTTTTTGCATAAATGTAGACGACTGGATTCGAACCAGCGATCTTCAGAGTCGGAGTCTGATGCGTTATCCAGCTACGCTACGCCTACAAACTATGTAAATATAGCATTTTACGTGTTTTTTGTCAACGAATGGAAGGGGCCAAAAACCTACCAATCATTGTCATTTTCGTCCTCGTAAACATCAATAATATCCCCGTCTTTTTTCTCCACGGAAATCTTAAATCCAAAGGTAAGTCCACCGATAGCAGCAGCGATTACAGCCCAAGGTGCGGCAGCCAATCCGATGACGCCACCGACGATTCCGGCATTCACCGGAAAAGATGCAACTTCATTTCCCTCTTTATTTGTAATGATGACCTTATTGGCATTTCCTTCTTCTACTGCCTCTTTAATGCTTTCGATGATATCATCGATATCACTTCTCTTTTTCTCGCTCATAGTATATTTCCTCCTTATATCAAATCTTATTTAAGATTTCATTTGCGATTTCTTCCAGAGTTTTTCCGTCAACGTCGATGCGTATGTCGTATGCCGCTTCATAAAAAGGCATCCGCTCTTCCATCATTTTGGTAATGTCGGAAAGGTTTTTCTTTCCTTCCAACAAGGGTCGACGATCGTTTCGAAGCACCCGTTCCAACACCGTTTTCGGTGAAGCGTACAAAAACACAACCTTACCGCCGCGTTTCAACTGCTCTATGTTTTCTTTTGATTTTATCACACCGCCACCGCAGGATACGACTGCATTTTCCATTTCGGTAAGGGAGGCAATCACTTCCCTTTCAGCCTTACGAAAATATTCTTCGCCCTCTGTTTGGAAAATCTCGGAAATGGCTTTATTCTCTCTTTCCACGATCATATCATCCGTATCAAAGCGTTCTCTATTTGTAAGTTCTTCCAGTGTGCGCGCCACTGCGGTTTTGCCGGCTCCCATAAAGCCGATCAAATAAATATTATTCATTTTTCCATCCCGTTTTTACGCATATTTATGTAGCAAATTAAGGATTACTTCTAAGTCATCTCTCGGAACCTGTCCCGGAGCGGATGCTTCCCCTTCTGTTCCAAAGGTAATCACACTGCCGGTAACTTCTCCCGCGATACGACTAATCAGCCCCTCTTCTCCCATGGAAATGGATATCAGCGGGAGATTTGGATTTAAGTCCGCAAACACACGGCTAACATCCATCAAGGATAACACATCCGAAAAGTTATGAGGCATCACTGCAAGTTTTACCATATCCGGATCCAAGTGTTTCATCTCACGAAGCCACTCTTCCAAAGTATCCGGACGTACCGTTTCCTCAAAATCATGATGGGATGCAATGACCAAGGCTCCCTTTTCTTGCAACTGTTTTACAAGTGTTTCCGTATCCTCAAAGAAAAATGCTTCCACATCCATAAAATCTGCTACGTGGGTTTCTGCGATTCCCAAAAGAATCTTTTCGATTTCTTTTTCATCCAATTCACAACGTCCGCCTTGAGCTTTTGAACGAACTGTTACCAAAAAGGGAATCTCTTTTACGGTGTCTCTCACATTATCCAAAAGACTTTTTACACGGTCCAAGTCGGATAACTCTTCAAAATAATCCGCACGCCATTCCAACATGGCAACGCCTTTGTCTACAAGTTTTGAAATTGTATCGATGGTTTCCGCAAAACTTGTTTCACAAACAGGTACGCAAACCACCGGCGGTTTCTTGTCAAAATACGTTCCTTTTACAATTACAGGCATACCTTACTCCCTTTATCAAAGCATCTCTGCAACTTCAAGTATCAATTTTTCCGTATCGTCCCAGCCTAAGCAAGCATCCGTAATAGACTGTCCGTATACCTGGTTCTCGGAAATCGGCTGATTGCCTTCCACCAAATAACTTTCTACCATAACCCCTTTGACCAATGACTTGATTTCATCAGAATAACGGCGATTGTGCATCACTTCTCTAACGATACGAATCTGTTCTTTGAACTGCTTGTTGGAATTGGAATGATTCACATCCACGATGCAAGCCGGATTAATCAATTCCATTTCCTCATACATTCTGCTCAAACGAATCAAATCTTCATAGTGATAATTCTGGGTATTGTTTCCGTGTTTGGAAACCGCACCGCGCAAAATCGTATGTGCGTAGGGATTTCCTGTGGTACGTACTTCACTTCCCGCAAAGGAAAAATGATGTCCATGCTGGGCTGCATAAACGGAATTCAACATAACCGCATAATCACCTGATGTTGGATTTTTCATTCCGCTTGCCACATCAAATCCGGACACCACCAAACGATGATGCTGGTCTTCCACACTTCTTGCACCGATGGCAACGTAACTTAACAAATCATCCACATAGGGCCAGTTCTCCGGATACAACATTTCATCCGCAGAAGTAAGATGTGTTTCTTCCATTGCGCGAAGATGCAGTTTACGAACGGCGATTAATCCCTCTACCATATCCGGCTTTGCGGTGGGATCCGGCTGAGATGCGATTCCTTTGTATCCGCTTCCTGTGGTTCGAGGCTTATTGGTATAAATACGAGGAACGATATATACCTTTTCTTTTACCTTATCCGCCACAGTCGCCAAGCGATTAATATATTCGCAAACACTGTCTTCGTTATCTGCGGAACACGGTCCCACAATCATTAAAAATCGATTGTCCCGTCCGGCAATAATATCATTGATTTCTTTGTCTCTTTTGGCTTTGATTTCTGCCAATTCTTTGGACACCGGAAAGCGTTCTTTAATTTCTTCCGGTGTCGGCATTTTAGTAATGTAAGTAAAACTCATGCTGTCTCTCCCTCATGCATAAAACATGCTTTTTTAATATCTTCTACCGGCATTTTTTCACCGGTCCAGATTTCAAATGATTTTGCTCCCTGATACAAAAGCATAAACTCGCCATTAATATATTCGGCGCCCACTTCTTTTGCATCTTTTAATAGCTTTGTCATGGCAGGATGATAAATAATATCCGAAACCAAAAGACCCTTTCTTAAAAACTCCTTCGGTACCAAAGAAACATCCTCTTCCATTCCCACGTTGGTGGCATTGGTTAAAAGTTGGGACTTTGCGATACAAAATTCCAAAGCCTCGATATCCGCCATATCATACACCACCACTTTGGTATCCGTATGGGCTTCCACTTCTTTTGAAAAGGCAATAGTGTCTTTGTAAGTGGCGTTTTTACGCTTAAAGATATTGATTTCCTTTGCTTTGTCAAAGGCCATCTGGGCAATAATCGGTTTGGCTGCTCCGCCGGCGCCAAGAATCGTTACGGTTTTTCCCGGAATCGTAAAGTTCTTTTCCGACAAAGATTCAATATAGCCCGCTCCGTCCGTAGTAGTACCGTAAAGTCTTCCGTACTCGTACTTTACCGTATTCACCGCTCCGGTGAGTCGACTGATTTCTGTGATTTCATCTAAAAGTGGAATGATTGCAGACTTGTGTGGCATGGTCAGATTAAATCCTGCCACACCCATCTTTTTAAAAGATGAGACCACCTCTGCCAAATCCTCCTCTTTCACATCAAATGCGAGATACACATAATCCAATCCCAAAAGCTGAGAAGCTAAGGTATGCATCTTCGGTGAAATGCTGTGCTTGGCCGGGTGTCCCAACAGACATAGTAAATTGGTTTGTCCCGAAACATTAAGCCCCATATGAATTTTTCATCCTTTTCCTTATCCTTGTGCTTTCGCACTCCTACATTCTACCACTTTCCTTATTTAAAAGGAATGACCCGAAGGCATTTCGTTCCTTCGGGTCGAATAAAGATGCATGCAAGCAACCTATAAATGTTTATTTATGCTCTGCAACATAACGTGCAATGTTCGATGCATTTACGAACTTCTCGGAATGATCGCCGTCCACAACCACCAAAGTCGGTGCCTGCATTACTCCGAATTTCTCGGTAAGTTCCGGCTGTTCTTCCGCATCGATTACCACATATTCCTCATCGGAAAGCATTTCTTTTGCCTTTGCACAATTCGGACAAGTCTTTGTGGTAAACAAGTAACGAACGGTTTTATTCGCTTCTAATTCCAAGTTTCCTTCGTGTAAAACTACTTCTTCATTTTCCGGTTCTTCAAAGGTAAGCTCTGTCATCTCCTGATGCATCGGCTCTACCGGAAGATCAAACTTAGATACTTCTACTTTTGGAAGTTCCTGTTTTGCGGCAGTTACATCGATTTTCTTGTGCTCTACTTCGTAAAGCTTACGATTCTTGTATTCCTGAAGTTTACCTTCGTTCCAGTTCTGTACCGGACGATAGTATCCTGTAATACGTGAGTAGATTTCTGTTTTAGCTCCACAGGTTGGGCACTCAGCAACTTCTCCTGCAATATAGCCATGTTCCTTACATACGGAGTATGTCGGTGATATGGTATAGTACGGAAGCTTGTAGTTTTCCGCAATGGTACGAACCAATTTTGCAGCGGACTGCCAGCTTGGAAGTTTCTCACCCAAGAACGCATGGAATACGGTTCCTGAAGTATACAAGGTCTGAAGTTCATCCTGAATATCCAACGCATCGAAAATATCGGATGTGTAATCTACCGGCAAATGAGAAGAATTGGTGTAGTATGGAGTATCTCCTTCATTTCCTGCGGTAATAATATCCGGATAATGCTTCTTATCATGCTTAGCCAAACGATAGGTGGTTGACTCAGCAGGAGTTGCCTCTAAGTTGTAAAGATCGCCGTACTTTTCCTGATAATCGGAAAGACGCTCTCTCATATGATTTAACACATCCTGAGTAAACTTCTGAGTCTCTTCATGTGTTAAGTCCATCTTCAACCAATTTGCATTTAATCCCACTTCGTTCATACCAATCAATCCGATGGTTGAGAAATGGTTATTAAAGGTTCCTAAATATCTTCTGGTGTATGGATATAATCCCTCATCCAAAAGTTTAGAGATAACATCTCGTTTAATCTTTAAAGAACGTGCTGCAATATCCATCATATGGTCAAGTCTTGCATAGAAGTCTGCTTCGTCCTTTGCAAGATATGCGATACGTGGCATATTAATGGTTACAACACCCACAGAACCGGTGCTTTCGCCGGAACCGAAGAATCCACCGGATTTCTTACGAAGTTCACGAAGGTCCAAACGTAAACGGCAGCACATAGAACGTACATCGGATGGCTCCATATCGGAGTTAATGTAGTTTGAGAAATACGGAGTACCGTATTTTGCTGTCATCTCAAACAATAACTTATTGTTCTCGGTCTCGGACCAGTCAAAGTCACGGGTAATGGAGTAAGTAGGAATCGGATACTGGAAACCACGTCCGTTTGCATCACCCTCGATCATAACTTCAAGGAAGGCACGGTTTACCATATCCATTTCCTGCTTACAATCCTTATATTTGAAATCCATTTCCTTACCGCCAACAATTGCCGGAAGTTCTGCCAAATCGTTTGGCACGGTCCAATCCAATGTAATATTGGTAAAGGGAGCCTGTGAACCCCAACGGCTCGGAGTATTTACACCGTAAATAAAGGACTCGATACATTTCTTTACCTCACGATAAGTAAGGTTATCTACCTTAACAAACGGTGCCAAATAGGTATCGAAGGAAGAAAATGCCTGAGCACCTGCCCATTCATTTTGCATAATACCAAGGAAGTTTACCATCTGGTTGCAAAGAACGGATAAATGTGCTGCCGGAGCAGATGTGATCTTGCCCGGAATTCCGCCCAAACCTTCGGTAATTAACTGTTTTAAAGACCAACCTGCACAATATCCGGTAAGCATGGACAAATCATGAATATGAATGTCTGCATTACGATGTGCATTGCCGATTTCTTCGTCGTAAATTTCAGAGAGCCAATAGTTTGCGGTGATGGCTCCGGAGTTGGAAAGAATCAAACCACCAACAGAATAGGTAACGGTGGAGTTTTCTTTTACTCGCCAGTCTTCAACCTTTACGTAACTGTTTACCACATCCTTGTAATCTAAGATGGTAGACTTCATGTTACGCATTTTTTCTCTTTGTTTACGATACAGGATGTAAGCCTTAGCCACATCGGTATAACCGGTCTGCTCTAAGACATGCTCAACACTATCCTGAACATCTTCCACATAAATTTTGTCTTCTTTGATTTTTTTCTGAAAATCCGCAGAAACGCGTAAGGACAAAAGATCTAAAATATCGCGATCATACTGCATTCCGGTGGCTTTGAACGCCTTCTCGATTGCAGATGTAATCTTTTCCAGCTTAAACTCTACTACTTGACCGTCTCGTTTTACTACTTCAAACATTCCCCTTTATCACTCCTTAATTCTAAAAATTTACTCTCACAAACCCAATAGATAAGCCGCATTTGAGAGTATTTTAGCACCAAATGTAGTAAAGGTCAAGATGATAAACCACAATATATAGTGTTTAGATTGTATTTTTATTGTATTAATAGTTACACGCGTGTTCCCAAAAATGTGATTTCTCTTAGAACATCCGTGTCTGCAGGATACTCGGTGATATAGATATTTGCCTTCTCTAAAGCCTCCTGATATCTGCCTAAATATTCCAATGCTCCGATTTCGTTTTTCAAGATCTGTTTCTTATAGGTATCGTCCTCTAAAGAAAGGGCGGATTCATAGGTTTCAAAGGCCTGTTCATACTGGCCGTCTTCCATATATAAATCACCCAATACCAAGAGTCCGGACGCAGATGCATTCTGCTTTTTTGCAAAAGCACTTAAGATTTCTTTGGACTTTTCCACATCACCGCTGTCTTTATATGCCTGTGCCAAATAAATATTGGCTTCCTCATTTCCCTTTTCTACGGAAGAAGAAAGCACACGGGTGGCAGCTTCATACTGGCCCAAAATCATATAGATTCGGCCTCTCCACTGCAACTGCTTTGCACTGTTTCCCTCGATTTCAAGGGCCATATTTAAAAATTCCAGGCCATTGTCACGGAATCCGGACGCATCCAAATTCTCATAGATTTGAATGTAAAGTTCGTAATCATTTCCGGAAACTTTGGTTGCCTTCTTATAATCAGAAAGGGCAAGTTCGGTTTCCTTCTCTTTTAAATAAACATTGCCGCGCATATAGTATGCGTATTTATCGGTTTCATCGTAATCGATCAATGCACTGTAAGTTTCCACCGCTCCCGGAATATCCCCAAGAATGTACTGTACGGCACCCTTGTAATAGCAGATATCGATTTCTCGAGCAGTAACTTTACCGCCGGCAAGGGTAAGTGCTTCATTTAGATTATTTAACGCAGACTCATACTCTCCTGCCCCGATATTAGCGATGGCAGCTTCCTTTAATTGATCCTGTTTCTCCATTCTGGAAGCGGAACATCCACAGAAAAGTAATGATGCGCTTAAGACTATAATTGTTGTTTTAAAGATGGTTGTTAAATTTTTCATGATTAAGATTATAGCACACTTTTCTATGAGTGGTATGGTATAATCGTACCGAAGTGTTTCATTTGGGGTATTGGGAGGAATGTTATGAGTTATGAAGTAAAAGATATTAATCTTGCACCATCGGGAGAGCATAAAATCGATTGGGTCAGAAAAAATTGCCCTCTTCTTCGTTCCTTGGAAGAAGATTTTAAAAAGGAGCTTCCTTTCAAAGGAGTTCGCATTGCTCTTTCCATTCACTTAGAAGCAAAAACCGCATACCTTTGTAAGGTATTGGCGGCAGGCGGAGCCGAAATGTACATTACCGGTTCCAATCCGCTCTCCACACAGGACGATGTGGCAGCCGCTTTGGCTCATGACGGATTAAATGTCTATGCTTGGTATAACTGCACGGAAGAAGAATATTTTTCCTGCATTGAAAAAGTACTCATTAATCACTGCAACATCATCATTGATGACGGCGGTGATTTGGTAAATATGCTTCACACAAAACTCACCGATGAATTGCAATACGTCATCGGCGGATGTGAAGAAACCACCACCGGTATTATTCGCTTAAAGGCCATGGCAAAGGAAGACAAGCTTCGCTTCCCAATGGTCATGGTAAACAACGCAGACTGTAAGCATTTGTTTGACAACCGCTACGGTACCGGCCAGTCCGTATGGGACGGTATCAATCGCACCACCAACTTAATCGTTGCCGGAAAGAATGTTGTTGTTGCCGGATACGGTTGGTGCGGAAAAGGTGTTTCCATGCGTGCCAAAGGTCTTGGCGCAAAAGTCTATGTAACGGAAGTGGATCCTATCAAAGCCATCGAAGCTGTCATGGATGGATTTACCGTTCTTCCTATGGAAGAAGCTGCAAAAATCGGTGACTTCTTTATTACCGTTACCGGATGTGCCGGTGTCATTACCACGGACCACTTAAAGACCATGAAGGACGGCGCAATTTTATGTAATGCCGGACACTTCGATGTGGAAATCGATATGGCAGGCCTTCGAAAGATTGCACTCTCTTCCATCGATCAGCGTCATAACATCAAAGGCTATGAAGTCACCCCGGGCAAGTTTGTATATGTCTTGGGGGAAGGACGCCTGGTAAACTTGGCATGCGGTGACGGACATCCCGCAGAAATTATGGATATGAGTTTTGCCATTCAGGCATTGTCTGCAAAGTATCTGGTTGAACATTCCAAGGAATTAACCGAAAAACTCATTGTAGTTCCTCGGGAAGTAGATTTGCAGGTGGCCCAAAGGAAACTGCAATTCTTAGATATTAACATCGATCATTTAACAAAAGAACAAGAAGAATATTTAAATAGCTCAGAGGTATAGGTTTGGAAGTATCGTCGATAATTGAAAGTATTATTTTATTGGTGCTGTTAGGGCTCTCCGCCTTTTTTTCATCTGCAGAGACCGCTCTTACAACCGTATCAAGCATCAAAATCAAAACTCTTGCAGAGGAAGGAAACAAGCGGGCTCGCTTAGTGGAAAAGGTCATCTCCGATCCGCAGAAAATGTTATCCGCCATCTTAATCGGAAATAACATTGTAAACTTATCCGCTTCTTCCCTTGCAACCACCCTTGCCATTCAGTTGTTGGGAAGTTACGGTGCCGGAATTGCCACCGGTGTATTAACCTTATTAATTTTAATCTTTGGTGAAATCACACCAAAGACCATGGCAAAGTTACATGCGGAAAAAGTATCCCTTCGCTATGCCGGCATCATCTGGCATTTGATGTGGATCCTAACTCCCATTATTGTCATCGTAAACGTTTTGTCCTCTGCCATCATGCGACTCTTCGGTGTCAGCAAAGAGGATGCCAGATTCGGTCTTACCGCCAAAGAGATTAAAACCATCGTGGAAGATTCCCACGAAAGCGGCTCTTTGGAAGTGGACGAACGAAATATGATTTATCAGTTTATTGATTTCCAGGAATCCTACGCAAAAGAAATCATGATTCCAAAAATCGATATGACCACCGTGGATGAAGACTCGACCTTTGAAGACGTTATGAAGGTCTATGAAGAAGACAAATACACCCGTATGCCGGTGCTTGGAAAAGACAAAGAAGAAATCATCGGTATCTTAAATGTAAAGAATCTTCTTACCTACAATCGAGAAGACGATTTCCATATTAAAGATTACATCAAAGAAGCCTTCTTTACTTATGAAATGAAAAAGACTTCCGAACTCTTCGACCAAATGCGCCGGGGTCACATCTCATTGGCCATCGTATTGGACGAATACGGTTCTGTAGTAGGTATGGTTTCCTTCGAGGATTTGTTGGAGGAATTGGTCGGAGAAATCCGTGATGAGTTCGACGATGATGAAGAAGACGATTTGATTCAGATTAACGAGAACACCTTTGAGGCCCTGGGAACTACCAACTTAGAGGATTTAATGCATAAGATTCGATTGGATATCTCTTCCGAAGATTATGATACCTTAGGCGGTTTCTTAATCGGAGAATTCAATCACTTCCCGGAAGTGGGAGAAATGTATTTAACACCAAAGGGTGCCCGATTTAAAGTCATTGAAATCGACGGTAACCGTATTACAAAAGTTCAGATCCGTTTAGCCGAAAGCGTCCCGATTCAGGACGACTTAGACCTAAACGGTCCCCCGATTGAGTTATTCGAAGAGGATTCAGAGGAATCCTCTGAAGATTAAAAAAACGTAGAATACCTTTTGCAACGAGCGCGTTGTTGCTCGCGCTCGGCAAAAGATATTCTACGTTTTTTAGTTATTATGAAAGGATTGCTTTATCGTTTGAAAACTCTTCTCCGGAGACCTCTTCAAATTTATGAAGCAAGTCTTCGATTGTAAGATTCTTCTTCTCTTCTCCCGCGATATTCAAAATCACTTTTCCTTCGTTCATCATAATGAGACGATTTCCGTGTTTAATGGCATCACGCATATTGTGAGTTACCATCATGGTGGTCAAATGATTTTCATTTACGATACGGTCTGTGGTTTCCAAAACCGTTGCAGCAGTCTTTGGATCAAGTGCTGCGGTATGCTCATCCAAAAGCAATACCTTCGGCTTTTGTAAGGTTGCCATAAGAAGAGTTAGTGCCTGTCTCTGACCACCGGATAAAAGACCTACCTTTGCGGTCATTCTGTCTTCCAAGCCAAGATCTAACTGCTTTAAAAGTTCTCTGTAATGCTCCATCTCCTGCTTAGTGATGGCCCATTTCAATCCACGGCTCTTGCCACGGCGAGCTGCCAATGCCAAGTTCTCCGCAATCTCCATATCCGCTGCGGTTCCGTTCATAGGATCCTGGAACACACGACCTAAGTATTTCGCACGTTTGTGTTCATTTAATCCGGTAACGTCATCTCCGTCGATTAAAATCTGTCCGCCATCCACCGGCCAAACACCTGCAATGGCATTTAAGAAGGTAGACTTTCCGGCTCCGTTTCCACCGATGACCGTAACGAATTCGCCTTCTTCCAATTCTAAGGTGGCTCCGTTTAATGCGGTCTTTTCATTGATGGTTCCCGGGTTAAAGGTTTTATAAATATTTCTTGCTTGTAACATCATGACTGACTACCTCCTCTTTTTGCTGCTTTTTTAAAAGAAGAGTTGGCCTTTGATTTTAAGTACGGTACTGCCAAGAAAATCGCTACAACGATTGCGGTAAAGAGTTTCAAATCATTGGTCGGCATCTTAAGCCAAAGCACAATTCCGATAACGATGTAATAAATCACACCGCCAAATACCACGCAGAACATCTTTACCATAAAGTTCATATCTTTTCCGAAAACGGCATGTCCCAAAACTTCTCCGATGATTACGGCTGCAAGGCCGATAACGATGGCACCACGGCCCATATTGATATCCGCAAAGCCCTGATACTGTGCCAAAAGCGCACCGGACAATGCAACGATACCATTGGAAATACCAAGGGTAAGAACGGTCATGGCATTGATGTTGATTCCCTGTGCCTTACTCATGTTTGGATTGGAACCTGTGGCACGAATGGCACTACCCTGTTCCGTTCCGAAATACCAATATGCAATAAGCACAATAACCACCGTAAATATAACGGAAATCAAAATGGTTTTTGGAATAAAGCGAAGGGAAACCATAAGCGGGAATCGATCCACACTAACTGCCACATTTGCCTTTCCGCCCAAAATATTTAAGTTTACGGAATACAAAGAAATCTGTGTCAAAATACTTGCCAGAATTCCCGGAATACCCAGTAAGGTATGTAAAAGTCCCGTTACCACACCGGCTAACACACCGCAAGCCAAAGAAGCAAGCATGGCTACCGGTACCGGTACTCCGTTTGTAATTAAGATAACAGCTACGGCACCGCCGGTTGCAAACGAACCGTCAACGGTCAAATCCGCAAAATTTAAAATTCGGAAGGTATAAAACACACCAAGTGCCATAATACCCCAAATCACGCCTTGTGCTACGTCTCCCGGAAGAGCCGCAATCAATGATGAAAGTTCCATAGTTATAAAACCACCTATATTAGTCTTCGATTTCTACGTAATCAGAAGGAATCTTTGAGCTGTCGATTCCAAGCTGGTCGCAGATGGATGCATTGTATTTCTTTGTTACATCCTTGGAATACTGAATCTCCATATCTCCCGGATTTGATCCTGAAGTTAAAAGCTCAGCTGCCATCTTACCTGCATTGTATCCCATGTCATAGTAGCTGATGGAAAGGGTTGCTACACCACATCCCTTGCAGATACCTTCCTCACCGGTAACGATTGGAATACCTGCCGGAATTGCTACGTTTGCAATGGTTTCTGTTGCAGAAGCTGCTGTATTATCGGTTGGGATGTAAAGCACATCGCAGTTTGCGCATGCATTGGTTACAACGCCCTGAATATCGTTGGTATCTGAGAAGGTAAACTCTTCTACCTCATAGCCGTAACCTTCCATATCCTTTGTAATTTCAGTTGCCTGATATAAAGAGTTCGGTTCAGCGGTACAATATAAAATACCAACCTTCTTTGCATCCGGGAACAACTCTTTGATCATCTCTGCCTGCTTATCAAGGGGAGCCAAATCGGAAGCACCGGTTACGTTAGTTCCGGTTGTTCCGCTCCAATCGGCAGCATCAATTCCAAGTGCGGTTGCATAATCGGTAATGGAAGTTCCCACTACAGGAATGGAATCAGTAGCCTGAGAAGCTGCCTGCAATGCAGGTGTGGCATTTCCCATGATCAAGCTGTATCCTTCGGATACAAATGTATTACAAATGGTT
>JAEEGL010801444.1_pt1 | contig 21918 bp, 15 predicted proteins | sample 9134231 | NCBI WGS metagenome assembly JAEEGL01 (sample SAMN16246548, study PRJNA631951) | gut metagenome | biome: gut microbiome; feature: rumen; material: fiber-attached | host: Bos | place: Iran: Karaj | collected 2018-10 | reverse complement strand
TTGCGGCGGCGGTTGTGACAGGCGCAACGCTCACGCCGGCGTTCGCGACGCCTACTTATAGTTGGGATGACGACGACCAGAGAGTGATGTGGAAGTACTCATACGAGACCGCATGGAAGACGGTGGAGGTGAGAGAATGCGCGTCCTTTGGAGAAGAGTCTTTCCCGGCGGCTCTCACGATGCCGTCATGCTTACTCACTGGCTACGACTGGTGCGGCGTGGGCGGCATTGGAGACTACGCCTTCCAAGATAATACCGAGCTGCAGTCCATCACGATTCCGTGGGTAAACTACATCGACAGCGGAGCGTTCAGCGGGTGCACATCGCTCTCGTCGGTGACGTTCCTTGGGCCAGTACCGGCGGGGCTGGACTTCAACGGGGTGTTCGAGAACACGCCGTTCCTGGCGAGGATCACGCAGGAGAACGCCAACGACTTCGCCGAGAGTGCGCGGGAGATCGAGGGCGCAAGCGGCAATATCACCGACACCAACTACCTCGCCACGCCGAACGACATCGTAGAGAACGAGGGTGCGGTCGAGCCGCTCAAGGGGCTTGCGTCTTGGCTCGTCGGGACGAAGTGGTACCGGTGGACGGCGCCGGCGACGACGACGGCGTGGTTCGACACGTACGGCAGTGACTTCAACACGGTGCTTGGCGTGTACGAGATGAACGCCAACGACGTGCAGGCCTTCACGGTGGAGGCGGTGAAGGGCGAGAACGACGACTACGGCGGCCTTTCGAGCCTCGTCTCGTTCAGCGCGGTGCAAGGCAGGACGTACTGGATATGCGTGGGCGGCGAGGCGGAGGAGGTGGACGGGATGAGCCGTCCGCGCGGGAACATCGCGCTCAACTGGCGCACGGGCACGGCGGTGAAGCTCACGCTCTCGACGGGGCTGAAGGGCAAGAACAAGAAGGTAATCACCATGACGGCCTACGTGCCGAAGGCCAAGGCGGTGGGCGTGCTGCCCGCGCCCGACAGGACGGGCCATGTGTTCCTTGGCTGGTACTCCAAGGCGGTGGGCGGCACGCGGATAACGCCGACCTCGAAGTTCAACAAGGCGACAAAACTCTACGCGCACTGGTCGCCGCGCAGCTTCAGGCTCTCCGTGAAGCCGGACAAGGAGACCGAGAAAGGCTGCAAGAGCGTCACCGGCGGCGGACTGTACGCGCACGGGAAGAAGGTGACGATCACGGCGACGGTTAAGGACGGCTACAAGTTCGGCATGTGGAATGCGCCGGAGTACGGGCCGACGGAGAACGAGTTCAAGAACTACTACAGGCTATGCCGCAAGAACACGGCAGCGACGGTGACGGTGTACGGCAGGAACATGTGGTACGAGGCGTGCTTCGTCTCCGAGGCGGACGACTACATGGAGCTGGACGTGGAGGATGACTACGGCGCCCCCGACCTGATCACGACATGGTACGCGGACGAGACGAAGTCCGTGGCGATCTATCTCCAGGCAAAGTCCAAGACGTATCCCACGGTGACGACCACCAAGCTGCCGTCGGGCGTCACGTTCAAGCTGTCAGAGGACGGCTCCGCCGACAGCGGCGCCATCGAGCGGCGCGACGCCAGGTACCTGCTCTCCGTACCGGACACGTCCAAGCTCGCCCCAGGGAAGCACACGATCACGGTGACGGCGAAGAACCGCTGGGGCCAGATCGCGACAAAAGAGCTCGTGATCTTCGGCAAGAACAAGACGGCGGCGAACGCGTGGCTGCCTGGCATCGTGACGGCCGTGTCGTCCGCGGCCGCGCCGTACAGGATGACGGTGGGGATTCTGCCGGAATGGAACGACTTCGGGATATCCCCCGCCGCCGGAGTCGCGATCGCAAAGATGGCGGGCCTGCCGTCTGGCGTTGCGTGGGACGCGAAGAAGCAGCGGTTCACCGGCTATCCCAAGAAGGCGGGCATGTATGCGGTGACGATCACCGCCAGCAAGAAGGTCGGCAAGAAGACGGTGAGCAAGGCCTCGACGATACTGGTGGAGGTGGAGAAGCCGCCGACGGCGGGCTGAACGCATGGAAGTCGTATGTCGACCAGTAGTTGGCGGTTGGTAGTGGAACTTAAAGGAGAAATGACATGAAGAAGATGATGATGGCGATGGCGTTTGGATGCTGTCTTGCCGCGTTCGGCGGCGGCACCGATTCGTGGGTGGACGACAACGGCCTCACATGGACCTTCAACTGGACGAGCGACTCGTCGGGCAGCTCCGCGAAGATCACGAAGATGACGGGCTACGCCTTAGATGTGACTGTTCCGGGCACGGTGAAGACCTCCGACGGAAGCAGCTACACGGTCACGGGCATCGGGTCGTCCGCGCTTGCGAGCCACGCCGAGATGAGGTACGTGACGATCCCGGCGACGATCACGACGATCGACAGCTATGCGTTCGCCTACTGCTCTGCGCTCTCGGAAGTGCACTTCAAGGGTAAGGTTCCACCCACCTGCAACTTCAACACCGTGTTCTACAACACCACGTACCTGAACTTCTGCACGGCCTACAACGACAACGACAACTTCAGCCAAGCGGAATACATCTACGGCAAAAGCTCGACGACATACGGCAACAACTACCTTGCGACGAAGGATATGCCGGCTTCCCTGGGCAGCCAGTACACCGGCGTGCGCGGCACGAAGTGGTACCGGTGGACGGCGCCGATCACGGGCCATGCGTGGGCGGGCACCACCGCCGCCACCACGTTCGACACTGCAATCGGCGTGTACAAGGGGAACTCGCTCTATTCGCTTACGATGCTGGGCCGCAACAACGACTTCCTGAAGGGTGGGCAGAGCATGGTCGCGTTCCCCGTCACGGAGGGCGAGGAGTACCGCATCTGCGTGGCCGGCGTCGACAATAGCCGCGGCGATTTCAACCTGAACCTGCGCACGGCCGCCGCCACCGTGACGCTCACGTTCGACACGGTGGGCGGCCTGCTGCCGACAGAGCTGGCATCGACGTTCCCCGTGCCGAAGAACGCCGCCGTGGGCGACCTGCCCACGCCCACGAAGGACTACTACACGTTCTCGGGCTGGTATACGAAGAAGTCGGGCGGCTCGAAGGTGACGGCGAAGACGAAGTTCACGAAGCCTGCGAAGCTCTACGCGCGCTGGACGAAGAACAAATTCAAGGTGGTCGCGAAGGCGGAAGGCACCGGGGCCAAGACGGTGAAGGGGGGCGGCACGTACGCCTGGGGCACGAAGGTGAAGCTCTCGGCAACGGCGAAGTCCGGCTACGTGTTCAGGTGCTGGGTCGCGCAGGATTCCGCATCCGAGAATGCGTTCCCGAACTACAGCAAGGCGTCCCGCAAGAAAGCCACGGCGACGGTCACGGTGCCGAAAGATTCCGGACTAGCCTACAAGGCGTATTTCGTGAAGAAGTCGAGCGACGGCATGTCGCTGGACGTTCTCCCCTCTGCGACGCTCTACGCTGAGGATGGCGCAGGCAGCGCGGCTATCGTAGATGCCGCTTCCTTGTCCTACCCCACGGTAAAGACCAGCAAGCTCCCGGCAGGCGTGAAGTTTTCGCTTGTCGCATTCGACAACACCTACAAGCTCGTCATCACCGACCCCGACAAGATCCCGGCGGGCAAGAACGTGATCAAGATCACGGCGACCAACCGCTCCGGCAAGAAGGATTCGAAGAATGTCGTCGTATGGGGCAAGAACAAGACCCAGGCGATCGACAATAATGCGCTCTATGTCACCGAAGGTCTTTCCGCGAAGGCGCCGAAGGAAATCTACACAGGCGTGAAATACAAGCTCGCCGATTGGGGCGTGTCTACGGCGATGGGGTGGAAGGTCACCAAGATAGCGGGGCTTCCTTCCGGCATCACGTGGGATGCAAAGAACCAGACGCTGAAGGGCTACACCAAGAAGACCGGCACGTACGGCTTCACGTTCACCGTCGCGAAGGGCAAGACGAAGTACACGGCCACGGCGACGTTCCAGGTCAAGGCGCTGCCGGCTAAAGCGCAGGGTACGTTCCGCGGCTATGCCGGGGAGCATAACGAGTTCGGGACCTTCTTCAACGGAAACTCGCGCAGGGTAACGGTGTCCGTCACGAAAGACGGCAAGGTGTCGGCGAAGGTGGGCAGCCTTAGCCTGTCCTGCACGGGACTCACCTACGATCCGTCTAGCGGCAGGTTCATGGCCTACATGAAGTCGACCAGCAAGACCAAGAAGAAGAATGAGACCTATATCCGCAGCCTCAGTCTCGAGATCGATCCAGCCGCGACCTTCGCCGAGAATTCGCTGGAAGGCAATTACTGCGAATACACCCGGAAAAAGACAAGCCACAGCATTTCGGAGACCCTTGTCGTGGATTACGGCGTTGAAGGCCGCAAGAACGTGTTCGGGCGCGATGCGGACATGAACCCGCTCTTCGAGGGTGCGGGCATCGCACAGGAGGCGTTGGAGAAGGCTTTTGAAGTGCATTCGCCTTCCGCGATTTCGTTCGATGGGGGCAATGCAACGGTCGACCTTGATTCCGGCAACAACGGCAACGTGACGTTGTCCGGCACGTACAATGGCAAGTCGTTCAGCGAATCGGCGGTGCTTTGGTACGAAATCAACCAGAGCGACCCTTCGACACGCTATCTCAGGTTCAGGTCGTTCAGTATCGGGTTGCCGATTACGTATGTGCTGAAATACGATGGCGGGATATTGCAGACGGTCTCCGCGCCCTCCGTCCCCCATGGTTGATATGTAACGGGATCAATTTCTGTTTCGCGACCCTATTGACTTTGCCCCGGGTTTTTGGTATCATACCCGCCGTTTTCCGTCTGGAGCGGGCTCAACACCGACTGCCCGACCGGTAAGGAACGAAAAGGATAAGTAAAATGCCTAAAATGAAAACGAAGAAGTGCGCCACCAAGCGCATGAAAATGTCGGCGACGGGGAAGGTCCTGCGTTCGCAGGGCGGCAAGGCGCACCTCAACGGCTACAAGAGCCGCGGTCGCAAGCGCAACCTCCGTGGCACGACGGTAACCGATAAAACGGTCCAGAAGACCATGCACCGCATGCAGCCGTATGCGTAAGGAGGAAAAGTAAATGTCACGTGCAACAAATGCTCCAGCGTCCCGCGAACGCCGCCGCCGCATATTGGAACGGGCCAAGGGTTTCCGCGGTCCGCGTTCCAAGAACATCCGTCAGGCCATGGAGGCCGTCGACCGCGCAATGCGGCTGGCCACCGTGCACCGCAAGCTCAAGAAGCGCGATTTCCGCCGTCTCTGGATCGCCCGCATCAATGCGGCCACCCGTGCGGAGGGCATCAGCTATTCCGCGTTCATGGCAGGGCTCATCAAGGCCGGCGTCACGCTGAACCGCAAGATGCTCAGCGAAATCGCCATCCAGGATCCGGCCGGTTTCAAGGCCATCATCGATATCGCCAAGAAGGCCTGATCGCATCAATGCTACGGCATATGGAAGGGCGGGGTGATTCACCCCGCCTTTTTTCTGGGCGGCAGGCGAGGTACGGGCAACGACAAGTGATTTATCGCGGCACTTGCGGAGTCCACCGTTTATATGCTATAATGATGGCATGCGCACCGCAAAGATAGAACGCAACACCCGAGAGACGAAGATCGTCCTGTCGCTGAACCTAGACGGTTCGGGCGAAGGTTCGGTCGATACGGGCATCGGTTTTTTCAACCACATGCTCGAGCTTCTCAAGAAGCACGCTCTCATCGACCTTGACGTGAAGGCGGCAGGCGACATAGACGTCGATTACCACCACACCGTCGAGGACGTTGGTCTCGTGTTCGGCCAGGCGCTCGACAAGGCTCTCGGCGACCGCAGCGGCATAACACGCTACGGGTTCGCGTCCGTCCCGATGGACGAAGCCCTGTGCGAGACATCCATCGATCTCGGCGGAAGGCCGTATCTCGTGTTCGTGAGCGGCAAGAAGCATTTGATGGTCCGCGATTTCGAGGTGAAGCTCGTCGAGGAGTTCTTCCGCGCGGTCAGCGTCGAAGGCAGGCTCAACGTGCATCTTCGCGAGATATACGGCGACGAGACGCATCACGTCTGCGAAGGGATATTCAAATCGTTCGCCCGGGCGTTGAGGCAGGCCGTGGCGCACGATCCGCGCGAAAAGGGGGTTCCATCCTCGAAAGGTGTGCTGTAATCTGGCGTCAGGGCCCGGAAAAAGGAAAGTGTGATAAAAGAATGAAACGTATCTCAATGTTGATTGCAGTTGGCGTCCTTGCCGCGTTTGCGGCGTCGGGCGACAACGCTGCATGCACAAAGGTGAAAGGCGAAATGAAGGAAACCATACTTGTGGCGGCGGATCCGTTCGCCGTCGGATTGAAAAAGGCGATAGTCGCGCATCTCGAGAAGCGCGGTTTTGCGGTCAAGGATCTTGGCGCGAACGATGCCGCGCCCGAGAAGCCGTATTTCGAGAGCGCGGTGGAGGTGTGCCGCGCCATGCAGAGGGGGGAGGCGAAGCGCGCGTTCCTGTTCTGCGGCACGGGCATGGGCATGAACATGATCGCGAACCGCTTCAAGGGCGTGCGCGCGGCGGTAGTGGAATCCGTGTTCGCCGCGAAGATGTGCCGCACGATCAACGACGCCAACATCTGCTGCATGGGGCAGATGATATGGGGCGACATGATGGCCGAGGCCGCCGCAGACGCGTTCCTCGACACGAAGTTCACCCAGGGCCTCGAGCCTCTCGCCAAGTTCCTCGAAGACGCCCGCGTGAAGGTCGAGGCGATCCGCGACTAGACGCATGGGATTTCAAGCAAAGCATCTAACCAAAAGGAGAAAACAGATGGATATCAGCAGAAGGCAGTTTATCGGTTCCTCGGCTCTTGCCGCAGGTGGCGTCATGGCCGGTTGTGCCACCGGAAACAAGTCATTCACGGTCCCCGAGGACAAGATGATCTGGGCGTACCTGATCCACCTCGGAATGAATTCCTGGAAGGATATTCCGCTCGACCGCGCACCGGCCGACGCCACGCGTCCCTTCAAGGTGCGTTGCATGGCGGATTATCTGCGTACGGACGAGAAAGTGTGGCGCACGGTCACCGATGCGCTCGGCAAGTCCGGCGCGAACATGATCATAATCGACATGGCGGAGGGTGTCTTCCTGCCCAGCCATCCGGAGCTTTCGGTGAAGGGCACATGGAGCATAGAGAAGTTCCAGAAGGAATTGGCCCGTCTGCGCGCGATGGGGCTCGAACCGATTCCGAAGATGAATTTCTCCACATGCCACGATTCCTGGCTAAAGACCTACCAGCGCATGGTGTCCACGAAGAAGTACTACCAGGTGTGCGCGGATGTCATCAAGGACGTCATCGACATCTATACCGTCGACGGCAAGCCGCCGCGCTTCTTCCACCTCGGCTACGACGAGGAGACCCCTCAGCACCAGCGCTCGTTCGAGCTGGCCATCGTCCGCCAGGGCGATCTGTGGTGGCACGATTTCCTCTGGTTCGTCAAGCAGGTCGAGTCCAAGGGCGTGCGCCCGTGGATCTGGAGCGACTACTGCTGGCACCACAAGGACGAGTTCCTCAACAAGATGCCCAAGAGCGTCTTGCAGAGCAACTGGTACTACGGGGCGCAGTTCGACGTATCCAAGATGTCGGAAGCTTCACGTCCGTACGTGCAGACGTACGTCGATCTGGCCAAGGCCGGATTCGACCAGGTGCCTACCGGCGCGAACTGGTCCAATGACACGAATTTCGGCGACACGGTGAAATTCTGCAGGGCCAACTGCCCCGCCGAGCATCTCAAAGGGTTCATGATGGCCTCCTGGCAGCGCACGATCCCCGAAGAGATGGAGAAGGGTCTGCGCGCCGTCGATCAGCTTGATGAAGAAGTCAAGAAATGGTAACAGCATAAAAAGGAGATACAGAAATGTCTTGGGGTCCATGGCAGATACTGCTCGTACTGGCGATCATCCTGATACTTTTCGGCGGCAAGAAGCTGCCGGAGCTCGCCCATTCGCTGGGCAAGTCGCTGAACGAGTTCAAGAAGGGCAAGAACGAAGGTGTGGATAACGATACGACGTCGCAGGTGAAGACTCAGTCCGTTCCCCCACAGGTCACTCAGCAGACCGTATCCGCCGCGCCTGTCGCCGGCGAGGTCGTCACGCCTGAAGTCGTGAAGTGACCGATGTCCTCAGAGAACGGCTGAAGGCCGTTCCAAACCGCCCCGGCTGCTACCTGATGAGGGATCGCCGGGGCGTGATCATCTATGTCGGCAAGGCCAAGAACCTGCGCCGGCGCGTGCTTTCCTATTTCCGTCCGCACGCCGATCACGCGCCCAAGGTCCGTTCGATGGTCAACTGCGTCGCCGACCTCGAGTTCATGACGGTGAAGAACGATGCGGAGGCTCTTCTCACCGAGGCCGCCCTGATAAAGAAGTACCGTCCGCACTTCAATATCCTGATGCGCGACGACAAGCGCTATCTGGCGCTGCGCGCCGATCCAAGCGTGCCGTTCCCGCGCTTTACGACATGCCGGATAATCAGGGAGGACGGCGCCTTGTATTTCGGGCCGTTCCCCTCCGCACCGGTCGTGCGCGCCGCGAAGGATTTCGTGGAGAAACATTACGGCATCCGTTGCTGCGAGGCGCTTTCCCCCGATGACGAGGCGCACACCCACTGCCTTGCCGACGTGATACGTTTCTGTTCCGCGCCGTGCCTGGGCAAGATCGGCGCCGATGCCTACAGGGAACGCTTCGACGAGGCATGTGCCTTCCTGCGCGGGGAACGCCCCGCCGTGATAGCGGAGCTCGCAGAAAGCATGCAGGAGGCCGCGCGCAAGGAGGATTTCGCGAAGGCGGCCCGTCTGCGGGATACGATCTTCGCGTTGAAGGAGATGACGAAGGCCCACTTCGTGCGCAAGACGCCGAACATGCTGCGCGAAGACGCAAGACGCGGGCTTGAGGAACTCGCCGCGGCGTTGCGCCTGCCAGCGCCGCCGCACGTGATAGAGTGCGTCGACATCTCGAATCTCTTCGGCACGCATTCCGTTGCATCGCTGGTCGTGTCCATCGACGGTCAGCCCGACAGGCGCTATTACAGGCATTTCCGCATAGAGACCGTGGAAGGGGCCGACGACCCGCGATCCATGGCGGAGATCGTGCGTCGCCGCTACGGACCCGATTCGACGCTGTCCGCCAAGAGTCCACGGGCCGATCTATTCATCTGCGATGGCGGCATAACGCAGCTCAGGGCCGCGCGGGCGGCGTTCGCCGAGATCGGCGTCACCGACATACCTGCCGTCGGCCTTGCGGAGCGGATGGAGATAATCGTCACCGACGACGAGCGCGGCGACATATTCCTTCCTCGCGACTCGCAGGCGCTGTTCGTGGCGACCCGTCTCCGGGACGAAGCCCACCGTTTCGCCATCACCCATCACCGCCATCTGCGTGACAGGTCCATCCGCGAGTCGGCTCTGGACGAAGTCCCCGGTATCGGCCCTGCGAAGAAAGTAGCGCTTCTGAAGCGTTTCAGGTCGATATATGGCATAGCCCGTGCGGACGTCGGTGAAATCGCCCGCGCGGCAGGCGTCGGCACCGCCACCGCGGAAGAAGTGCGCAGAATGGCGGGACTCGCCGCCGCCGAGCGGAAGTAGTTCCGCATACGCCTTCACGCCCTTTTCTTTTCGCATGTCCGGCTTGAAAATCGGACGCTCTTTTGATATACTTGTTTCCCGTTTTCACCACGCTTTATAAGAAAAGGTCATCGTTAAAATGAAGATTGCAATAGCATCCGACCATGGCGGATTTGAACTCAAGCAGCAGCTGCAGGCGGCACTGTCCGCCGAGTGGACGGATTTCGGCACTACAAGCGGGGAATCCTGCGATTATCCGGACTATGCAGTGTCCGTCGCCGAGGCCGTGGCCAAGGGTGATGTGGAGATGGGCGTGCTCGTCTGCACGAACGGAATGGGCATGAGCATCGCGGCCAACCGGTTCCATAACGTCAAGGCGGCGCTCTGCCGCAGCGTGGCCGATGCGAAGCAGGCCCGCACGCACGTCGGCGCGAACGTGATATGCCTGGGCGCCATCAACCAGGACGTCGCCGCCAGCCTGGAGATGCTCAAGACCTTCATCGAGACGCCTCTTTCGGATGAAGAGCGCCATGTACGCCGTCGCGCCAAGGTGGAGCGCGCGCAGCGCCTGAGCGATTTCTCAGGGCTCGCCAAGGACGACCCCGAGATCTACGCCGCCATCAAGGCGCAGGTCCGCCAGGAGGATACCGAGATCAATCTGATCGCCTCCGAAAACACGTCTTCCCGTGCCGTGCGCCTCGCCGCCGGTTCCGTTTTGATGAACAAGTATGCCGAGGGCTATCCGGGCAAGCGCTGGTATTCGGGCTGCCTGCCCGTGGACGCGGCCGAGGAGCTCGCCCGCAAGCGCGCATGCGAACTCTTTGGCGCGGATCACGCGAACGTGCAGCCGCATTGCGGATCTTCGGCCAACATGGCGGTCTACTTCGCCACGATCAACCCCGGCGACACGATCCTGTCCCTTTCGCTCGACCAGGGCGGCCACCTCTCGCACGGTTCGCCCGTCAACTTCTCGGGCAAGCTCTACAACATCGTTCCATACACGGTCGCGAAGGAGACTGAGCGCATCGACTACGACGCCCTGGAGAAGCAGGCGCTCGAGGTGAAGCCGAAGATACTTCTTTCGGGGGCGTCCGCATATCCGCGCGCGCTCGATTTCAAGCGCATCCGCGAGATATGCGACAAGGTCGGCTGCATCATGATGGTCGACATGGCCCACATCGCCGGGCTCGTCGCCGGCGGTGCGCATGAAAGCCCCGTGCCTTATGCCGATTTCGTCACGACGACCACGCACAAGACGCTGCGCGGTCCGCGCGGCGGCCTGGTCCTGTGCAAGGAGAAATGGGCGAAGGCGCTCGACAAGGCCGTGTTCCCCGGCATGCAGGGCGGACCTCTCGAGAACATCATCGCCGCAAAGGCGGTGTGCTTCCGCGAATGGATGCGACCGGAGATGAAGGAATATGCGGCGCAGGTCGTCAAGAACTGCAAGGCCATGTGCAAGGTCGTCCAGGACCGCGGATTCCGCATCGTCTCCGGCGGCACCGACAACCACCTCTTCCTCGTGGACGTCAAGTCCGCCGGTCTTACCGGAAAGGACGCCGCCGCCGCGCTCGACAACGCCGGCATAGTCGTAAACAAGAATGCGATCCCGTATGACACGGAGTCTCCATTCGTCACCTCCGGCATCCGCGTGGGCACGGCGTCGATAACGACGCGTGGAATGAAGGAGGCCGAAGCCGCTCTCATCGGCGGCTGGATCGCCGACATACTCTCGGACATCTCCAACACGGCACTTCAGGCCGAGATCAAGGAGAAGGCCAAGGCGCTTACGGCACAGTTCCTGGTCCCGTAAAAAAGGTTAAAAGGTTAAAGAGTTAAAGGATTAAAAAGTTAAATCACCCCCTTAACATCTCACCTTCCCCAATAGAGATAATTCCATGAAAAAGCTGTCAATAACCTTGTTCTTGCTTGTCGGGACGTTGTGTTGCGCGGCGACACCGGTGCGAGTGCTGTACCTTGGCGATTCGCTTTCCGACTTCGATCGCGGTTCCAATCAAGTCGATCGTCTGCAGACGAAGCTTGACGCGGTCGAGCCGCGCCAGGTGAGCATATACAACTATTCGATCCGCGGCGACTACATCGACCGTGTGCTGGAGAGGATCGCGGGCAAGAAGGGTACGTACGCCCTCGACCGTTTCGCTGGCATCTGGGGGCGTCAGTACGACTGGGCGTTCGTGTTCCTTGGCCATAACGATACGCGGGCCACGAATCTTACGGACTTCAACGAGCCGCTCGTTCCGCTCGCCACAGTGATCCCCGGCTACGAGAAGCTTATCGGCATCTTGCGCGAGAAGGGAATAAAGCGCATCATACTCGTTTCGCCGTCCAGCTCCAACTTCGAGCTGTGCTGCGCCAACGCCGAAAAGCGCCTCGCCGCCATCAAGGCGGGCAAGGGCGGCAAGTCCAAGACGGTGTCGCGTTTCGGCGATCCGCGGCACATGGAGGCGTTCATGGATGCCGTGCGCAAGGTGGCGGCCGCGCAGGGATGCGAGTTCCTCGACATTTATACCGGCATGAAGGCGTTGCCGGACAAGGCGTCGTACCTCAATCCCAACGACGGGGTCCATCTTTCCGCCAAGGGACACGAGTACATTGCGCAGAAGACGTTCGAATATCTCAACGCGAACAAGCGGTAGAAAGTCCTTTGTACCACCGCCTGAAACCGCCAGGAAATCCGTCTGTGAAAAGAAGGAACACACGCGATATGCAAAAGAAGAAAACGACGCCCCGCGTCAAGGCGCTTGACGCCATGGACCGCGTCAAGCTGGCGCGCGACCCGAAGCGTCCGCACATCTACGACTTCATCAAGTTCATCTGCTCCGACTTCGAGGAGCTGCACGGCGACCGTCTCGTCAACGACGACCGCGGGCTTGTCGCCGGATTCGGCATGATCGACAGGTTCAAGGTGCTCGTCCTTGGCCATCACAAGGGCGCGACCGTGGAAGAAAACCTCGAGGCGAACTTCGGCATGGCGCAGCCTGACGGCTACCGCAAGGCGATGCGGCTCGCGAAACTGGCCGAGAAGTTCCATCTGCCGGTGGTGACGTTCGTCGATACACCCGGCGCATATCCAGGCGATACGGCCGAGGCGCGCGGACAGGCCGAGGCCATCGCAAAGTCGCTTGAATTCTTCTCGCTCCTGAAAACGCCTATAGTCGTCGTGGTGACGGGCGAGGGCGGCAGCGGCGGCGCCCTTGCGATCGCGGTGGGCGACCGCATACTGATGATGGAAAACGCCGTGTACTCCGTAATTTCCCCCGAAGGTTGCGCGGGCATCCTCTGGCGCGACGGCGCGAAGGCACCTGAGGCCGCCGAGGCGCTCAAGATCACGGCGGCGGACCTCAAGCGCCTCGGTGCGGTGGACGAGATAATCCCGGAGCCGCCGGGCGGAGCGCAGAAGAATCCCAAGGCTGCCGCGATGTCCGTCAAGAAAGCCGTGATGAAGGCGCTTGCCGTGCTTGCCGAAGAACCTTTGGACAGGCTTGTCGACGCACGTTACGCGAAGTTCCGCGCGATGGGGAACTTCTACTGAGACGGATAGAATGCCGCGAATTTGAACAAGGGGCGGCAATCCAGCCGTTACCGGAAAAGGAAAGAACAAAATGGCAGAAGAACAGAAGTCGACTCTCGACCCGCTGACCGCATTGTGCAAGCGCCGCGGGTTCATATACCACTCCAGCGAAATCTACGGCGGCATGCCGGGGTTCTGGGACTACGGCCCGCTGGGATGCGAGCTGAAGCAGAACGTCAAGCAGGCCTGGTGGCAGTTCACGGTGCGTGGACGCAGCGATGTGGCGGGCCTCGACGCGACCATCATCATGCACCCGAAGATCTGGAAGGCCTCGGGCCATCTCGACACTTTCGCGGATCCGATGACCATGTGCAAGGAATGCAAGAAGCTGATGCGCGCCGACCAGATCGACGACATCCTTGCCGAACAGAAGAAGAAACCGGTCCCGCACAATCCCGAGGGCACGCTCTCGTGTCCCTACTGCGGCGGCGAGATGACGGAACCCAAACCCTTCAACCTGATGTTCAAGACGGTCGTAGGGCCGATCGACGATCCGTCCAATGTGGCCTATCTGCGCCCCGAAACCGCGCAGGCCATATTCGCGCAGTTCACGAACGTGCTGTCCACGTCCCGCCAGCAGGTGCCTTTCGGCATCGCACAGATGGGCAAGAGCTTCCGCAACGAGGTGACGCCGCGCAACTACACGTTCCGCAGCCGCGAGTTCGAGCAGATGGAGCTCGAGTTCTTCATCCGTCCGGACGAAGCGGTGGAGATTCTCCACGGCCACGTCGTCACGCTTGCCGACAATCCTGACCTTGACGGACCCGTGCAGGACGACTGGGGCTGGGAGGTGTGGCACAAGTACTGGGTCGAGCAGCGCAAGAAATTCCTGAACGCCGTGGGCCTGCCAACCGAGCATTTCGTCGAATACTGGCAGAAGCCCGACGAACTCGCGCACTACGCCCGCGCGTGCGTGGACATCGAATACGATTTCCCGTTCGGCCGCCAGGAGCTCGAGGGAATAGCCGCGCGCAGCGACTTCGACCTCTCCCAGCACCAGAAACATTCCGGTGAAAGCCAGATGGTGTTCGACGACCCGCTCAAGCAGGCCGCCAAGAAGATGGATGACGCGGCAAAGGCCGCGTTCATCGAGAAAGTGCAGAAGGATTGGGTGGCGCGCGGCAAGGATGCCCTCGAGGCCGAGAAGTTCTGCAGGAATCTCTTCGACGGCAAGTACATTCCGCACGTCATCGAGCCTTCCGCCGGCGTCGACCGCCTCATGCTCGCCTTGCTCTGCGAGGCATACGAGGAGCAGAAGCTTGCGGACGACAAAGGCAAGGAAGATATCCGCACGGTGCTTCACTTCAGTCCGAAGGTGGCGCCTGTCAAGGTGGCCGTGTTCCCGCTCGTCAAGAAGGACGAGGCGAGCTACAAGATGGCCAAGGACATCTTCGCCAAGCTTCGCAAGAAGGTGAACTGCTTCTGGGACGAGTCCGGACAGATCGGCCGCCGCTATCGCCGTCAGGACGAAGCCGGCACGCCATGGTGCCTTACGATCGACCCCGAATCGCCCAAGGACGGCAAGTTCACCGTGCGCGACCGCGACACGATGCAGCAGGAGAGGCTCTCGTACGACGAGTTCCTCGCCAAGATGTATTCGGCGCTGGAGTTCTGACGATGCGCGCGATATCGGCTCTGGCTGCGGTTGCGGTCGCATGCGTGCAGGCGGTCGGCGCCGCCGTCACGGCCGGTTGGGAGAATATCTGCCCAGAACGCCTTTCACGCGAGTTCCCGCCCGTGAAAGTCGTGTGGACCGCGCCAGGCGATGGACTTGACGTGCGTCTTGAGAACGGCGCTGAAGGGGATGCCGTAATCACAAACGGCACGATCCGCATACGCAAGACGAATTCCAAGGGTCGCATCACGGTGAGCGCGCCTCCGTTTGACGCGGAGAAGGGGAAGGCGCTCAGGTTCTTTGCCGATGTCTCTGCAAGTTCCCTGAAGCCGTCAGACACGCTAGGCTTCTTGTGTGCGCACGGCGCCAAGCGCGTCATATCGCAGTCCGACAAGATCGCTTCGCAGTGGTTTGCGGGCGGCGGCTACGACTACATGCGCAGGCTGGTAAATTCCGCCCCTGGCATGACCTACAGGAAATACTACCATTTCGCGCCCGAGGGCGAGAAGGTGACGCCGGTCATATCGGTTGAGGGCGCGCCGTCTGAAAGCGTCTGGCGCAATTGGACAGCCGAGGATCTCGATGCCGCGCAGGAGAAATGGGGCGAACACTGGAAACGCCTTGCCGCGCCAAGCCGCAGCGCCGAGCTGGCAGATGACGCCGCATTCGACGCTGCGCTCGCTGCGGACATCGACCACACCGCGCAGATCGCGGTACGCGACGGATACAGCAGGCTTCTCGTAGACGGCAAGGAGACGCCGCCTGTAGTGTACAAGGTGGGTTCCTGGAACAACGCCATGTATTCGGGCAAGCCGCTCCAGCGTCATGGAGTCAAGGTCGGATGCTTCTCCATACGCCTTGGATCGTTGCCGGACAGTCCCGGTCCGTGGAGCAAGGACGGCCTCGACCTCAAGATGATCGTCGAGAAGATCCGCAGCCACATGCGCATCGGCGACGAATCGGTGTTCATCCTCGGCTTGAGCACTTCGGCGTATCCCGAGTTCACCGCCGAACATCCGGACGAGACTTGGCGCCGCGATGACGGCTCCGTGGTGATGGGCAATTCCGGAAGCGCCATCCCCGACAAGTACAACGACGGCGGAGCTCCCGATCCGGGCGACCGGCGCTGGCCATGGGTTTCGTACGCATCGCCCGCCTGGCGCAACGCGATAAAGGACATCGTGCGGCAACTTGCCGTCGAATTGAAGCGCACGGGACTTTCCAAGCGCATAGTAGGCGTTCATTTCAGCGGCTACCATGACGGACAGTTCGCGATGCCGGTGCCGGACCATTCGTCTTGCGCCAAGGCCGAATACGCCAAATATCTTGCCGAGAACGGATTGAAGCCGGGCGACCCTGGCGCGGAGTACAACTTCTTCGTGCGCCAGCTGGGATTCCGCGCGCTTGAAGATTTCTCGCGCGCGGCAAAAGAGGCGTTCGGCAAACCCATGGTGGCAGTGCGCTGGTGCATGATGCCGTTTGCATCGGTTCCGTCGGCCTCGTGCGACATAAACTCGTTTCTGCATTCGGATGTGGTGGACGTCATTGTGCCGCAGCCGACCTACACGTTGAGGCTTCCCGCGTTGGGGCAGGGCGCGCGCATGCCGTGCCGCACGATACATCGCGCCGGCAAGATGATGTGGTTCGAGTTCGACCTGCGCACGTACGCGGCGATGGAGAAGTGGGCGCGAAGCGTCGTGGCGTCGAAGGGGCTTGGCACCTCGGACGATCTTCCCATGTGGCGGACCGTCTACCGCAAGCATGCCGGAATAATGATCTCGAGGCGGATGGGCTGGTGGTTCTACGACATGGCGGGCGGCTGGTTCCATCCTGAAGAGATAGCCGCCGAATGCGGCGATGTGGTCGACTTCCGCCGTGAATTCGACGCGATTAAGCCAAGTCCCTGGCATCCCGACGCGGCGCTGGTCGTGGACGAACGGGTGCTGGCGCTCTACAACACGCCTGACGGAATGACGGTAAAAGGCTCCTCGGCGATGGTCATGGGGCAATGGCCGCGTCTTGCGGTGTCGGGCGTGCCGTACGAGTTTGTCATGGCCGAAGAGGCTTATGCCAATCCCGAGGTGCTGCGCGGATACAAGGCGATCGCGCTGTGCGCGTTCCTGAAGCCGGATGCCCGGCAGAAGGCGTTGATGGAGAAGATAGATTCCTACGGGGCGAAGACGTTCATCGTCCAGCCGGGCGGCTACTCGGCGGAATTCTTCAACGATTTCGTCAAGAACGCGGGTGGGTACGTTGCGGCGCGCCCGGGCGTTATCCAGATAGACATGAACGGCGACTTCATATCGGTGCATTGCATCGTGCCTGGCCGCCATGAGCTGAAGCTTCCCTTCCCCGCGAAAGTGGTGAACGTGAAGAGCGGGCTTGAGGAGAATGTGGAAGGCGGCGTGTTGAAGCTTGAAATGTCCGCAGGCGAGACATGCTGGTTCCGCTTGAAGGGCATGTGATTTGCATTGCCCTCAACTTCGGTTTTTGATATCATGTTCGTGCAGGTGAAACTTCCATATAAAATGAAAGGAACATTGAAATGGCGGTGACTGAGACTACGACGGTGTCATGGGGATCCCGTTTGGGCGGATCCATCAAAGGTGTGTTCTTCGGTTTCCTTCTCTTCATCCTTGCCATCCCGGTCCTGTTCTGGAACGAGGACAATTCGGTGAAGACGGCCAAGGCGATAGACGAAGGCGAAGGCGCCTGCATTGCCCTGGACTCCAACGAAAAGGTCGATCCCGAGATGAACGGCAAGCTTGTGCATCTGACAGGCAAGGCCGATACGAAGGACGTTCTGGTCGATGACCAGTTCGGGGTGTCCGTCACGGCCATCAGTCTTGAGCGTACGGTCGAGATGTACCAGTGGATCGAAGAATCGAAGACGACCGAGACGAAGAAGCTTGGCGGCGGCGTCGAGAAGAAGACCACCTACAAGTACACGAAGGACTGGTCCGGCCATGCGATCGATTCGAGCCGCTTCTACGAGCAGGGGCACGACAACCCCGCTGCGATGGAGTTCGAATCCGGCAGGATGTATGCGTCCAACGTGTCGTTTGGCGCGTTCAAGCTGAGCGACAGCCAGATCAAGCGTATCGGCGCCGGCCAGGATTACTCCTTCCCCACGGGCTTCGTGTGCAGGGTGGCGCGCGTCCAGCAGAAAGGCAAGACGATATACGTGCCCAATGCCAAAACCCGCGGCGAACCGCTGAACAACCGCGACGTGCTCGAGCAGCCGAGGGTCGGCGACATGCGCGTCACCTTCCGCGTCGTCTACCCGCACGACATATCGATAATCGCCAAGCAGCACGGCGACACGTTCGTGGACTATATGGCGAAGAACCGCAAGAAGCTTAACTATCTCGAAAATGGCGTCAAGGACGCCGCGGAGATGTTCGACTCGGCCCGTTCCAGCAACAAGTTCTTCACATGGCTCATACGCATCGGAGGGTTCCTGATGATGTTCTTCGGCCTGTCGATGACATTGAAGCCCATCAGCGTGATGGCGGATGTCATACCGATCCTCGGCGATATCGCCGAAATCGGCAATGGGCTTGTGGCCGGGCTGGTCGCTTTCATCTGCGCGGTCGTCACGATTGCGGTTGCATGGCTGTTCTACCGTCCCGTCATCGGCGGCATCCTGCTTGTCCTGGCAGGCGCGGCCATATGGATGATCATACAGAAGCGCAAGGCCGCAAAGGCGGCGAAGGCCGTCGCGGCGTCGCGCACCACGGCGGCTTGAACAAGCTGGAACCATGAAGAAGCTGTTTTGCGGCTTGACGATTCTTTCCGTCGGTTTTGCCGCGGCCGACCCCGGTGTGGTGCTCCGTTTCGATGACGCCCATCCGGTGGAACAATGGCGTCAGCTTGCCGCCGTGTTCGACGCGGCCGGGGCCAAGATGTCTCTGGCGCTTCCCGCGAGGCATCTCGGCGGCGAGGAACAGAGGGCGTTCCTTCGCGAAGCCGCGGCCAAGGGCCATGAGATAATGGATCATGCGTACGACCACGCGCTCTATTCATGCCGCTGCCGCGATGCCGCGGAGTTCGCCGCACTTTCAAACCTGCCGTTCGTGGTGGAGACGGACGCCCCGAACCTGCGGCTGTGCTTCCGCTACAGGTTCGACATGGACCATCCGAGGAATCGCCGATTCCGCGGGCGCGTCAAGGGTGGCAGACTGATCGTCGAGAAGAATGAGGCGAAGAAGTTCCAGCGTCCCAACAAGGTGTACATACCGTCGCTGGGACGCGTATTTGGCTTCATGTCCTCTCAGGACGGCGAGATGAAACTGTACTCGTTCTGGTACCCGACGCCGGCGGCCCCGCCTGATTCTCCCGAAGAGGATATGGTATATTGCGACCAGCGGTCGTTCTCGCCCGGCGACGACGTGCTGCGCTTCCAGGCAGGACGGAGCCGTGACGCGTTTGCCCGGATCGGATTGCCGGAACCGAAGGTCTGGATACAACCTGGCGGATGGGAACCATGGCTGACCGCCGAAACGTTCAGAAGGGTGTATGCGCTGGAGTTCGGCTATACCGGGGCCGATTGCCTCGTCGGTTGCGAGAAGGAGGGGATGGCGGCGGACCTGTCGCTCGCGCCTTTCATGTTCCGTCCTTTGCCGTATCTGGACTCGAAGGCGATGACGCCCGAAAAGATCCGTTCGTCGATCCAGGATTCCGTGGAGCACAACCGTCCGATATGCTTCCTCAGCCACATGCGTCCGCCACCCGGCGGAACTTGGGGGCAATGGCTCGCGGAAACGGCGGAACTCCTTAAATGGCTCGGAGAGAACAACATCCCGGTAAAGACGTTCTCGGAAGTGACGGCAAGGATGTCGGGGATAACGGCGGACGAAGTAAAGGCGGCCTTCGCGGACGCCGAACCTTGGCGCAAGGAACGCGTGGGGGTGGACGAGACATGCCCCGCGCCGTGGACGCCGCCCACATGGGACGATTCAACGAAGACGTTCGGCTGCTGGAACAGGACATACCGTTTTGGCGGCGGTATCATGCCGGACGAGATACTGAGCGGCGGCGAGACGCTGTTTGCGCGTCCGCCAAGGTTGGAGATGGACGGCAAGGCGGTGAGAGTCGCCGCGCCTTCGCTGTCGAAGCGCTCCGACGAGGCCGTCGAGACGGTCGCAACCGGTCTTGCGGATGGCTATGAAGTGAAGTCGCACGTGCGGATGGAATTCGACGGGTTCACGTGGGTGGACATCGATCTCGTCCCTTCGCCGGAGGCGAAGCCTTTCGCATCGCTTTCGCTGGATATCGCGTTTGCGAAGAACGCGAGCGCGCTCTTCAATTCCATGTGCAAGCAATACATGGATTTCAAACCCGGGTACGCCGGCGCGTTCATGCCTTTTTCGCTGGATCTTTTCGGCTATGAAAGCCGCACGATGTTCGTGGGGAACGACGATGTCGGCTTCGCGTGGCACTGCGAATCGCTTGAGGATTGGCGTGTCGAGAAAGGCGAAGATTCGCTGCGTCTCGTGCCGGGGGATGACGCGAACCATCTTTTGCTGACGTTCGTGAACCGTCCGGTCGAGAAGGGCCGTCCTTTGCGCTACTCGTTCGGCTTCCAGGCTCTGCCCGTGAAGCCAATGATACGCGACTGGCGCTATCGCCGGATAAACGGCGGCAAGCCCGGCGATTTCATGGGGTACTTCGATTGGGAAACGCTGCACAACGCCCCGGGCGCCGAATATGCGACGGCCGACGTAAAGGAACGCGTGGCGAAGGCCCGTGCGAAATACGGTCGGCTGCAATGGTATCTGGCAGGTTTCACGACCAGTCCGTACGCGAAGCCGTGGATACGCCATGGCGGCGAATGGAGCAAGACCCCGCCTGCGGCAGGGACGGTCGGCAGCCCGGGAAACCGCAGATCGGCGTTCTGCTGGCTTTGCGTCGGTTCGCCCGGCTATGCCGACTATTACACGTGGACGCTCCGGGACACCATACGGAAGTTAGGCGTCGACGGACTGTATTTCGACAACCAGGACGCCCAGTTCTGCAGCGCTTCCGTGCACGGATGTGGATTCCGCGACTGGAAAGGGGGCGCCCGGGCCACATACAATCTGCGTGCGACGCGCGAGTTCAACAAGCGGCTATACAGGATGGCGCGCAGGGAAATACCTGAAGGTCCTATCATGCGCCATATGTCCATGAAGAGCATAATGGCCGCCGACGCATTTGCGGATACGCTTGTGGACGGCGAATGCTATTGCGGCACGATATCGAGGGACGAAAGCTATTACAACATCTTCTCGCCCGACATGTTCCGCGCCATGTACCGTGCATCGCCGTGGGGGATGCCACGCTATCTGATTCCGCAGATAGAGCGTTCCATCAAACTGTACGCAAAGGAGAAAGGGCGTTATTCCACGCCTGAGAAGATTCGCGCCGAGATCGCCAAGCATCGTCCGGCGGCAAGACATTTCCTGGGCTATATGCTTGTGCACGACACTTTGGTCTGGCCCGGCGGTGGAGTGGATGCCACGAAATTCCGTGCCGCCGAGGACAAGTTCAGGCTGCATCCTGGCGACGAGCGTTTCGTCTTGTACACCAACGGTGGCAATCCTTTCGGGTATGACGGGGGACGGTTCATGGTGAGCGTGCGCGCGCGAGGTGGACATGCCCTTGTGATAGCGATGAACGACACCGGCGAGGCGCAGACGCTTCCGCGTCCCGACGCCGCAAAATGGTCCGCGCTCGGATTGCCGGCGGAGTACGGGTTGAGAAATGTGGAGACCGGCCGTGCGCCGGAATCGATACCGCCGCGCGATTATGCCGTATTCGAGACGGTCGCCAAATCCGCCGGAAAAGCAAAATAGCCGATTTTGCCGTTGATTCCGGCCGATATTTTTGATAAAATACGTGCCGCTTTTTTCGAGGAACAGTTTTCCTCATGGAAAAGGCAGGTACTAACACAACAGAGAAACAACAATGGAAGCATACGCAGTACTCGAAACCGGCGGCAAGCAGACGCTTGTCAGGGTCGGTGATACGATCGAGATTGAAAAGCTCTCGGTCGAAGAGAACGAGGAAGTCGTTCTCGATACCGTCTGCGCCATCTCCGATGGCACGACGCTCAAGGTTGGCACCCCATATGTCGAGGGTGCGAAGGTCACGCTGACGGTCGTCG
>JAEEGL015444646.1_pt1 | contig 21919 bp, 13 predicted proteins | sample 9134231 | NCBI WGS metagenome assembly JAEEGL01 (sample SAMN16246548, study PRJNA631951) | gut metagenome | biome: gut microbiome; feature: rumen; material: fiber-attached | host: Bos | place: Iran: Karaj | collected 2018-10 | reverse complement strand
CATGGGACTCCCGGTCGGCGGCGAGGACAGCGAAGAGAGCAAGAGCTTCCTGGAAAGTCTGGTCAGTGAGTGCGGGTAGTATGGTACCACCCTGGGTTATCAGCTGTCCGGCTATGGCATGGGCGAGAACACCATGAGTGTGGATAACATCCACGCAAGACAGGCCCGCTTTGTAGAAATTGCAAAAGGCTTGTATGATGTCGGCTTTAAGCTCATGGAACTGAACTGCGCCGGGTTTAATATGCCAGCCCATTTCCTGTCCCGTTTCCACAACACCAGAACGGACGAGTACGGTGGAAAGAGCATCGAAAACCGCGCCCGTTTCACCACGGAAATCATCGAGCAGGTGAAGGAAGCATGCCCTGGTGTGGCATTCCAGTGCCTGATTGACTGTGTGGAGGAGAACGATAACATTGCCAATAATCCCACCATTATGACAATGGATACGGATGTCACTACACCCCACACCAAGACCTTTACCATCGAGGAAGGAATTGCGGCAGCCAAGCTGTTTGAAGCGGCCGGAGCCGATTCCATGCATCTGCGCATAGGGCCGCTGGGACATCATGTGGCTCAGTTTGCCGCGGATCTTTATTTCATCTTAAACGGTGTGGAAGGCGCTACGGGCTTTGGTACACAGTACGACTTCAAGCGCCATTTCCAGGGAGCCGCGATCGGAGATACCAGCGGATGCGGCATGTCGCTTGATATTGCGGCCCGCTATAAGAAGGAACTGAGCATTCCCGTGGGAACCGTCACCTATATGGATCCCGCCCATGCGCCGGATTTCTTCGAGCAGGCTTTAGAGGACGGCAAGGTGGATTTCCTGATTATGAACCGTCCGCTTACCGTTGACACGGAGTATGTGAACAAGCTGCGTGAAGGCCGTATTGACGAGATCGCGCCGTGCACACGCTGTCTGCATTGCCATGCTGGTTCCAACGAAATGAACGCCATGTATTGCTACTGCCGTGTGAACGCCCTGACCCAGCGTGTCATGCGCCCGGGCGGTCCTGCCACCTATGAGCTTCCTGAAGCTGAAACCAAAAAGAAAGTCATGGTAATCGGCGGCGGTCCTGCCGGCATGGAGGCAGCGCGAATCGCTGCTTACCGTGGACATGATGTGACCTTGTATGAAAAGAATTCTTATCTGGGAGGCCTTCTGGATTTTGCGGCCCTTGTCAAAGGTCCGCATGAAAACCTGGCTGATCTGAAGAAATACCTGATCCGTCAGCTGGAAATCGCCGGCGTGAAGGTAGAACTGAATACAGAAGTGGATCAGGACCTGATCAAGAGCGCAGCGCCGGATGCGGTAATCCTGGCCACCGGTGGTGTGCGCCCTGCGCTGGAGCTTCCTGGCGACGGCAGCGTACCGGTGGTTGAGATCCTTCAGTCTCTGTACATGAATATGGGCGATAATGTGATTGTGTACGGCTCCAGCGCTCAGGCTTTTGATACGGCTCTGTGGCTGACGGTTCATAAGAAGCATGTTGACATCGTTACGCCGAATACGGCGAGTGATCTGGACATCCAACAGTCTCAGCACGCAAAGCGTATGATGACCACCGCCCTGTATTCGCTGGGTGTCAATTCCTGGCCGGAGGCTTCCATTAAAGACGTAAAGGACGGCAAGGTGATCGTCACAACAGAAGCCGGCGTGGATATGGAACTGGCCTGTGATATGGTGGTGAACGCAGGAGACATGGTGCCTGAGACTTCGCTGCTTGACGGAATTTCCGTGAAGGAAACCTATGCGATTGGCGACTGCGCTTCTCCGTTTAACATTGCATTGGCCATCCGCGGCGGAAACGACGCAGGACGGGCACTGTAGACCTGACAGGGGACGGTTCTCTGTCAGAAATTCTGACAAGGGACCATCCCTACATAGACAATTGTGAAGAAAAAACCCCGACGATCCTTCTAAGAGAAGGGAACGCCGGGGTTTTTGTCTGTCCGGACCTGACAGAAAATTGTCCGATTTCGAAAAATTCTTCGTAATATTAGTTGAAAGACTCCTGCTCTTATGTTACACTTATGAAAAAGAAAGGCGGACACAATATGGCGTCCCAAAAGACGCCAGCAAGTCAGGCATCTGAAAAAGTGTTTTCAGGGAGGAGGAGAATAACACATGCCTACGATTGCACCGATTTCGGATTTAAGGAATTATGGACAGGTTCTGGATAATGTGAAACCCAATGCGCCAGTTTATCTGACGAAGAACGGGCGCGGTGAGTATAGCCTTCATTGCATCGAAGATGATGAAGAGTTTGAAAAAGCAAAATCTATGATCAAACTGCTTACTGAATTGAACAAGGGGTTTCGTTCTGGAGAAGAACAGGGATGGCTTACAGATGATGATGTGGACAGGCATTTTGCCGAAAAGCGCAGAATGCTTGGGAAGGACGCGGCCTCGAAATGAGTTATAAACTGCGCTATTCCCAGGAAGCCCTGGACGATATGGATCGGATGTGGTCGGAAGTCTGGGAAGCATCACAGGATTTTGATATTGCTGATAAATACTTGGATGATCTGAGAGCCAGAATCCGAATGAAAACTGATTTTCCAAAGAGCGGAAGCCCCCTGTCCTACATGGGGGAGTTCACGGGCATCTATATGGTCTTTTTTAAGGAGTACATCGCATTTTACCGTATTCGTGCTGATATCGTCGAAGTGAGCAGAGTGCTGTTCGCAAGGAGTGATTATATGAAAACGCTTTTTGGACGTAGTGAGTATATTATGAAAGAAGATGATACCCCTAATCCATTGCTGCGTAAAAAGTAACCGCGACCGGGCGATATCATAAAAGATGCCCTTGATTTTTTCAGACAATAGGAGTATACTCGTTTCCAATATCAATGGCGATAGAAACATATGGTTTTTATAATAAGGATGGCGGAAGCAAAGGCGCTTCGGGTTTATAACCCGGAGCGCTTTGTCTTTTTTTGATATCGCTTGCCGATAAATGGAGGAAAGAACATGTCTGGTCAGATGGAAAGGATAGAGAAGGAAGGCCTGTACGACCCTTCTTTCGAGCATGAGAATTGTGGCATTGGAGCCATCATTGACATCGAAGGCAGAAAAAGCCACGCTTTGGTGAACGACTCGCTCTACATTGTGGAACACCTGGAGCATCGGGCCGGAAAGGACGCGGAAGGAAAAACAGGCGACGGCGTAGGAATACTGACGCAAATCCCTCACGAATTCTTTGTGAAGAAGCTAAAAGAGCAGGGGGTCACCCTGCCAGGTGAACGGCAGTATGGCGTGGGCATGTTTTTCTTCCCGCAGAACGACCTGGATATGAGACAGGCCAGGTCCCTGTTTGAAATCATTACCCGGAAGGCAGGCCTGCCTGTTCTGGCGTGGAGAAAAGTGGACGTAAATCCGGACGTACTGGGAAGCAGGGCCAGGGAATGCATGCCGAACATCTTCCAGGTATTCATCGAAAGGCCCAGGGACGTGACGGAGGATCTGGTTTTTGACCGGATGCTGTACATTGTCCGCCGGGAATTTGAGCAGAGCAACGTGGGGACGTACATCCCGTCGCTTTCCTGCCGCACGATCGTATACAAAGGCATGTTTCTGGTAAATCAGCTGCGCACCTTTTTCCTGGACTTGATGGATCCGGATTATAAGTCGGCCATTGCCATGGTGCATTCCCGCTTTTCCACCAACACGCTGCCCAGCTGGAACCGTGCCCATCCTAATCGCCTGATCGTTCACAACGGGGAGATTAATACCATCAAGGGAAACGTGGATAAAATGCTGGCCCGGGAGGAAACCATGCACACAGGGCTCTTCTCCGAAGAGGACATGACCAAGGTGCTGCCGGTGATCTCCCAGAGCGGATCGGATTCGGCCATGCTGGACAACACACTGGAGTTCTTAAACATGAGCGGTATGCCCCTCCCGTTGGCGGCTTCGATCCTGATTCCGGAACCCTGGGCGCATAATGAAACCCTGTCTCAGGAGGAGAGGGACTTCTATCAGTATTATGCGACCATGATGGAGCCCTGGGACGGCCCGGCCTCGATCCTGTTCTCAGATGGCGATTTGATGGGGGCCATCCTGGATCGTAACGGACTGCGCCCGTCAAGGTATTATGTGATGGATGACGGACGGCTGATCCTTTCATCGGAGGTAGGTGTGCTTCCTTTGGAGGAAAGCCATATCGTGAAGAAAGAGCGCCTGCATCCCGGGAAGATCCTGGTGGCAGATATCCGCGAAAAGCGCATTCTTTCCGATGAAGAGATCAAAGAACAGTACGCCAAGGCCAGACCGTTCGGGGAATGGCTGGACAGCCATCTGTTGCACCTGGCAGACTTGAAGATCCCCAACAAAAAGGTGCCGTCTCTTACCGGTGAACATAGAAAGCAGCTTCAGAAAGCCTTCGGGTACACCTGGGAGGATTATCACGACGGGATAAGGCCCATGGCGCAAAACGGTCAGGAGCCGATCGGCTCCATGGGGGTGGACACTCCGCTGGCCGTGCTGTCTGGCGAATTTCAGCCTCTGTTTTACTATTTCAAGCAGCTCTTCGCACAGGTGACGAATCCACCCATCGACGCGCAAAGAGAGGAGATTGTTACATCCCGTACGGTGTACGTGGGAACGAACGGAAATCTGCTGGAAGAAAAGCCGGAAAACTGCCATGTGCTGAAGATTGAAAATCCCATCCTGTCGGATCTGGACCTGTTAAAAATCGAGAACATGAAGAAGGATGGCTTTCAGGTGTCCAGAGTATCCATTCTGTACTACAAAGGAACGCCCATGCAGCGAGTGCTGAATCACCTGTTTGTGGAGGTGGACAAGGTGTATAAGCAGGGCTGCAACATTCTGATCCTGTCAGACCGGGGCGTGGATGAAAACCATATGGCCATCCCGTCGCTTCTGGCGGTGGCCGCCGTGCACAAGCACCTGGTGGATACGAAGAAGTGCACGGCTATGTCGCTGATCTTAGAATCCGGGGAACCCAGACAGGTTCATCATTTTGCGGCTCTCTTAGGCTATGGCGCATTGGCGGTCAATCCGTACCTGGCGCACGCCACGATCCGGCAGCTGGTGGAGGAAGAGCTGCTGGACAAGGATTACTACGCAGCTGTGGAGGATTACGACAAGGCGATCCTGTTTGGCATCGTGAAGATCGCCTCCAAGATGGGAATTTCCACCATTCAGTCCTATCAGGGCAGCAAGATTTTCGAAGCGGTGGGAATCTCCGGGGACGTGATCCACGATTATTTCACCGGCACGGTTAGCCGCGTGGGAGGCGTTACGCTGGACGATATCGGGAAGGCGTACGATGAACAGCACAGCCGCGCCTTCGATCCTTTGGGTTTGCCTACCAATCTGGAGCTGACGGCCTTTGGGCGACACAAGCAAAGAAGCCAGGGCGAACACCATAGGTACAACCCGCAGACCATCCACATGCTGCAGAGCGCGGTCCGGGAAGGAAACTATGAAAAATTCAAACAATATACGCAGATGGTGGATGCGGAGCAGACCGGATATCTGCGCAGTCTGCTGGAATTTAACCTGCCGGTGGAGGGCGTGCCCCTTTCGGAGGTAGAAGGGGAGGAATCCATCGTGACGCGCTTTAAGACAGGCGCCATGTCCTATGGATCTATTTCCGAGGAAGCGCATCAGACCCTGGCGATCGCGATGAACCATCTGCATGGGAAGTCCAACAGCGGAGAAGGCGGTGAGAGTGAAGAGAGGATTTTGTCAGCGGGGACGGAAAATGACCGAAGCTCTGCCATCAAGCAGGTGGCGAGCGGGCGTTTCGGCGTAACCAGCCGTTACCTGGTAAGCGCCAGGGAAATCCAGATCAAGATGGCGCAAGGCGCGAAGCCGGGCGAGGGCGGGCATCTGCCGGGAAAGAAGGTATACCCCTGGATTGCCAAAACCCGCCACAGTACGCCCGGCGTGAGCCTGATCTCCCCCCCGCCTCACCACGATATCTATTCCATCGAGGATCTGGCGCAGCTGATCTACGATCTGAAGAACGCGAACAAGAATGCCCGGATTTCTGTGAAACTGGTGTCGGAAGCCGGCGTGGGAACCGTGGCGGCCGGCGTGGCCAAGGCAGGAGCCGGTGTGGTGCTGATTTCGGGTTATGACGGAGGCACCGGCGCGGCGCCGCTTTCCTCCATCCATAACGCTGGCCTGCCCTGGGAGCTGGGCCTGGCAGAGACGCATCAGACGCTGGTGGCGGGAGGCTTAAGAAACCAGGTGGTGATCGAGACGGACGGAAAGCTGATGAGTGGCCGGGACGTGGCGATCGCCGCTCTCTTGGGAGCGGAGGAATTCGGGTTTGCCACGGCGCCGTTAATCAGCATGGGCTGTGTGATGATGCGTGAATGCCAGTCGGATACCTGTCCCATGGGGGTGGCCACCCAGAATCCGGAGCTTCGGAAGCGCTTTGCCGGAAAGCCGGAGCACGTGGAAAACTTCATGCGTTTTATTGCCCGGCAGCTGCGGGAAATCATGGCGTCCTTGGGCGTCAGGACGGTGGAAGAAATGGTGGGGCGCACGGATCTTCTGAAAGTGAGGGAGGATCTGTCCGACGGGCAAAAACGCCTGGATCTGTCGAAAATTCTCCTGGATATGTCCGGCACAGACCGCGAAAAGAGCTTCTTCCATCCGGAGGTTCGGTTTGATTTCAAGCTGTCCGATACGAAAGATGAAGCAGTCCTTTTATCTTCGAAGTCCATTCAGAAATCGTTAAAGAAGGGTGAAAAAACGAATATTTCGATCTCGGTCACGAATACGGACCGAACCTTTGGAACGCTTCTGGGGGCGGAGATCACCAGACAGCACCCGGAAGGACTTCCGGAAGACACCATCACGGTGCAGGCGACGGGCTCCGGCGGACAGAGCTTTGGCGCTTTTCTTCCGAGCGGTCTGACCATTCATCTGACGGGGGACAGCAACGATTATTTTGGCAAGGGCCTTTCCGGCGGGAAACTGGCTGTGCAGGCGCCTTCGGACGCGGCCTACGATCCGCAGAAGAACGTTTTGGTGGGCAACGTAGCGTTGTATGGCGCCACGTCCGGGGAAGCCTACATTTCCGGCATGGCAGGGGAACGGTTCTGCGTGCGCAATTCCGGAGCCATTTGCGTGGCAGAAGGCGTGGGCGAGCATGGATGCGAATACATGACAGGCGGCGTGGCCGTCATTCTTGGATCCGTGGGAAAGAACTTTGCGGCCGGTATGAGCGGCGGCGTAGCGTACGTGCTGGATGAGGAAAACAAGCTCTACCGAAATCTGAACAAGCAGCTGGTTAGAATGGAGAATGTGGAAACCCGCACGGACCGTGAAGAACTGAGGCGGCTGATCGAGAAACATGTGCAGTACACCGGTTCCGCGAAGGGAAAGGATATCCTGGCCAGGTTTACGGAATATGTGCCCCAGTTTAAGAAGATTATTCCTACGGATTATAAGGAAATTCTGAAATACATCGCCAAAAGCGAAGAGCAGGGGGCGGATCCGGAAACGGCCAAGCTGGAAGCGTTCCGGGAGTTGTTTAAGCATTCCGAAGAACTGGCGTTGGAAGACGGAGGAAAGTGAGGTATAAGATGGGCAAAACAGGGGGATTTTTGGAATATGACAGACTGGACGGCCCTGTGAAAAGTGAAGCGCTGCGGGTGAAGGACTTTGCGGAGTTTCACGGACAGCTGCCCATGAAAGAACAGCAGAAGCAGGCGGCAAGATGCATGGACTGCGGCATTCCGTTCTGCCAGGCCGGTGTGATGATCGCGGGGATGGCTTCCGGATGTCCTTTAAAGAACCTGGTGCCTGAGATCAACGATCTGGTTTACCGGGGACAGATGGCGGAGGCGTACCGTCGGCTTTCCATGACCCATGGCCTTCCGGAGTTTACCTCCCGCGTGTGCCCGGCCCTTTGTGAGGCGGCCTGTACCTGCGGCGTACACGATGCTCCTGTATCCACCAAGGAAAACGAGAAGGCAGTTATCGAATATGCCTTCCTGCATGACCTGGTGAAAGAGGAAGCACCGCTTAATCGAACGGGAAAAAAGGTGGCCGTGGTGGGCAGCGGGCCAAGCGGACTGTCTGCCGCGCAGCTGTTAAACCGAAGGGGGCACCAGGTGACCGTATACGAGAGAAAAGATCGCATCGGTGGCCTGCTTCGCTATGGCATCCCGAACATGAAGCTGGATAAGACGCTGATCGATCGCCGCGTACAGCTTATGGAAGAAGCCGGAGTTCGCTTTGTGGTGAACACGGATGTGGGGCGAGACATTTCCGCTTCTGAACTGGAAAAGGAATACGACTGCGTGCTTCTTACCTGCGGCGCGTCTCACCCCAGGGACATTCAGGTACCCGGGCGGGATGCGGAAGGGATTTTCTTTGCTGTGGACTTTCTGGGGAGCGTGACAAAGCGCCTTCTGGACAGTCAGCTTACCGATCTCCCCACGGATCTGGCAAAGGGAATGGATGTCGTGGTGATTGGAGGCGGCGATACCGGAAACGACTGCGTGGGGACCTGCATCCGCTTAGGCGCTAAAAGCGTCACCCAGCTGGAAATGATGCCCGTGCCGCCCGATGAGAGGCTGAAAAGCAATCCATGGCCTGAGTGGCCGAAGATAAAAAAGACCGACTACGGACAGGAGGAGGCCATCTGGAAATTCGGCGCGGATCCGCGTGTGTATCAGACCACGGTAAAGGAATTCCGGAAAGATGAAAAAGGCAGGGTAAAAGAAGCCGTTCTGGTTTCCCTCACCCCGCAGCGGGATGAGAAGACCGGACGGATGGCCATGGTACCCGTGGAAGGCTCGGAGTGCACCATCTCTGCCCAGTTGGTGCTGATTGCGGCGGGCTTTCTGGGGAGTGAGGCTTATGTGACGGAAAGTTTTGGCGTGGAAGTGGATGCCCGCACCAACGTCAAAACCCTTCCCGGCGCGCATGCTTCCTCCAGGCCCAGAATTTACGCGGCAGGCGATATGCACCGCGGCCAGTCCCTCGTAGTGTGGGCTATCGCGGAAGGCCGAAACGCCGCCAGGGAAATCGACCGCGCGCTGATGGGGTACACAAACCTATGAAAAAAGCACCCTGCGGCGCCGGTGCGCTGCTTTCATAAGGGAGAGGAAGATGGAGCGGAAACGGATCTGGACTTAGGACACTATGTTTAAATCCCGTCCCAACCGGCCGCATCCGGTCTTCCGCGAATTTGTAAAGGCGGCCATACAATGAATGTTCCGCTTTTGATGCGCACGCGTGCGGATTGGAATTTGATGCCTGACGGCATCTAAGCACGCGGCGCGCAAGACTCGAAAGCGAGTCTTGACTAGCTCTCTGGAAAGGAAAAGTTATGAAGGGAAACAGAAAGCTGATTCTGGACGACGGAAGCGAATACGCAGGGTTCGGGTTTGGCGAAAAGCGGGATGTGGTCTGCGAAATCGTCTTCAACACATCTATGGTGGGCTACCAGGAAATCCTTTCGGATCCTTCCTATACGGATCAGGGAGTGGTGATGTCCTATCCGCTGATCGGAAATTACGGGATCACCGACGAGGATTTTGAGAGCCGGATGATGGCGCCTTCCGCGTTTGTAGTGCGGGATTTGAATGAGAATCCCTCCAACTTCCGGTCCGTCAGAACGCTTTCTGAGCTTTTGGAAGACCATCAAATCCCGGGAATTTACGGAGTGGATACCAGAAAGCTGGTGCGAAGCATCCGGGATCTGGGATCCAGGCGAGCTCTTCTGACCGATGTGGACACGCCTCTTTCGGAAGGTCTGGCGCGTATTGAAAAAGCGCCCATCCCCCACGACGCGGTGAGCCGGTGCAGCTGCGCAAAAAAGTGGTACAGTCGCACATCGAACCCACGGTATCATGTGGTAGCGATTGACTGCGGCATGAAAGCTAATATGGTACGGATGCTGAACCGAAGTAAGTGTAATGTTACGATCGTGCCATACTGTACGGGATGGGAGGAAATCCTGTCCCTGGCGCCGGACGGAGTTCTGATCTCCAATGGACCTGGGGATCCGGAGGATGTGCCGGAGGTGGTCCGGACGCTGAAAGGGCTTCGGGGAAAGGTCCCTCTTTTCGGGATCTGTCTGGGGCATCAGCTGCTTGCCTTATCGTATGGTGCAAGGACGTATAAGCTGAAGTTTGACCACCGGGGAGGCAATCACCCGGTGAAGGATCTGCGGACGGGCAGAATTGAGATTACCAGTCAGAATCATAGCTATGCGGTAGAGGAAGACAGCCTTACGGGAACGGGACTGTCCGTTTCTCATGTGAATGTGCTGGATGGGACGGTGGAAGGGTGTGTCTGCGAAGAGGACAGGGCTTTTTCTGTGCAGTATCATCCGGAGAGCGCTCCCGGACCGCAGGATTCCGGGTTTCTGTTTCAGAGGTTCCTCGAGTTTATGGATCGCGGGAGAAATGGGTAGGGTGGTTCAGGAAGCAACCGGATCGCGGTTTTAAGAGAAACGACAGAAGAAAGAAAGGGGAAAGAGGATGCCAAAGCGAACGGATATCAGGAAAGTGCTGGTGATCGGGTCAGGCCCTATCGTGATCGGGCAGGCGGCCGAATTCGACTATGCGGGCACGCAGGCTTGCCTGGCCCTGAAGGAAGAGGGCTATGAGGTGATTCTGGCGAATTCCAACCCGGCCACGATCATGACGGATCATGCGATTGCGGATAAGGTGTATATGGAGCCGCTGACGCTGGAATATCTGGCGCGTATCTGTCGGTACGAAAGACCGGATGCCATTATCCCTGGATTGGGAGGCCAGACGGGGTTGAATCTTTCCCTGCAGCTGTACGACAAAGGTGTGCTGCGCGAGTGCGGGATCGAGCTTTTGGGAACGGAAGCGGAGAGCATCAGGCGGGCGGAAGACCGGGAGCAGTTCAAAGAGCTGTGCGAAGAACTGGGAGAGCCGGTGGTTCCCTCGCGGATCTGTGAAAGCGTGGAAGAAGGCTTACGTGCGGCGCAGGTGATCGGTTACCCGGTAATTCTGCGTCCGGCCTTTACCCTGGGCGGCACGGGAGGGGGCTTCGCTTACGACGACAACGAGATGAGGGATAGGATGGAATATGCTCTGTCGTTGTCCCCCGCTCATCAGGTTCTGGTGGAAAAAAGCATCAAGGGCTACAAGGAAATCGAATACGAAGTCATGCGGGACGCGAAGGATACCGCCATCACGGTGTGCAACATGGAAAATCTGGATCCCGTGGGGATACACACCGGCGATTCCATCGTTGTGGCGCCCAGTCAGACCCTGACGAACAAGGAATACCACATGCTGCGTGACAGCGCGTTAAAGATTATCCGTGCCCTGAAAGTGAAGGGCGGGTGCAACGTACAGTTTGCGCTGGATCCCGAATCCTTCTCCTATTTTGTGATCGAGGTGAACCCTCGCGTCTCCCGCTCCTCCGCTCTGGCTTCGAAGGCGAGCGGCTATCCCATCGCCCGGGTTTCCGCCAAGATCGCAGTGGGGATGGACCTGGATGAGATTGCCTTGGCAAACACGCCGGCGTGTTTTGAGCCGGCGCTGGATTACGTGGTGACGAAAATGCCACGCTTTCCGTTTGATAAGTTTACTCATGCGTCCAACCGCCTGTCCACGCAGATGAAAGCCACCGGTGAGACCATGAGCATCGGGAGAACCATAGAGGAAAGCTTACTTAAGGCTATCCGTTCGCTTGAGGATGGAAAGAACCACATCCATCTGGCAAAGTTTGACGTGAAGAGTCTGTCTGACAAAGAAGAGCCGGAAAACCGCAAGGAAGCGGTTCAAAAGCTCCTGGCCTATATTGAGGAAGGAACGGATGACCGGATTTACGCGATCTCGGAACTACTGTGGCTGGGAGCGGATCCGCACGCTATTTACACACGAACCAGGATCGACATGTTCTTCCTGGACAAGATTAAAAAGATCGTGGATTTTGAAATCCGGCTGGAACAGGCAGCCGCGGAGAGGAAAGCATCCGACGCGCCGCTGTTTGAAAAAGACTTGCTGTGGGAAGCAAAGCGGATGGGCTTTTCCGATTCCTACATCGCGGAGCTGGCTAAGTGTCCGGAGGAAGAAATCTGGAAGCTTCGAAAAAGATATCAGTTATCGCCGGTTTACAAGATGATTGATACCTGCGCCAGCGAGTTTGCCAGCTATGTCCCCTATTTCTATTCCACCTATGAGGAGGAAAACGAGTCCATCGTTTCCGATCGAAAAAAGATCCTGGTGCTGGGCTCCGGGCCGATTCGCATCGGGCAGGGGGTAGAATTTGACTATTCAACGGTTCATGCCGTAAAGACCATTCACGACATGGGCTACGAAGCCATCGTGATCAACAACAATCCGGAAACCGTGTCCACGGATTACACGACGGCGGACAAGCTGTATTTTGAGCCTCTGACAGTCGAGGATATCCTGAACGTAGTGGATTTAGAGAAACCGGAGGGCGTGATTGCTTCCCTGGGCGGGCAGACGGCGGTTAACCTGGCGGAGCCCCTGGCAAAACGGGGCGTGAAGATCATCGGAACCGGTCCGTCGGCTATCTTTGCCGCCGAAGACCGGGATGCCTTTGAAGACGTCATCCGGAGGCTGGACATTCCGCATCCGGAGGGGATTGCCGTGACCAATATCCCGGATGGGATCCGGGCAGCAGAAGAAATCGGCTATCCGGTGCTGGTAAGGCCCAGTTATGTGCTGGGCGGCCGGGCTATGGAGATTGTGGCGAACGGGGACATGCTGGAACGGTACCTGCGGCAGGCGGTGGAAGTGGACGAAAGCCGGCCGGTGCTGATTGACAAGTATATTGTAGGAAAAGAAGTGGAAGTGGATGCCGTCTGCGACGGGACGGATGTGTTCCTGCCCGGCATCATGGAGCTGGTGGAACGCACGGGAGTCCATTCCGGCGACAGCATCAGCGTGTATCCTCCTTTTTCTCTTTCGGAGCAGGTGAAGGACACCATTGCCCTTTATACGAAAAAGCTGGGGCTGGGAATAGGGATTGTCGGATTGTATAATATCCAGTTTATTGTCGATCAGGAGGAGCGGGTTTACGTGATCGAGGTGAATCCCCGCGCGTCCAGAAGCGTTCCCTTTCTTTCCAAATCAACCGGGATCCCGTTGGTGGATCTGGCTGCGAAGGTGATGCTGGGAATCAGCCTGAGAGAGCAGGGCTATACCGGATTCGGCCTGCCTGACCAGACAGCTGATCGGAAGGCCTGCTGGTATGTAAAGGCACCGGCGTTTTCCTTTGAAAAGTTAGGCGGCCTGGACGCGTACCTTTCGCCGGAGATGAAATCGACAGGAGAGGCCATCGGGTACGACAGGAGCCTGAAAATGGCTTTGTATAAAGCGCTGCAGGCATCGGGCGTCCGGATGAAAAAATACGGTACGGTAATCATTACACTGGCGGACGAGGACAAGGAAGAAGGACTTTCTCTTGTCCGGAGGTTTTTTGAGCTGGGCTTCAACATCGAGGCAACGGTGGGGACGGGAAACTATCTGAACGCACACGGCGTACGCACCCGCATCCGGGGAAAAATCAGTGAGGGAAGCGAGGAAGTTCTGGATTCCATCCGGGCAGGGTATGTAAGCTACATTATCAATACCCGGGCCATCCTGTCCGGTATTCATTATGAGGATGGTGTGGCTATCCGCAGTTGCGCGATCCAGCACGGCATCACCATGTTTACGTCCCTGGATACCGTACGGATTTTGCTGGACGTGCTGGAAGACATTACGCCGGGGATTGCGGTTATTTAATCTTTGACGCAGAATACTCATGTTTTCAGACACGAGATGAACGCGCATCTTAATATAGAGGGAGGATCAAAGTGGACTATACGATTGATGAAGTAATGAAGTATCTGGAAGAGGAGGACGCAAAGTTCATCCGCCTTGTTTTCCGGGATGCCTTTGGGGTGCAGAAAAACATCGCTGTGATGCCGGGGGAAGTTAAAAAAGCTTTTGAAGACGGGATTCCCATCAGTGCTCGCCAGATAGCGGGTTTCGAGGACTGTCCCTACACGTCGCTGTACCTGCGTCCGGATTCCTCCACATTGTCGGTGCTGCCATGGCGGCCGGACAGTGGGCGTGTGATTCGAATGCTTTGTGATGTCTATACACCGGAAGGAAAAGTATATTCTTCTGATTCCAGGGCTGTTCTTCGTGCGGCAATGGAAAAGGCAAAGAATGCGGGAATGGAATTCCGCTTCGGAGCGGAAACGGAATTTTACCTGTTTCTGAAAGACGAAAACGGTCAGCCTACCAAAATTCCTTATGACAATGCGGGGTATATGGACATCGCCCCGGCAGACCGCTGTGAAAACGTGAGGCGTGAGATTGTTCTGTCCATCGAGCGAATGGGACTGACGCCCGAACGGTCGCACCATGAACGGGGACCCGGCCAGAATGAAATCGATTTTCACTACGCGAAACCATTAAAGGCGGCGGACCAGATGAGCACCTTCAAGATGGCGGTCAGCACAATCGCGGACCGGTACGGCCTGGCGGCGGATTTCTCGCCCATGCCGCTTCCCAATATGCCTGGCAATGGTTTCCACATCAATCTGTACGTGAATTCACAGTCAGGAGAAGACATGGCGGCCATGGCGGCAGCCGGCATCCTGGAAAAAATCCGGGATATGACCATTTTCCTGAATCCCACGGATTCATCCTATGCAAGACTGGGAAACAACACGGTTTCGGACCGGGTGAACTGGTCCAGTTCCGGAGAATCCGAACTCTTGTATCTGGAAACCTATAAGGGAAGAACCCGCGCGGAGCTTCGTTCTCCGGACGCGGGAGGAAATCCCTACCTGACCTACGCTTTGCTCATCCATGCGGGCCTTTATGGAATCGAAAACCAGCTGTCTTTGCCCGGAGAGTGGAAAGAAGGCGGACTGCTGCTTCCGGCGTCCAGAAAGGAAGCAGCCGCTCTGGCGGGAAAAAGCAGGTTCATAAGGGAAATTCTGCCGGAAGGGATCATCAACACCTACACAAAGATCTAAAGGAGGTGGAAGCGTTATGCCAAAACAGGAAGACATACGGCATTCCATCTTGATTGTCTCAGGTTCGGAGCAGTTTGAAGCAACCGTCCGCAGAGCCCTGAGGGGCTTTTTGATGGTGGATACCAGGAAAAGCGCGGCTATGGCCAGACGCAGCATCCTGGAACACTATTACGACATGATTGTCATCAATGCCCCGCTGCCGGATGAAACGGGAGAGCAGTTTGCCCGTGACGTAACCGAACAATGCCGCGCCTCGGTTCTTCTGGTGGTTCCATTGGAGGTATGCCAGGATGCCCAGAGCCGAATGGCGGACGATGGAATTTTGGTGATCCCCAAGCCACTCTCCCGTGAACAGCTGGACACAGCCATCCGATTCCTCACCTCGTATCAGAACCGCATTCGACGTCTGGAGATGCAGATTGCGGCAACGGAAGAGAAAATGGAAGAGATGCGGATCGTGAACAAAGCCAAATTCTATCTGGTGGAGAAGAACCATATGACGGAAGACGACGCTCATCGGCTGATCGGGAAACAGGCGATGGACCATGGGATCTCCCGCAGACGGATGGCGGAAATCATCTTGGAAGACTGGTGCTTTGTCTGACAGGGGACGGTTCTCTGTCAGAAATTCTGACAGGGGACGGTTCTTTGTCACGTTCTGACAGGGGACGGTTCTTTGTCACGGATGTGTCTGACAGAGGACCGTCTCCTTCAGGTTTTATATAAGAGTTTTCGCATGTTCGCTTACGAAAGCAGCAATTTCCTGTACGGTTTCAGGAAGCAAGGGATTGGGCAGGCCGGCGCGCTGCAGCGTCTCAAAATAGCCATACATACCGCCCATAGAGCAAAGCTTTAAGTAGCTTTCCCAGGCATCGTCGCCCTTCACCTTCTTACGATAAAGGGAGAACGCATCCAGCTGTGCCATAGCGTAGTCAATATAGTAGAAGGGATAGAGGAAAATGTGCTGCTTCTGCATCCAGAAACCGCCGCCTTCCAGGAACTCATTGCCATCATAGCTGCGCCAGGGCATATATTTCTTTTCGATTTCACGCCAGTATTTCCGCCAGTCTGCGGACGTAGAGTTAGGGTTCTCAAACACCTTATGCTGGAACTCATCCACACTGACAAGATACGGGATTGTTTTTAACGATTCCGTAAAGTGAGCGTAACGATATTTCCTGGTTTTATCGCCAAAGAAGCGCTCCATGTACGGATAGGCGAAGAACTCCATCGACATGGAGTGGATCTCGTTGATTTCGCTTGTGGAGGTGGTAAGATCCATAAGAGGCAGACGGCGGGAGGCATAATAGCCTTCAAAAGCATGGCCTGCTTCATGCGTCAGAACATCGATGTCCGCGGAGGTGCCGTTAAAATTGGAGAAAATAAACGGCGCCTTGTAATCCGGCAGGAAAGTCATATATCCGCCCAGGTGTTTATTCTCCCGAGTGACAAGGTCCAGAAGCTCGTGCTCGGTCATGAAGTTGAAGAACTCGCCGGTTTCCGGGGACATCTCCTCGTACATCTGCCGGGCTTTCTCGACCAGTTCGTCCGGCGTGCCGATGGGAACGGCGTTGCCATCGGGAAAGACAAGGCTTTCATCGTACCACTCCAGTTTCTGCAAGCCAAGACGCTCCGCCTGCTCCTGATACAGCTTTTCGCATAGTGGAGTTATGTAAGTCCGGACTGCCTCGCGAAATTCCGCCACTTTCTTTGCGTCGTAATCATACCGGCTACGGGATAGATAGATGTAGTCGATGTAGTTTTTAAACCCAAGGCGTCTGGCGATGGTGCAGCGGGTTTTGACCAGTTTGCCATACTGCTCGTCCAGTTTGCCCGAAATTCCCTCGTACAGCTTGGCCCAGGCTTCAAAGGCAGCCTTGCGTTCTGCGCGGTCGGTGGACTGCATATGGCGCAGAAGGCCGTAGAAGTTGCATTTTTCGCCCATGAATTCGACGGAACAGGCCGCTGCTGTCTTGGAGTATTCGGTTCCCAGATTGTTCTCCCGAATCGTGGGAAGAATGGTTGTCAGCTTGATCAGGCGTTGCTGTGTCTCTGTATCAAGGAACATCTGATGTCCGTACTTTTCCTCCATCTGCGGCCGGAATGGGCTGTTTAGCAAAGCTTTGTTGACTTTTTTCATCAGCATCATCAGCTTCGGCCCTTCGTTGTTAAAAAACTGGATCTCTTTATCGTAGAATTCGTCCTTCATATTCATGGTGTTGCGGATCGAGGCGATGGTCCCTTGCGTGGAAACCGTCTCCATGATGTGCTGCAAACCAAGGAAAGCAGCGTCCGCTTCCTCAAAACTTTTGGCTGCCTTGAATTCGCCAAGGCGTTTTTTGACATCGTTTTTCAGCTGTTTCAGATCAGGCCGCTCATATTTCAAATCTTTAAACTTTTCCATCATAACCCCTCCGTATTTAACCGCGTTTTACTGTAGCAAAAGTGCTGTGATTTCTATGACTTAGTATAGAGCAGGACTTCGGAGGTGTAAAGCCTTTTCTGTGGGCTGACAGGGGACGGTTGGAGCTAAGCACTAAGTAACAGTCGAGTCGAAGACGATGACTGTTACATACGTGCGTGCCCCGCCATGCACTTGGCGAAGCGGAGTCGTTAGACGAACGCTGAGGTTAGTGCAATGGCGCATCTGTCAGACCCTGTCAGACTCTTTCTGCTTTACAAATACTGATTATTATGATATAATTCGCATTGAAAGCACAATGTAATAGGGCATAAAAGCATATGTGTACCACTTAATGAATGACATCATACTGATAACCAGAGACTCGAAACAGACTATTTTTGCAGAATATATGCGAAAAAAACTTGAAATGATACCAGAAGTTTACCTGTTAGAAAACTCTAACAACCACATATCAGTAAAAAACACAATACTGAATCAGCAAAGGAGTAAAACTGCCATTTGTGTCAGAAAGGGGAAAAAGCAAAATGGTTCTCACAATCAACGACGATTTTGATCTGGAGAAAATATCCGAAAGCGGACAATGCTTCCGGTGGGAGACGGAGGATCACCATACGTACCGTATCCTGGCGGGAGAAAACTGCCTGTATGTAACGCAGCTTGGTGATCATGGTTATGAACTGGATTGCACGGAAGAACAGTTTCATTCTTACTGGCAGAACTACCTGGACCTGCAGGAAAACTATCAGGGCATACGCGAACGAATCGATGCGATGACGGATCCATTTTTGTGGGCTGCGTCGGAACATAAAAAAGGAATTCGAATTTTACGCCAGGATCCATGGGAGATGCTGATCACATTTATCATTTCCCAGAATCGCAATATTCCTGCCATCCGTCGTTCCGTAGAGCTTCTTGCCAGGTGCTGCGGAAGAAAAATGTATGATTCTAAAGGGAAGGAATACTTTGGTTTTCCGGATCCGCAGGCGGTAGCGGCGCTTTCCGAAGACGATCTGGCTTCCTGCAAACTAGGCTATCGCTGCCGCTACGTGCATGAAGCAGCTGAAGCGGTTGCGAACCGCGGATTTGATCTGGCAAGTCTGATCCGTGCGGATGAAGAAACAACGATTGCTACGCTCACCACCTTGCCGGGCGTTGGGACAAAGGTTGCGAGCTGCGTGTCCCTGTTTGGACTGCACCACACGGATGCTTTTCCGGTTGATGTCTGGATGAAACGTATTCTGGCCGAGTATTATCCCAACGGGTATCCTTTCGAGAAATACGTGCCTTACAATGGGATTTACCAACAGTATATGTTCACCTTTTATCGGGAGCATAGGGGAACATAAAGGACTCTGAAGGGACGGCTCTCTGTCAGAATTGGGCACCCCCGCCGGTCATTGACCGGCGGGGGTGCCCGTTGTTTGCGTTATGATGAGGGAGTGTGACAGGGGACGGGCCTGTGTCACAAAAGTAGCTTTTGTGACACAGGCCCGTCCCCTGTCACACTATCATAAGCGCTGCCAGCGAGGTCGCTATCAGATGGCTCTGGCTGTTACGTTGCCGGTTGCTATGGCGTTGGCAATATTGAACGGAAGCGTGCAGTCACCAACAGCAAACGCGTTGTCCAGGCCGTCGATGAGCGACGTGTCGGGCAGCATGTCCAGGGCCTCAATCACGGTGTCGCAGGGGTACTCGTACTCAACGCCGGTATCCGCCGTAAACTGCAGGCATCCATCGCCTACGCCGTTAATCTGCGCTCCGGCAAAGAACCGTCCGCCTGCGCCAAAGAATGCACCTTGCAGATAGTTCTTCATCTGCGCCGAGTGTCCCTTCTCAAAATCGGAGGCAGGAGCAGGAGAGACGATAGTTACCTTCTTACCCTTGTTCATCAGATACAGCGCGATGTCCATCGCCTGGGCATTTCCGCCGAGGACGACCACCTTCTCGCCGACGCTTCTGCCCATCGCGCCTTCGATCGGAAGGACGTTTGTGCCTGCGGTGGATTCCAATCCAAGTGTGGGGCGCTTGCCGCCGGTAGCCAGAATGACGACATCCGCTGCTTCCTTCTCGATCTGGTCCCGCGTGACATTTTCACCGAGCAGAACCTCAACTCCCTTTAATTCCTGCTGGCGTGCCAGATAGGAGCGTAAGGTTCCCAGGTTTTCGTGCGGGCCCTTTACCATTTCGGCGAAGATCAAAAGACCGCCAAGGCTTCCGCTTCGCTCATACAGCTTCACACTGTGGCCGCGCTGCGCGGCGATGCGGGCCGCTTCCATGCCGGCAGGGCCGCCACCGATGACCATGACCTTCTTGGGCGTCTCCGCGGGCAGCGGCTCGAAGCCCTCCGGCATAACCTGGCTGTACGCGCGGAAGTTGGCCGCGTTAACCCGGCAGTGCTCCATGTTGGAGCGATCTAACGGCGAGTCGTAGAAGCAGTGGAGGCAGCGGGTGCACGGCGCGATCTCGTCCAGCCGTCCCTCGCGCAGCTTGTTGACATATTCGGGATCCACGCAGAAGGGACGGTTCATCATCAGGAAATCGATCTTCCCTTCCTCAATGTAGGAGTTGAACAGATCCGGTGCCTGGGCAGGATCGTTGTAGGTGGCGCAGCCCACAGGGATGCTCACGGCCGCTTTGACCGCCGCTGCCATATCGAGCGCAAGGCCGACGCCGTAGTTGTTGCCGCGCACCAGACCATCGAAATGCCGGTCGAAGTCGAACCGCCCGCCGGCTCCGGTATATCCTTCAAAACCGCGGGCGGCAAAATACAGATCACCGGCAAACTGGCAGATATGCTCGTTCGTGGGGGCAATCCGCAGATGGAGGCTGTCCGCTCCGGCTTTCTCCAGCTCTTTTGCGATCGCAATGGTTTCATAGATAGAATTGTTGCCGGCGTTGTTACCGATCTTCGCATCGTTCTCCTCGACGCCGTTGATCAGTACCTGTACGACGAAATCTTCCCCGCATTTTTCCTTGACGCCCTGGATAATCTCCGCGGCGAAGCGGCAGCGGTTTTCGATGCTCTGGTTGCCGTATTCGTCGGTGCGGTTGTTGCGGCCGGCGGACAGGAACGACTGGCCCAGGTTGTTTCCGGCCATGTTCAGCTCAAACGCGTCAAACCCATTCTCCTTCAGGATGACGCCCATGTTCACGGTGTCTTCGATCCACTTCTTTACCGTATCCGTATCATAGTCGCCGATGAAGGGCCTGGTGTAAGTCATCGGCCCCAAAGCGGTGCCCATGGTGCCAAACTGGTAGCCCAGGGTGGCACCTGCCGCGTGCAGGGTATCCACTAAACCCTTCACGTCGTAGGCATCGATGGACTGCTTCATGAAGCTGGGACCGCCGGAAGAGGCCCAGATATCCATGAAATCTTCGATCCAGATCATCTGGACGCCGCCGTCAGCCATTCTCTTATAGTAGTTGATGTACTCATCAGGATTGCGGCGCAGGAAGGCCAGCTGCAGGGCAGAGGTTTTCACCATGCGATGATTGAACGTAAATTTTCCCAGTTTCCAGTCAGAAAACAGCGCCGACTTGGAAAAATCCGTGATGGAGCAGGTGCGGAAATCATCCCGCTGCGGATTGATAACCGGAGCCCCTTCTGCTTGCGGTATGGTCTCCGGTGCTTTTTCCCCTTCAGCGGCGAAGGCATTCCTGCTTCCGGCAAGACTTGCCACGCCAAGGCCCATGGCTCCTGCCGCCATGCCCTTTAAAAATCCTCTTCTTGTGATGTCACTCATTGAACATTCCCCCTTTCCTTTTTTAAGCGCCTTTCCACGCCGCCGGTACGCAGCGCAGAAGAGGAAAACCCTCCATGCGCTCATCGATAAGATTTTAACATACTTGCTTTTTGGGGGCAAGCGATGGGAGGGTGGGGGAGTATCGCCAAAAGAGCGAATTTTTTTGTGCATATTTTCTCTGCCGGTGCCTGCTTACTCGGAAAGGAGAGATTGACTGTGATTCAGCTGGGGATGTGTCCTCTTCAGATTTTTGGGAACTATGACAGGGGACGGGTCTGTGTCACAAAACTGACAGCTGTCAGTTTTGTGACACAGGCCCGTCCCCTGTCATAGTTCAGGCCCGTCCCCTTCAGACTTCCCTCTTGTGGTTTATCAGAAACTTTGCTATATTGATAAGATCAACGAAGGTGAAGGGTGCTCAGATATCCTGGTTGTCAGGATGGAACGCGAGGGAGGAGAGGTATGCTGCACATTGCCATTGTGGAAGATGAGTGGACATGCGATGAAGAACTGACCGCCTGCCTGGAGCGGTATGCGAAGGAGTATGGAGAGGAGTTTAACATCCGGCATTTCAAAAGGGGAGCGGAATTCCTGTTTCAGTACGAGGCGGATACTGACCTGGTCTTCATGGAGGTGGACATGCCGGAGATGAATGGGTTTGAGACGGCCGCAAGGCTCAGCCAGATGGATCCGGACGTGGTGCTGATTCTTCTCACGTTTCTGGCGAAATACGCCTATCGGGGGCACGGGGTGGAGGCGATGGGT
>JAEEGL014720592.1_pt1 | contig 21919 bp, 14 predicted proteins | sample 9134231 | NCBI WGS metagenome assembly JAEEGL01 (sample SAMN16246548, study PRJNA631951) | gut metagenome | biome: gut microbiome; feature: rumen; material: fiber-attached | host: Bos | place: Iran: Karaj | collected 2018-10 | reverse complement strand
CAGCAGATTGCAAGCATAGAAGACGGAAGTCTTGTTCCAAACTTAACTCCACTTATTAAAATTGCCCGTGTACTTGGTGTACGCCTTGGTACCTTTATGGACGACGACGAAAACCTTGGCCCGGTAGTAACCCGTGCCCAGGATAAAAAAGAAGTTACACGCTTTAGCGACAGAGGCAATGCTGTTAATTCAGATCTTGATTTTTACACACTTGCAAAAGATAAGGCCGGCCGTCACATGGATCCGTTTATCATTGATATTTTCCCAAGCTCAGAAGAAGAAATTAAAACTTCAACTCACGAGGGCGAAGAATTCATTTATGTTCTTGAAGGTGAAGTAGAAATAATTTATGGCAAGGATAAATATCTGCTCGAAAAAGGGGACTCAATTTACTATGAATCAATTGTAGCACATCACGTACATAGCCACGGCGAAAATCCTGCAAAGATTCTTGCTGTTATATATACTCCTGCCTGATTCTATTCTGTCTCATCATGTTCTGCTTCGAGCTTTTCTTTGAGAAGCTTGAAGTCAGAAATATCATCAAAAAGAATATAAAATACAAAGCTGTCCATATTGGTATTAATCTGCCAGATATGAGAACGAATATATTTTACTTCGTGCGAAGAAAGATTATGTATTCTTATTTCGCTGAGAACTTCTTCTACAGTTTTTGTTGCCTGATCTAACGAATCCCGTAAATTCCTTCCATTTTTTGATTTAATGAATTTTGAAAATAAACCGTTTATGGTATCAAAATTACGGTCTGCAACGCCAAATAAAATTTTGGCTTGATCATTTGTTTTTAAAATCGTAGTGTTACAATCCTGAGTATGATATTCAACAATAAGAGCCGGGCCAACATAATTATCAAACAAATATGATTCAGGATTATGAGGATTTATAAAACGCTCAATTTCAATTTTACCGGTAGGACGATTAGTCTGAACTCCAAATTGTTTTATTTCTTTTGAAAGCATTACTTTTATAAAGGCATCTTCCGGCATTGGTTTTGCAAATAAAAATCCCTGAATTACATCGCAGCCAATACTTTTTAAAAATGCTACCTGTTCCGGTTTTTCAACACCTTCGGCAACTGTAATATAATTAAGCTTTTGAGCCATTCTTATAACAGAACTTATGATAGTACCACCCTTGGAAGTAAATTTCTTATCTTGTAAATCCAAAGCTTTATTTTGTTCAGAAGCATTACTGTCATTTAAAAAGCCCATATCCAGCTTGATTATATCAATCGGAATATCCTTAAGTGTATTTAAAGAAGAATAACCGCTTCCAAAATCATCCATGGCAATCTTAAAACCAAGACTACGAATAAGATTTATACGATGAATAAAGTTTCCTTCATCACCAATGTAGGCGCTTTCTGTAATTTCAAAATGTACAAGCTCCGGTGGAATATGATATTCATCTTTTAAATATTTAATTGTGTAATATATTCCTTCTGATTCAAGACTCACACGCGAAATATTTAAAGAGATTGGAACCGGATCATAACCAGCATCTATCCATCGCCTTAGCATACTGAATGACTTACGCCAGATTTCTTTATCAAGATAGCGAATGAATCCGTTTTTTTCTGTTACAGGAATAAATACCGATGGAGAAATAATCTGACCTTCTTTGTTTATCCAGCGGCAGAGAGTTTCGGCTCCAACCATTTTATTTGTTGCTGTTGAATACTGTGGCTGGAACCATAAAACAAATTCGTTATTTTCCAAAGCAGATTTCATAAGAGTAGAAAGCTGTGCTTCTTTGTGCTGCTTTTGTCTTAAGGCTTGTGTAAAAGGACTATAGGTATTTTCCTGTTGTGTAATACGCTGATCCATTGCAAGGACCGAGCTGTTAATCATTTCCATTACATTAACGTTTTCTCTATCTGCAATAGGATTTTCTATCATACTGTAAAAACCAAAACGCATTGTAATAGGGTAGTTTATTCCAAGTCCGGTACAATCAAAAGATTTTAAGTTCATTATATGCTGAATGTTATCAATTGATTCTTCAAGGAAGAATGCAAACTGACCACTTGTTATACGGGCATAACAACCGTCTGGTTTTGTAAGCTCATCAAGTCTCTGGGAAATTACTCTTAATACGGCATCTCCAATTTCTGAACCATGCAGCTCATTTATAACCTTATATTTGTTTATATCACCACAATAAAGTCTGTAATTCTTTTCTGGATTTTTTATAATTGTTCTTTTTACTCTTTCAATAAAGGCATCTTTATTAGGACAGTTTGCAACTGTATCTGTATAAAGACGATGACGCATTTCATCATTCATATAATGAATACAGTTTTCTTTTTTGTTGTACGAATAGGCAATTGCAGTGGCCATGCTTTTACAGGTTTTGTAACCGCACATTCCACAGTCAATATGACGTTTCTCTTCTGTGGTTTTGAGCATGGCATTAAAAATTTCATTATAGATTGAATCCGAAACATGATAAGGCTGAAAGTATCTGTCTTCAAAGCTGCGGCTAAAATCCTCAAAATGAAAATCTTTAAATTTTTCAAAAAGAAATTTTGTTTCTTCTCTGTAGTCTCCGTTTGAATGTTCAAAGCTTTCATGCCGTTCTTTAAAAAGCTGATTAAATCGCGAGAAATTTTCGCCCTTATTATAACAGCTTTTATCCGAACCAGGACCTTCAAAACAACCTTGATTACAGGCATAAACTTCGGCAAGCAGCGGTTGAATATTATCATATTCTGTATCTGTATACATCAAAAGCTGCTTAAAGGTTGGATCTCCAGCCCCCGTGTGTACCGCAGTTACATCATGCCTTGAAAAATAATTAGAAATAATCTTTTGATAAAAACCAGACCGTACCGTGAACTGTCCAAAGCCAATAGGTTTTATATCTGAATAAAATGGTTCGTATTGAGAAAAATCTATATCCTTAATCTGTTCCCACAAATGTTTGTAGGTAAGATTATAGGAGATGTTGCCAAAAGTGTTCTTTGTTGTAATTTCATCTTTCTTAGCAATACATGGACCAAGGTAAGCAATCTTATTCATATCGCTCATATATTTATGTGCAAAAATTGCCGTACAGATTGGACCAGATTGAACAGGAATTACCTTTTGCATAAGCTGCGGGTATTTCATTTCTACAACATTTATAAAAGCAGGGCAGTTATTTACAATAAAAGCTTTATCTCTTGGATTATCATCATAATGATCTTTAAGATATTTTACGGTTGCCCATACAGCTATTTCGCAGCCTACAGAACCATCATAAACTTTTTGAACCCCAAGAGAACGAAGATATTGTGTAATCTGATAAGCTTTTTCGCCATAAGTAAAATAAAAGCTTGGATCAATTATTAAAGAAATTTTTTCTCCATCTTTAAGGGCATCAAAAAAATCTTTGGTATCATCAACAAATTCACGTGCATCATGAATACAAAGAGCAATACATTTACCGCAGTGATTACATTTATTGGAATCTACAGCAATTATTTTATTACCTTTAATTGTTGCAGAAATATTTGCTCCCATAATTGAACATTGAGAGATACAATAATTGCAGCCAATACAATTTTCGTTGGTAATAATAATACCGTTGTTATATCTGAACATGAAAACCTCTATTCAAAAATTATAAGCACCAGTGACTGATTCAGATTATTAAACATTATCTGTTCACCAAAACCGCATACTCCGATATATTTTCCAAGGGTTGTAATAAGACGTTTTGAAAAATCATCAAACCGGTTTTGTTCCTCAAGCATTACCTTGCGGGAATAACAGTGCACTGCTATAGAGAACGATGGTTTATCTGTCATTTTTTTAATAGCATTTTGAGTTTCGTCCCACACGCTGTCATAATTATCCTGTTCCAAAAGGACAACGCGGGTTTGATTATAGAGTCTTGAATAATAAACAATTGAGTCGTCATCCATAATCTTGCAGGCTTCCGAAATAAGAATATTATTACCTTCTATACGACCAATTGGATTTAATTTTAAAGTTTCTAAAAGATTTTCACGGTCTACATGTAAAAGTTCGCATAAAACCTTAGCTGCAGGCCTGTTATCATATTCATAAACTCTTAAATTTTCGCAATCAACATCTGTAGTTAAAAGTACATGAGAAGTAGGGCGGAATAAGTTTTCTCTGTAAAGATGAATCTTTCCGCTAAGATTATGTATAAATATAAAGGCACAGCTTTCTATGTAAATGTCACCATTTAAAGCTACGGCAGAAGTTCTAATATCTTTATTGCTGCCAGCTGTAGAACCTGCAACCTTAATATCTGTCCCCTGAAGAATTTCTTCAAAAGTGTCTAAGACAAGCTCTTCACACCTAGAACCGGAAGTTGTAAATTCCAGACAAATTGTATTATCTGTTGAATTAAGGGATTTTAAGGCCTCATTAATATGACGGCAGTAGTTTTTTGGATGTCTTGAAACTTCATAAAGTAAACCGGAAGAACATTCAACATTATTATAAATTGCCATTGCAGAAAGCCCTTTTTCGGAGTAGCCTTCTGTCGAAAAATTCATACATGTTGAGCATCCTATTGAAGTTGCTTCTGGAAAGTCTTCTTTAAGTTGTTTGGCGTAATACCATAAATCCTGGTAGTCGGAAAAGAATATAATAATTTTGGGACTGGAATTTTGAGAAGATATTTTTTGAAAACAGTTGGTGTAGTCGTCTTCCTTGACGCCAGTGCCACTGAATGCAATTAATGACCTTTCCATATATTAATTATAACACACATTTATAGAAAATAAAGTAAAAAATAATATTTAATGTTTAATTATATTAAAAAACTTTAAAATAATTAAACTTTTATATTGAAATTTTCACTGCTTTCGTATATATTCAAATTATGATTGAATTATCTTTAAACCAGCTATTAAGACAAAAAACTCAGGAAAATCCTGAACAGGAATTCATGGTATACGCAGACCGTGATTTACGTTTTACTTATGCTCAGTTTGACAAACGTGTAGATGATCTTGCCTGCGGATTATACGCCATTGGAGTCAGAAAAGGTGACAATGTTGGAATCTGGGCAACAAATGTTCCAGACTGGCTTACTTATATGTTTGCCTGTGCCAGACTAGGAGCTGTTGCAGTTACTGTAAATACCTCATATAAATCTCACGAACTTGAATATCTTGTAAAACAAGCCGATTTAACAACTCTTTGTCTTACCGATGGTGTAAAGGATTCAAATTATGTTGCAATGATTAAAGAGCTTGTTCCGGAGCTTGATGATTATGAACGTGGTTGTCTTAAATCAAAGCGTTTTCCATGTTTGCGTAATGTTGTTTTTATGGGACCAGAATCCTTCCGTGGTCTTTATTCAACACCGGAACTTCTTTTGCTTGGACAGCATGTAGATATAGAAATTATACACAAGATTGAATCAGAAGTTACACAGCATGATGTTGTAAACATGCAGTATACTTCGGGAACAACCGGCTTTCCTAAGGGTGTTATGCTTACCAGCCGCAATATTATTAATGACGGATGGATTATTGGAGAACGAATGCGTTACACCTCAAAGGACCGTTTGTGTCTTTTAGTACCGCTTTTCCATTGTTTTGGTATTGTTCTTGGAGTAATGGCAATTCTGACTCATGGTGCTACCCACGTTCTTCTGGAAACCTTTGATCCTCTTGTTGCTCTTGCTTCAATCCAGAAAGAAAAGTGTACATCTCTTTATGGTGTACCAACAATGTTTATTTCTGAATTAAACCACCCGATGTTCAGCATGTTTGACATGTCTTCTCTTAGAACCGGTATTATGGCAGGTTCCGGAGTTCCTGTTGAACTTATGAAGACAGTAATAGAAAAAATGCATATGCCCGAAATTACTTCGGTATACGGATTGACTGAATCAAGTCCTGGTATGACTCAAAGCCACTGGGATGATTCAGTAGAAGTAAAAGCAACTACTGTTGGAGATGCTTTCGAAGGAATTGAAGTAAAGGTTTTGGATCCGGAAACCGGTAAAGAGTGTCCTGTTGGCGTTCAGGGAGAAATGTGCTGTAAGGGCTGGAACGTAATGAAGGGTTATTACAAAATGCCCGAAGCTACTGCAGAAACAATTGATAAAAACGGCTTCCTTCATTCAGGAGACCTTGGTGTAAAAGATGAAAACGGAAATTATAAGATTACCGGCCGCATTAAAGATATGATTATTCGCGGTGGAGAAAACATTTATCCACGCGAAATTGAAGAGTTCTTAATTCAGATTCCAGAAATTAAAGATATTCAGGTTGCCGCTGTTAAGAGTGAACGCTATGGTGAAATTACCGGAGCATTCATTATTCTTCATGAAGGTAAAACTTTGACTGAGCAGGATGTAATTGAATTCTGCCGCGATAAGCTTTCTAAATTCAAGTGGCCGCAGCTTGTAATGTTCATGGATGAATTTCCAATGACTGGTTCTGGAAAAATTCAGAAGTTTAAGCTTACAGAAATTGGAACAAAATACAGAAGAGAAGTGTTAAAAGTACAAGACTAATTTGTACAAAACTAAATATAAAGAGGTAATTTTATGAATGAGGAGATCAAGGCAGTAGCAGACCGTTTAATCGGTTTGCGCGAAATTATGGATGTATCAGTAGAAGAAGCAGCAGGTGTATGTGGAATTTCTATTGAACAGTACCAGAAGTACGAAACCGGTACAATTGACATTCCTGTTGGTATTTTACAGTCAATGTCAAAAAAATACGGAATTGACCTTGGTACACTCATTTCGGGAAAAGAACCACACATGCATTCTTACTGTCTCACCAAAAAAGATAAGGGATTATCGGTAGACAGACGAAGTGATTATAAATATCAGGCTCTGGCTGCAGGCTTTCAAAACCGCAAGGCAGATCCTTTTATTGTTACCATTACACCTGAAGAAACAAAGGAAATCCATTTTAATGCACATCCGGGCCATGAATTTGAATACATGATTGAAGGTTCAATGAAGCTTGTTGTAGACGGCAAAGAAATGGTATTGGAAGAAGGTGACAGCGTTTATTTTGATGCAACCAAAAAGCACGGTATGCAGGCGCTGAATGATAAAAAAGCTAAATTCTTAGCAATAATTATATAAGAATCATAAAGGATTATTTATGTTAGAAGATTTTCTAGAACAAACAGAATTTAAAGACTATAACGACTTTTTTGCAAATTATAAAATAAAGGTTCCAGACAACTTTAACTTTGGTTACGATGTAGTTGACGAGCTTGCAAAAAGAACTCCAGATGCACTGGCATTTATATGGTGCAATGATAATGACGAAGAAATTCGTATGACTTTTGGGGAACTTAAGGAACGTACAGACAAGGCCGCAGCTTATTTCCGCAGTATTGGAATTAAACGCGGTGACTTTGTAATGCTTATTCTTCAGCGCCGCTATGAATTCTGGATTTCTATTGTTGCACTTCATAAAATAGGGGCAAGTGTAATTCCTGCAACTCATATGCTTACCAAAGAAGATATTGTTTACAGATGTAATACTGCATTTATTAAAGCTGTTGTTGCCGTAGATAGTCGTGAACTTTTTAAATATATTGAGGATGCTCAAAAAGAATGTCCTTCACTCAAAACTCTTGTTGCAGTTCCACCTTTTGGAATTGATCAGGGAATGAGTGAAGAATTTAAAAAGAACCATCCGGCCTGGCTGGATTTTACAGAAGGCTGTAAAAATGTAACAGAAGCTCAGCTTAATGATTTACATGCCCTTAAGCGAGAAGATATAAGCAAAAATGATGATATTCTTCTTGCATATTTTACTTCTGGAACTACCAGTCATCCAAAGCTGGTTTCTCACAACTTCCTTTATCCGCTTGGACACATTGTTACAGCAAGCTACTGGCAGCAGGTTCAGAAAGGTGGTCTTCATCTTACAGTTGCAGATACAGGCTGGGGGAAGGCAGTGTGGGGTAAGCTTTATGGCCAGTGGATTGCAGAATGTGCTGTATTTATTTATGACTATCATGATAAATTTAAGCCTATTGACCTTATCAAACAGATAGAAAAACATCATATAACTTCTTTCTGTGCTCCTCCAACAATCTACCGCTTCCTTATTCAGGAAGATTTAACTAAATATAATTTCTCAAGTTGTCTACATTGGTCTACAGCTGGTGAACCCCTTAGTGAAGAAGTATTCAATAAATGGAAGGCTGTAACTGGTAAAGAGATTAGAGAAGGCTTTGGCCAGACAGAAACAACTCTCTCTCTTTTCAACTATGGAAACGAAAAGATAAAACCGGGTAGTCTTGGAAAACCTGCACCTTATTACAACGTTACTCTTATTGATGAAGAAGGTAATGAAGTAGAAGATGGTGAAGTTGGAGAAATCGTTGTTGATATGTCTAAAGGAAATTTCCCTGGTCTTTTTATGGAATATTTTGGGGATGAAGCAAAGACTAAGGCTGTAATGCATGACGGCTATTATCATACAAGCGATAATGCATGGCGTGATGAAGACGGATACTTCTGGTTTACAGGCCGTAATGATGATGTAATCAAGTGTTCAGGCTATAGAATTGGTACTTTTGAAGTAGAATCTGTTCTTATGCAGCATCCTGCTGTTGTAGAATGCGCTGTAACTGCAGCTCCAGACCCTGTTCGCGGTCAGGTTGTAAAGGCTACAATCATTCTTGCAAAAGGGTATGAACCAGGTCCCCAGCTTGTAAAAGATATCCAGGATTTTGTTAAAAAAACAACAGCTCCATACAAATATCCAAGAATTGTGGACTTTGTAAAGGAGCTGCCTAAAACAATATCCGGCAAAATTATGCGTAAGGATATTAAATAGTTTATACCTTAAATAATCCGACCTGCTGCTCAATAACATCAACTGACTGTGTGTTGCTGGTAGCAGAGTCGTTTACTTCATGTACAGATTCTTTAAGGTGCATTGTTGCAATAACACCATCCTGAACAGCCTTTAATGTAGACTCAGAAGCAGTTACTACAGTTCTCATGAACTCTCGTACCTTCTGAGCATCTTCTGACTGAGTTAAAGCCAGATCATTTACAGCATGAACTGCATCTACTACAGTAATTGTAGCCTTCTGAGTTTCGGCTGCACCAATTTTCTGTTCTTCCATAGCCTGAGAAATCTCACCAACAAAGTTTGCTGTTTCTTCAACACCACGTGAAATTTCCATAAAGGATTCACCTGCAGAATTGATTGTTTTTACACCGGCTTCGATGGTAACAATCATTTCTTCAATATGCTGTTGAATATTTCGTGCACTTTGAGCAGATGATTCAGCAAGATTACGAACTTCTTCTGCAACTACAGCAAATCCCTGACCAAATTCACCGGCATGAGCAGCCTCAATAGCGGCGTTCATAGAAAGCAGGTTAGTCTGACTTGCAAGATTTCGAATGATATTAACAAAATTCTGAACTTCTGCAGAACTCTTTTGGATTGCAACCATAGTTTCAATCGCATTTTGAATTGATTCTCGTCCCTGCTGACTCTTTTGTGTAAGTAATTCTGCAGATCCGCGGGCTTTTTCTGCAGTATCTGCAACAGATCCAATGTTAGCTGTCATTTGTGTTACAGAAGAAGAAATTGTTGCTACAGATTGAGCCTGTTCAAGTAAATGTTCTTTAATTACACGTACATTGCGTGCAAGGTTAGAAATATTCTTATCTGCTTCCAATACAAGATTATTCTGTTCACTTGAGTTGTTTTTAATGTTTTCAAGCATTGTAGAAAAATCATTTATAGCAGTTGATGCATTAAATACAGAAGCGTTTATGATTTTGGCAGAATAAGAAACAGTTTCTGTACTTTCTACAAGTCCCCTGATCATTCCAGAAAGCTTATCAATCATCTTGTTTATGGAAGTAGTAAGAACACCAAAGTCATCAAGGATTGTAATATCAACACGATGCTGAAGGTTACCTTCCTGAGAGATTTCTTCCATAACTTTTGAGGTATGACGCATTCGTTTTGTCAAATCAACAATGATAACTGCAAGTGGATAGGTTGCAAGAATTACAGAGAGTGCAAAACAAAGCCAGCCTTTTTTCATAAAGATAGTTGGATCCGGGACCTGGAATGAACCAAAAAGAGTAGCAAGCATATTAATTGCAACAAATGAAAGTGCAATAAAGAATGTCATTGCAATTGAGCTTGCCAGAGTCATAGAACTATATTTTTTAAGATTAGAAATTGACTGAATTTTGAGCATCTGGCGGTATTTTGAAAGACGTGAATCAAGACCATTGATTGTAGACATGGCAGAAACACCACCAAAAGCCACAGCCTGTGTTACAATAAATACAATTCTAAGAAGATTAAAATCTGCACGTCCGGTTCTAAGTCCATCCCAAACCATTACAACCTGACCAACAAAAAAGCCAAGGAAGTTTGCAGAAATGGTAAGGATATTGAGTTTTCTATAGGTTCCAAGACATTTACGGGTTTCTTCTTCGGTGGGAGTATAGCCTTCTTCTTTAATTCTTTTAATGATTTTGTCAAAAGGTCGGCAGAAAAACCAGGCTATAAATAAGACTATTGCAAGTAAAATAATGGAAATCAGCATATTACTTGCAAAGCCGCCGATGAACATTTCTTCCGGAGAGTTATAGATAAAATCCAGGGCAAAAAAACGCAGAAATAAGACACTTATTTCTGTTACGACGCTTAGTAAAACAGCATATGATAAAAATACACTCATAATAGTACATTATACTATGAAAATTACGTGTTGTCATTATAAAAAAATAATACTAATTGTGAAAAAAAGTAAAGTCAGGAACCCGAGGCAGTGAACCTGAGGGAGTATGAAGGTTCACTGCCTCGGAACCCTGACTTTACTTTTTTCACGAATGTATTCTTATTGTAAAAAACAATAATTTTCATTATTATGAAGTATTCTTATTTAAATCAAAAAAAATAACGGAGCAAATTAATGAATAGACGTCTTATTACGGCTGCTTTGCCTTATGTTAATAATATTCCTCATTTGGGAAACATAATTCAGTCTCTTTCGGGAGATGTTTTTGCCAGATTCTGCCGTAACCGGGGTTATGATACTCTTTATGTATGTGGAGTTGATGAATACGGAACTGCAACAGAAACTAAGGCCCTGGAAGAAGGAAAACAGCCTCGCGAGCTCTGTGATTTTTATTATAAAGAGCACACTAAAATTTATGACTTTTTCCATATTAATTTTGATAAATTTGGACGTACTTCTAACGAACAGTGTACAGAAATTACCCAGTCTTTATTTCTTGATCTGGATAAAGCAGGACTTATCAAAGAGCATGTAAATAAACAGCTTTTTTGTCCTCATTGCCAGATGTTTCTTGCAGACCGCTATGTAGACGGAACCTGTCCAAAATGTGGTTCTACAAATGCACGTGGGGATCAGTGTGATTCCTGTGGTTCTTTACTTGATCCAATCGAATTAAAAGACCCAAAATGTCATACCTGCGGTTCAACTCCAGAAGTTAGAGAAACAAAACATCTTTATATTGATCTACCATCATTAAGTGGAAAACTCAATGACTGGATGGAAAAAGCCAGTGTAGAAGGCAAATGGTCAGAAAACGCTTTAAGCATGACTAAAGCATGGCTCAGAGACGGTCTTCAGGAACGTGCAATTACCCGTGACCTTAAGTGGGGTATTCCGGTTCCAAAAGAAGGCTACGAAAATAAAGTATTTTATGTTTGGTTTAATGCACCAATCGGCTATATTTCTATCACAAAACAGCTTGCAGACGAGCTTGTAAAAGCCGGAAAACAGAGCTTTGACTGGAAGAGCTGGTGGATTCCTTCTGAATCAGAAGAAGCTAAAGGCAAACCAAAGATTGATTTATTCCAGTTCATTGGAAAAGATAATATTCCATTCCATACTGTAATTTTCCCATGTACACTTTTGGGAAGCCCACACGACTGGACAAAGCTCCATCATATGTCTTCAACCGAATTCTTAAATTACGAAGACGGAAAATTTTCAAAAAGCCGAGGAATTGGTGTATTTGGAAGCGATGCAATAGAAACCGGAATTCCGGCCGATGCCTGGAGATTCTATATTTTCTACAACCGTCCCGAAAAACAGGATTATCAGTTTACCTGGAAAGACTTTATGGAAAAACTCAATGGAGAGCTTATTGGTAACCTTGGAAACCTTGTAAACAGAACTCTTCTTTTTGTAAACAAATATTACGAAGGAAAAATTCCAGATGCCCCGGTTGACGAAGTGCTTTGGAAACAGGTACGCGAACTCGAAGATAAGGCAACTCAGTGTCTTGAATGGGCAGATTTAAAAGAAGCCTTCCACACAATGTTTGAAATTTCTGATATCTGTAATAAAAAATTCCAGGCTGCTGAACCTTGGAAAGCAAGAACAGAAAATCCGGCTGCTGCAGAAAGTCTTATCCATAATCTTTGTTATGTAATTAAGGATTTGATGATTATGATGAATCCTTATATGCCTCAATATACACAAAAAATCATGTCTTACTTTGGAAAATCAATCCAGGAAAAGCGCGTAGGACAGGAAACAATTCCAGGCTATACATGGAATGATATTGGTGTAACAGAAGGACTTACAACCGTTGGACCAACAGAAGTTTACTTTAAGCCAATGGACCAGAAGACAATGCTTGCCTTCCGTGAACGCTTTAGCGGTAAACAGAACAAGGAACAGGCTAAACCTGCAGAAAAGAAGGATAAAAAACCTCAGAAAAAAGAACCGGAAGCTCTTCCTCTTGAGCAGCAGGCCGCTTTCTTTAATTCAAATATTGAGCTTACTGTCGCCAAAATTACAGATATTAAACCAAATCCGGAAGGAGAAAAGCTTTATATTGAAACTCTGGATGATGGAAGCGGAATACCTCGCACAATTCAGTCAGGCTTACGTATGTTCCTTAAAGAAGAAGAACTTCTTGGAAAGCATGTAATTATTGCTTCAAACCTTGCACCTCGCACAATGCGTGGGGTAGAAAGCCGCGGTATGCTTCTGGCTGGAGATTATAAGGACGAAAACGGAAAGGAATGCGTAGAAGTTCTTGATGCTTCCTGGGCAGAACCTGGAACTAAGGTTATTCTTGAAGGAGCAGATCCTTCTGCAGCTAAAAAAGCAGAAATCAATATTGATGAGTTCTTTAGTGTACAGATTAAAGCTGTAGACGGAAAAATTCAGATTGCAGGTAAGAATTTACTTGCAAATGGCAAAGAACTTGTTACAATAAAAGCACTGAATAGTGATATTGGATGATGAGTAAAGACGTTATTAATGCGGCCAACGTATCGCTGGACGTATGCAGTATTATTATTTGTCTCATAATTGCTTTTTCTATTTCTTATTTTAAAAAGAAAGATGAATCTGCAAAATGGTTTTTATTCACAAATATTGCAGCCATTTTCTATGGCATTACTGACATCTTTATGTGGATCAGTGAAGGAACTGATGCAGCTTGGAAGCTCGTTGCATTACCATTGTCATCCTTCCTGTATTATTTTACAGGAATCTTTATTATCTATTTTTATATCGGTTATGTAATCCGCTACTACCAGAAAGATACTAAAATCAATAAAGGCTATTCATACTTTAGTCTTGGAATAAGCATACTCTATATGATTCTGCTTATTCTAACTCCATTCCTTGGCCTTTATTATACAATTGCCCCTGATAATACCTATCACAGAGGCAGCTGGTTTATGATACTTGTTGGAATAGAAGTTGTGCTTTATCTGGAAGCCTTATTGCTTATCCTTAAGTATCATAAAAACGTTCAAAATCTGGAAAATATTGGTTTTGCGTCTTTCATATTTTTCCCATTCATTTCTCATATAATTCAGATTGCAAATTTTGGTGTTGCTTTAATAAGTATTGGTCTTGCAATTTCATTCCTGATTATTTTTATAAATTTGAATCAGAAGATGCACCAGGAGCTTGAAATTTCTAATAAGTTATATAATGAAAAAAGAATTCAAACTCTTGAACGACAGAAGAATTCAATTTACTATTTTACAAATCTTATAGAAAACCGAAAGCTTGAATCTGGTGTACACGAAATGCGTGTTACAAATATGGTTAGGGTTTTTGCCGATGCCTGTGCCCGAAAAGGAATTTACAGGGATGTTTTGAGCGAACAATATATTGAACAGCTTGTTGATGCAATTCCTTTCCACGATATTGGAAAAATCTATATTCCAGATTATATTTTGAATAAACCTGGAAAACTCACAGAAGAAGAATTTATTACAATTCAGACCCACGCCGAAAATGGAGCCAAGATTGTATCTGATATTCTTCCTCTTACAAATAATCGTGACCAGGTTAGACTTACAGCTCAAATCTGCCGTTCACATCATGAAAGATGGAATGGAAAAGGGTATCCGGAACATTTAAGAGAAAAGGATATTCCTCTTGGTGCCAGAATCATGGCTATTGTGGATGTTTTTGAAGCACTTGTAAATTACCGCTGTTATAAAAATCCTAGTTCTTACGATGAAGCCTTTGACATAATTAAAAAAGGTGCCGGTGTTGAATTTGATCCGGTTCTTGTTGAAGAATTTCTTGCAATCAAGGACAAAATCATCGAAGAAAATGAAAAGTATAAAGACAACTCTATTGAAGGTTTATAATGTTTGATATAAAGGTACTGCCTGCAGCTGTAACAGAATGCACTAATAACGGCAGTTTTTTACAAACCCCATTCTGGGCATATTTTAAATCAAGACATGGCTGGACAAGCAAAAGGTTTTCCCTGGACATAACTTATAACGGTCAAACTAATACTGCAGAAGTTTCTGTTATGAACAGAAGCTTTGCAAAGAATCGATTTTCGATTGCTTATGTTCCATTGTTTCCGGCGCTTCCTTTTGACAGGGCAGAAATTAGTCCTCAGGATCAGGCAATTGAATTTGCAAATCTTTTACATGATATAGCTTTTGCCTTAAAACCAGAACTTCCCAAAAATACAATTGCAATTCGTTTTGATCCGGCTGTTGAATTTGATGACTTTTTAGAAATGGCAGCTTTTAACAAGGGAATTAAAATTGTTTCTTTTGCAGACAAACTCAAGCTTAAAAAAAACAGTGTAGATATTCAGCCGCCGGACACAACACTTGTTGATTTAACTGTTGATGAAGAAGAAATTATGAACAAAATGCACTCTAAATGGCGCTATAACATTAGATTGAGCCAGAAAAAGGGTGTTGAAATTAAACGTTACTTAGGAAACAGTCTTAACTTGTCCGAAAAAATAGACAAATTTTATGAGCTGACAAAAGAGACAAATGCAAGGGACGGAAATTCAAGTCATGCAAAAGCTTATTATCTTGATTTAATAAAAGCTTCTGCGGAAGAAATTGCTGCCGGTAAAGATGTTCCGGAGGTTTCCCTTTATATTGCAGAACATGAAGGAGAAGAAATTGCTGCCATAATGACGCTTTTTAGTCATGATGAAGCTGTTTATCTTTATGGAGCCAGCAGCAACCACAAACGCAATTTAATGCCAAATCATCTTTTACAATGGACTGCTATGAAAGATGCAAAGGCTTATGGCAGCAAATATTATGATATGTACGGAATGCCGCCCGAAGGAGAAGATGAAAATCATCCTATGCACGGACTTTATATGTTCAAGGCTAATTTTGGTGGACGCATAATACACAGAATAGGCAGCTGGGATATTCCTTTTAAAAATATTTACACTCTTTATATTGCTGCAGAAAAACTCCGTGCCTTCTGGCATAAAAAAGTAATCAAAAAGCTTAAGGGTAGATAATCAAAATGACAGACTTTTATGACTCAAAAAACATTCCCTGTTTTGGCGTAGCAGGAAACTTTACTGGCCATCTTGAGCAGGCTGGCGAAGCAATTGATTTTGCAAATGTAATAACAAAAGAAGCTGATGCGCCTAAAGCAATTTTTCCAACTTATATTCCTGCCAAAGCTGGAGTTCCAGAATTTCTTAAAGTTTTTCCTTTTAATTCACACAAAATAATTTTTCCTAAGGGGGAAGAAAAGCTTCAGATTGAACCTGAATGTGCTGTTATTTTTAATGCAAGTTGGGAAGGTGAAACGCTTACCAAACTTAGTCCTTTATGTTTTGGAGCTTCCAATGACTGTTCAATCCGTAAACAGGGAGCAAAAAAAATCAGCGAAAAGAAAAACTGGGGGGAATGCTCTAAAGGTTTTTCTGATAATCTGATTATGGCAGATGGTTTTGAAAAAGGCTGCAGCTTTGACAACTATCGCATCGCAAGCTTTTTAATCCGAAACAACCAGGTTTACGAATATGGGGAAAATTCTGCAATCCGTGATTACAGCTATATCTATAAAAAACTCACAGACTGGATGCTCGAAAAATTTAACGGTCAGAAAAATGAAGGACCTGCAGAAGATATTCACAGCTATCTTGTAGCTGCACTCTGCCCAAAACAAATAATGGTTTCTATAGGTGCAACCCGTTACACAAATTTTGGAGAGACAAACTTTTTGCAGGACAAGGATAAATCAGTCGTAGTAGTTTATCCCGAATCAAAATATACAGCAGAACAAATTAAAGGAATGGCTCAAAGCGGAAATTTTACCGACAATACAATTTCGGCCTTAATTCAAACAACAACTTACTGCTGATAAGCAATTATACATTCACAAAAACCTTTTTCTCTTTCCTGTTTAGCAGCCAGATCATTTGTCTGATTAAGAAGTTTTACACCTTTTATACTGCTTATTTCCAAAAGCTCCTGTTGATTCATAAGTGGAAGCTTTAAGCTCATAATTAAACCTTTACATTCAGGAAGTAAAACCTTTTGTACACAGGAACGATAAAGCATTTCAAAAACCGAAAGAGAGCAGGCGGCTGCATATGTATAGCTCATTCCACTTAGACGCGGATTAATTTCTATTATGTGCCAGTTATTTTTTTCATCTAAAATTAAATCTACCTGAACAACTCCGTTAAACTTCATTTTTTCGGCAAGCTCAAGCATCATGGCATTTAATGATTCTGGAAGTTTACAAGGTCCGCATTTTATGCTTTGTTTAGGACTTGTAATTCCATATTGATTAATACTCATTTTAAAAGGAGGAAGCACCTGATAAAAGCCCGGCACTCCATAAATTTCAAGTCCATATTGCTGTCCATTTATATATTCTTCTATGAGCCGGTTTGAATTATTTCGCTTGGAATTAAGATAACCGGCAGCTTCACCATAGGTATTTACAACAGTCATTCCATAAGAACTAAGTCCGGTTGTATCCTTTATAATAAGCGGAAGCTTTAATTTTTTTAGCTCTGCCAGTACGCTTTCTTTGTAAACATTACGGATAACTTCTTTATTGCTTCCGGCACAAAAATATAAATCATGATCACAAAAAACAGCGCGTGGAACATCAAATCCAAGTCTGTTTAATTCGTTGTGAGTACGCCATTTATCAAAGCAGTTTAATCCACATTCAGTACTATGACAGATTGTTTTTATGCCAGATTCATTTAATTTTTGAGCAATAAGCGAATCACTTACAGGAAGCCAATCGTAAGGTTCAATCCAAAAGGTCATTGCAATGGCAAGCTCTGGCTTGAGCTTTTGGATTGAATCGGCAAAATCTTGTGTAGAAGCATCCTGAGGAAGATAAAAAACATTTGGGGAGCTTTCTTCCGGCATAAACATGGCAGGTTCTTGAGTAACACAGAAAAATTCATGTTCCGGATGAACAAGCCTAAAGTTCTTAAATGTAGTAGTATTTTTTGGAAACACGGAGATTATAAAGTTTTTTTCATCAAAAATATTGGAATTTGAACTGTAAAAGACTATCCGCATATTTTATCCACCAGTGAACTAAAGGATTTTTCTTCTTCTGCTGTGAGGCATTCTTTATCGTAAAGGGCTTTTTCAAAAAGTAAGCCTGCAGCAACCGCGTTCTGGTTATTCAATAGTTGTGTATATTCAGCCGGAGCCAGATTTTTAGTATATTCAACACCCTGTGAAGTTCCAAAATCTATTATCTTCATAAACTTTCTTGTAAGACGATCAAGCTCTGCCTTCTTTTCCTTTGATTTTTTTGCTGTTTTTAGAAATTCTTCCATCTCCTTACCAAAACGACGGGAGCTTTCTGAGAGTTCCAGCTTAAAGCGTTGTTTTTTAGTAAACAGTCCTTTAAGAAGTGTTTTTATGTGAACAAAAAAGTTTTTAAAAATTGCCTTAAAGCTTACACCACGTAAGTATTTGTCCCAGGCTCTTTTAAAGAACGGACTTATAAAATACCACAAGATTGCAAGTATAAAAAATGCCCCGCAAATTATTGCAAAAGTAAAAGTTCCTTTAGTTTCTTTTCCTTCGTCAATTGCACGCTGATATATTTCAAGATCCTTTAATCTTTGGGCAATAACATCATCATTAATCACATCCTTATACTGAGCTTGAGAATTTGTTTCGGGCTTCTTGAACCATTTTAAGAAAAATAAAAGATAAGAAAGCTTAAGCGGGGAGTGATTTGAAGAAACAAGCAGGCTCACTAAAAAGCATGCTGCAAATATGATGAGGCTTACTCCGATAATTTTAAATCTAAAATCAAAAACATTTACAAAACCATCTGATGCATATACAGCCTCGCGGACATAATGCGAATAAATAAACAGATTTGAATATAAACATATAATGTAGGTAAAAAGCAGAATAACAGAAAGCAAAGAAGGAGCACCACAGGTTGTAACAGTAAGCCCCGTAAGAATCAAAAGTATAATTGCAAGAATAAAAAGAATTGTTCTGTTTTGACGATAACCGGCTGCAGCACCACTTAAATGTATATTGTAATCATAAAGTTCTTTTTGCAAACCAGTTGTATTGTTTTTGTTGGCACATTGCTTTTCAAAACCGTCATGTTCAAAAAATGCTTCAAAAAGCTTTTTATAAAGTATAAACATTGCAAAAGATATTAACAGCATAACAGGAAAGTTTATAAAGCTTCGCAAAAAATATGCAATTATACCGCCCGCCAGCGGAAAATACACACTCATTCTTACAAAAGTTCCGGTCTTTGTATTTTCATTAAAGAAAATTGCTATTATTCCAAAAGCTATTACCGCATAAACTACTGTAAGGATTATTGTAAGGTAATTGATTACTTCTTTTTTCTGGATTGTAAGGTCACGCAAAAGGCTTAATCCACAGCATAAAAAAGAGGCAAGTGTCAAAAAGATGAGGAATCGTTCTAAAAACTTATGTGAATAACCGACATTCATCTTAGTTTTCATTTTATATCCCTCATAATTCCAAGAGTCTGGGTGGTAACTCCATACTGGCCGGCACCAATTTTATCGTTATACAAGCTTACTTCCTTTGGACCTATAACAAAAAGCAGGGTTCCCGTACTAAGCTCCTGCTTTAATTTTGCCTCAGGATCATAATCAAGCTTTCCGTTTTCCATTTGAATGAGCGAAAGAATATCCAAAATACAATCTGCCTGATTTTCGCCTGGTTTTATAAAAGGAAAAGCCGAACCATAAGCCGCAAAACCACAGCGCTGTTTAAGACGGGCTGCAGTGTTTACAATGCTTGCTGCAATTTCTATAGCCTTTTCTCCCATTTCATGACAGTGATTAAGCGGGTAATCATCTTTGGCAAGGTTTAAGAAAACAAAAAAAGGTGCGTCAAAGGTATCTTCGTATTCGTTTGTATAAAGAGAATCATACTTAGCACTTGCACGCCAGTTTATACGCTTAAGTTCATCACCGTTTTTATATTCCCTAAGGCAGCGGCGCATGGTAATGTCTTCATAAATCGGATTATTTATTTTAATGTTTCCCTGTGGGAGCCCGGGATGTGCATTTGTCTTAAGCTGAATACGTGCCGGGCGAACTAAAATACGTTGGGTACATTCAAACTCAAATTCAATATCAAATAGTCCCAAAGGATCATTTGTTTTTACACAAATGGGACCTGCTGTATAAAGCCCCCGCTGGATTGCATTTGCCTGGTAAAAAACTGTCTTTTTTTCGTGGCCCCGCAGCATAAAAAGTCTTTCATTCTGCTTTTCAAATACATGAAGAAAGGGAATATTATCCAGAACAAAGCACATAAGGGCTGGAAATCGTGAATGATTAGTTATTGTAAAAGAAATTGTAAGTCTTTCGTAAGAAACTGTTTTTATTTCTGCTTCATCGCGTTCAACCTTTATTCCCTTACTTAATGCACGCGCCCAGATATAGCTTACAAGGATTATAAGCAGGGCACTAATTGCAATTGCCTGAACAAATTTATAAGGCAAAAACAAAATTGCAAAAATAGAGAAATATAAGGTTGTTTTAAGTGCGGAAGCAGGTCTGATCATTATACATGAGCCTTAAAATCAGGAACAGGAACGGCTTCCAGAAGCTGACGAATTATGCTTTGGGCAGTAAGACCACGTATAATTGCGTCTCCCTTTAAGATTATTCGTTTGCGGAATACAGGAAGAGTAAGACTCTTTACATCTTCCGGTGTAACGTAGGAACGTCCCTTTACAGCGGCTAATGCCTGTGCGGCCTTATACAATGCAATGGAACCACGTGGCGAAATACCTGCAGTAAGGCTTTCGTTTGTTCTAGTTGCTTCTACAAGGGCCAAAAGATATTCCATAACAGCTTCGTCTACATGAACATTTACAGCTTCTTCCAAACAGGCAAGGATTTCATCTTTAGTAACAACTGCCTGTACAGCTTCAACAGGATGAACAAGAGAACGCTGTGCAGTAATGATTGATATTTCTTCTTCTTTTTTAGGATATCCAATTGAAAGGCAAAGCATAAATCGGTCTTTCTGAGCCTCAGGAAGAGGGAAGGTACCTTCTGATTCAACAGGGTTTTCGGTAGCAATTACAAAAAAGGGCTTACCAAGTTCGTGGCGTTTGCCGTCTACACTTATCTGACCTTCGGCCATAGCTTCAAGCAGAGCAGACTGAGTACGCGGAGTTGCACGGTTGAGCTCGTCTACTAAAACTATGTTTGACATTACAGGCCCCGGACGGAATTCAAACTCAGACTTTGCAGGAAGCCATACAGAAGAACCTGTTACATCGCTTGGCATTAAATCTGGTGTACACTGAATGCGGCTGAATTCCAACCCTGTAGATTTAGCAAGAGCTTTGGCCAGAACAGTTTTTCCTGTTCCCGGCACATCTTCCAGAAGAACATGACCTCCGGCAAAAAGAGAAGCCAGGATCATGTCTACAATATTTTCATCACCCTTAAAAACTTTACCGACATTAGCCTTAATCTTGTCTGATACTTCTTTAATTGTACTCATAAAATGAGTTTATCATATTACAGACTTTTTTTCACTACTTCTGCATTACTTCGCTCATTTGAGTATGGCCGTCTGCGTAGCGGGCTACTATTACATAACAGGTCTTTTCTCTTAACTTGCTTGTATCAGGACTATAATATTGCAAGGTGTGGCAGGTTTCCGGTGTAAAATTCAAAACCATCTCATCTATACGGCGATGATTTTTCTGCCATTGTTCAAGTGTCCAGTTTTTACAATCGTTGTAAGAATTGGTAGTTGTTATATAAGTCTGCGTAAGAACCGGCTGATCTGAAGCAATTAAATATAAGTCACCGTTTTTAATGAATTTGTCTGTTTTGGAGCCGGAGCTTTTCTTACCCATATATTTGTATGAAATAGGACAGTAATAACTGAATCCACCTTTGAGAGGAAGAAATATTGTTGATTCTCGAACAAACTTATTCTGTACAGTTTCATTTAGACTAGGTGCATTTGGATCATCAGTATAGTAATGAATCCATTTGTTTTGAGCCGTATCATAATAAGCCCTGGTCATGTGTCCACTTGAGATATAATCTGATTCTACACCTGCTTTTATATCTTCCTGATGCCATGAAAATGTTTTTGTTACTATCAGTGGATCCTCATTTTCTGAGGATTCTTCTTCATATCTTAAAGTTATTG
>JAEEGL010557668.1_pt1 | contig 21919 bp, 31 predicted proteins | sample 9134231 | NCBI WGS metagenome assembly JAEEGL01 (sample SAMN16246548, study PRJNA631951) | gut metagenome | biome: gut microbiome; feature: rumen; material: fiber-attached | host: Bos | place: Iran: Karaj | collected 2018-10 | reverse complement strand
ATTTTACTATCTTTTTCATCTAGTCTATCTCTAAAGATTTCATCAATTATTCTTTGAGTATTAGCTGTTTGGTTAGTGATTATATCTCTAACTCCTTCTTGTAAAGCAGCACGGTCAGCACAATTTTCAGCTAATATTGTGGCAGTTAAATTAGCTTGTCCTAATCTGTTTTCAGCACTTGCATCACATAAAGCAGAATTTACACCATTAAATCCTTGTATTGTGCTTAATTGGTTGCTAAATGCTTGTTGCATATTTGCCATTTGTCTAGCATTAGCACTTGTTTCAGCATTAGCAAATCCTGAATTTACTGTTGCATTTACTCCTGCAAAGCCACTACATAAATTAGAATTTACATCTGCACAGCAATTACATAATTGAGTAGATAAATTTTGTACTCCAGAATTAATTCCTGTCAATTGGTTTGCTAATTGTAATGTGTTAAATCCATCATTGGTGTTTTGCATGATTTCTTTTTGTCCGTTAGACAACCAAGCATAATCATTATTAAAACCATTTCCAAATCCACCATTTCCATTATTTCCCCATCCTCCAAATAGAGCAAGGATAATTATTAGCCATAGCCATGAACTATCTCCACCAAATCCGCTATTGCCAAATCCAGCTCCGTACATTGGATAAGGATATGCAAATCCGTTATTTCTGTCTGTGTTGCCTACTACAGCAGCTACATCAGCCGGTGACATATTATCTCCCATAGCTTTTTTCTCCTTTCTTTAAAAATATTTATAATAAATGTTTCACAAGAAACAAATTATTATCATTTCATATTTTGAAGTTTTGCTAAAATCTCATCTGGTACTCCATAATTTTTTGCTTGCTTAAATAAATTTTCTTTTTGTTCTGGACTAGCACTTGACATCATTTGTTGTATTATATCTTGAGGATTAGCATTATTTTGCATTAGTGCGTTTACTGTTTGAAACTGTCTTGGTAACTTGTTTTTTAACTGGTTCATCAATGTCTGTGTTATCATATTCAACGGCATTTGACATCATTCCTTTCATTTTTTCTATTTCATTTTTCAACATTTGTATCTCTTTGTCTTTAGGGTCAAGCTCCATAATTTCTTCTGTTCTAAATGTTCTAATATTTCCTGTTACATCTTTAATCCATAAGCTAGTAAAATCTTTATTTAAAAATACTCCTGTTTTCATTACAAAAGTATTTTTTACTTCATCAATATTACTTACATATTTACTTTCTAATTCATTATTTGTTGGATTAGGTGCTAATTGAAAATTTTGTGTAATTGGTACAGGCTGTTGATTTTGCATTTGATTTTGATTCATTTGTTGAACTTGTTGCATTTGTCTATCAATTCTATCTTTCATATTTTGTAAATCTTGCATATAAAATTGATTATTTTGATAATATGGATATGCCATTTTGCTTATTACCTCCTATTTGTTTTGTATTTTAATTTTAAAACATTTTTATATATCAATTGATAATTTTTATGTCTTATATTTTAAAATGCCTTATTTTCGATTTTGAGAATTAAAAAAGAAGATGTCTGAGCATAGTTTCTCTCGTTATGATTAAACTATCTTTTTTCACTTCTCACATCTCCTCTCGTAAAAAAAATAGACAAGTATTTAACTTGCCTACTTGGAAAAAGATGTTAGCAGGCACTACACCTTTTTCCTAATCTAATTATATAATTTAATTTATAAGTCTTTCTAGTACGACTATAATAAAAAAATAAAAAAAGTATCTAACCTAAATTAGATACTTCCGTCCGCATAATTACGAACCCCTTAATATAATATATTATATACCAAAGAATATTCTAAAACTAAAAGCAATTTGCTCTAATTTTTCGACTATTCTTGGATTTTCTAAATCTAACCTTTCACTTATTTGTGCAAAAGTCATTTTATCTTTAAATCTATATTTATAGATAAGATAAGTTAAATTATCTTTATCTTTTAACTTATTTTCATATTCAATTAATTTTGTTTCCATAGAATTATATTTGATGTATTCTTCAATGTCTGCATATTTTGTTTCTTTGCCTTTCCACATAAAAGCATCATTTATATCTCCTCTTGTTGTTAATATAAAAGCACAAAATATTGCCATAATAATTGATACTCCAAAGCCTACATTTGTTAATACAAACAAACTTAAAAATACAAGTAAACTCCATATAGCACATTTGTATGGGCTTTTATAGTGCATAGCACCACCTATACTAATTCTAATCATTGCAAAAATTATTAAAATTATAAGCATTATTTCTAGTCTTAATCCCATCATCTTGCCTGCTAAAAAGATGACGAGAACTTCTGCTAGATTGAAAATAATGCTTGGTAAATAATACTTTAACTTATCCATACACTATTCTCCATCTTCTGTTGAACAGAATAAAAATAAAGAACCAATTGGTGGCCATTCCATAATATCACCTCATTCCTACATTTATTATTTCTACTATTATTATATTTGCTATAAAAATAGTAAGATTAATAGCAATTAAACTAATATTTCTTAAAGTGATACTCTTTATAGGTCTTTTTTCTTCATCATTTCTATTCCATAACTTGCAATATTTTTTATATAATAAATTAAAATTATTTTTAAATATAAAAGGCACAAACAATAATATTCTATCCAATATATATAAATAATAATAATTGGAACGGTCATTATTTAATAAAAACAACATTGCGATTGACAACAGCATAATCCATAAATAAGCCAATGAAATTATAAATATATCTATTATTTGAACTTTCTTTTTATATAATAATTTCAAAACTATATAAAAAAGAACTATTAATAAAGTATAAAATAAAATTTGCAATTTTTGTACTAATACACATAAAAAATATACTATTGCAAATAATAAGAATAATTTTACTCTCTTCTCTTTTATATTCTTTGTATAAGATATAAATAAAGTAAAATATAATACTTCTGGAACTAATCCTAATAAAACGCTCAATACATAATACATATCTTTCCTCCATTTCCTCCATTTTAAATTAATATCAAGGCAACACAATGGAGTGTGCTTTCAATTAGTTAATTACTCTAATCTAGCCTTGAATAGAATGGAAAATTGTTAGTTTTCACAATTATTATATAACATTTTTTTGTTTTTGTAAATACCTATTTATATATTAAGCTACTGCTTCTACTGTAATATAAGTATATGATGAACCGCCTTTAAATACATCATTATTTTGAGCATAAGATTGAAAATCAATTACATCACCCTGGCTAACATCTATTAACTTTTCGCTTATTGTTAAAGTTAACCAATCTCCTGTACTATTTTTGTCAGCCACAGTTGTTACATTAGAATTGTTAACTCTTATAGAAAAGTTTCTAACCGCCCTGTTTGATGTGGAAGTACAAAGCAAGACTAACGTTCCACTTATCAAAACCTTACTTATTCCAGCACCTATAACTATGTCACCGTTGCTAATTGTTAATTTTGTTCCAACACTATTTTGCTTTACTAATGTTGCGGTAGTATAATCTCCAGTTCCAAGTTTTGTTACATCGGTGGATAATCCTGCTGTTATTATATTTTTATCATTAGCATCATATATACCTTGCTCCATTTTATTCAAATTACTTGCATTTATAGGTGTTGTTGTATTAGGCAAATCTTGCCAATTTGTTTTTGTATATGCCATATTACTTTCCTCCTTTTAATTTTTCTATTTCTTTTTTCATTTGTTCTATTTCAATATGTTGTTCTTGTATAAGTTTTAACATAGCTGGTATCATATATCTTTCATTCCAGTTTTCTACTTCTCCATTTTCATTATAATCTGTTGCTATTGGATAAATTTCTTTAACATCTTCTGCTATAAATCCTATTAAATCTTTGTTATATCTTGAATCTTTTAAATTTGGTTGATATTCTTCTTTATACTTGAATTGTTTTATTGGTAAATTATATAATCTTTCAGGATTTAATTGTTGACTTTCTATATCTTTTATGTCTTTTTTGTATCTTTGAGAAGATGTATTTGTTGTTCTTCTAAAATTACCATTTGATGTTATATACATATTAGGAGAACTTGTTACTGTTTCATTATAATATATATAACTACTTTCTATTGTATTATCTGTAAATATTTTGCCATTATTTTTATTTACTTTAAACAACACTCTTCCATCATTTACTATTTCTATACCGTTATTTGCACCCACTACTACTTCAACACCATTACTTCCATTTATAGAAAGTGCAGGCTGATTATTGTATAAAGGTGTTAATAATACTGATGCTCCAGAATTAGTATCTAAAAGTACAGCAGGATTATTGCTTCCATTAGCTGTCAAATGTATATTTCCTCCTGTTATAGTTGCATTATTGCTTGTTATTGTTCCAGATACATTAGCATTTTGACAAGTCATATTTCCATTTTCATCAACCGAAAAATTATTGCTTTGTATATCAATCCAATCCGCTGTTAAATCTATTGTTCTTCCGTATAAAGAAACTTTGTCCGCATCAATGGTTGCAGTACTACTATCATTATTAATAGCAAGCACGATATTAGCACCTGTAAACTCTTCTTCATCTAATTTCCTTTCTACTACTAAATTAATACTATCTACATTTTGTTGTATTAATGTATTTGTTTCAACTTTTGTATAAAATTGTGTTGTATATATATTCTGTGCCATTAATCTTACATATAAATAGCCTTGATTATAACCTAATAATGATACTTCATAATCTCCTTGTCCTAATAATATTTGCGGATATGGATAATTTGTCACTATTTCTGTACCTAATGCTATTACTGTTCCATCTGTATTATAGGCACATCGTTTTATTACTTGACAAGTTTGACTATCATAATCTAAATAAAATTCATCATATATTTCACTATTATATCTTAATAAATCATCTGGTATTTCATAATCAATATTTTCTGTTAATGTTTCCCCATCTTCTTCATACGTTCTTACAAATCTTATTATTCTATTAGACAAATATTGTGTATTACTTGGATATAAATTAGCTCTTGGATATAAATAACTTATATTTGTTGCTGTTGGATGTACTTTAATCATAATAGGTTCTGATTGATTTATTTCTTCTAATTCAACATAAGCGCTATCACTTTCTCCATAAGTTGTTATATCTGCTATATCACTTATTTTTGAATTAATTTCATCTACCGTTTGTTCTACTCTTGCTATTTTATTATTCTGCGTTGTTACATTGCTTACAACACTTTCTATTGTTTGATTTTGTTTATCAACTATTAAATATGTTTTATTTATTTTCATATCTGTTTTATCTGCTTTGCTATAATCTGTTTCACTTTGTTCTGGTATATCTGTATGTATTATTTCTTCAATTCCTGTTGTTACTTTTATTTCATCATTAAGCATTAAACATTGATATATATTTTCTCCTATTGATACATTATAAAAATCTCCAACTTCATAATATAAAACACCAAAAGAAGATAAATTATTTTTATAATATTCTATTCCATCTAAGGCATTTAAAATACCTTGTAAAAAATCACTTCTATTATTAAAATTCATTATTTGATTATCTACTATTTTTACCTCACAAAGTCCATTTTCTTCTACACTTTCTGTATCTTGTAAATATACATTATCACTTTCTCCACTTCTGCTTAATACAATTGAATTTATTGGACCATATTTTTCTTTAAATACAACATTAGTATCTTTTAAAAATTCTTCATCTATTGTATCTGATGTCAAAGTTGGATATTTTACAACTATTTCATCATTTGTATTTAAAAAAATAATACTTCCTGTTGCTTGTGCTATTTCATCTAAAATATCTCTGTATGTATATTCTTGTCCTAAATATAACTCACTTGGTATTGTTAAGCTAGAATTATAAAATGTTGTATTTGCAACACTTAATCCTATTTTATTACCTAATGCTATTAAATAATTACTTATAGTTATAGGATATGTTATTTCTAAATCTTCGTTTTGTTTCATTGAATATAACATTTTGTCATAACATACTATTTTATATGTATTTGTATCCTCCTGCTTTTCGCTACTATATACAACATAATTTCCAAAATTAAGCATTTCATAATCATTACCAACATATATTCCTATTTGACAATTTATTACTGTTTCAAGTGGAATATCAACAGACAATTCTAAATCTAATTGTTTCATTACTGACTTTAATAAGTTAGCCTCATAATGTGGAGTGATTGATATTATTTCTGTTTCTAATATTGTATTATCATATGATATTATTCCTTTTAATTGTCTTCCTAATTGTTTTATTGCATCTTTAAATCCAGATGTATGTGCTTTCATTATGTCCTCCTTTCTCTAGCTATAAAACTACAATCAAAACTTTCATTTTTTGTTGCTATTCTTTTATTTTCATAACCCCAATCTCCTGTATAAGTGGTTATGGTTTTATTAGAATTGGTTGTCGGGTCATAATATTTAACTGTCTGTGTTGCACTATCTAAAATTGGTGCAATAATATTCATCTCTGCTTGTGTTAATTTTCTAAATGTCAATATTAGTTTTGGAAAAATCCCTTTTAATGTTCCAGAAAAACTTCCATTTAAATTTCTTCCTGTATCATCTCCCCACAATTTATTGTGTTCATACTTTGCACTTAATAAATATTGTCCCATTGATATATTATTTATTTTTATACTGTTTGCATTTATAAACATCATCACACCTCCTATCCATTATAAGCAAAATTTTGCTCACTTTGTATTTGTTTTAATTCTCTACTTATTACTCTACCATTCATTGAATTTACTATATTTGCATTTACTGTAATATATTTTCCTATTGTTCTTCCTAAAAGTTCCATTTGCTGTGTATCTGTTAGAGGTACAACTGCTTCTGCTCCTCTTTCTCCGATTATTGCACCATTATAAGGTACTCCTCTTCCGTGGTTGGTTTATTATTCCTCCAGCAGCTAGTTTTGGCAACATACTTGGATAAAATATTCCTCCATGTGCACGAGTGCCTGCACCACCCCCATGTCCAAATGGCGTTGTTTGTTTTGTGTTTATTTCTTTAATTTCCATTCCAAAAGGTTTTAACACTTTATTTAATGCACGTATAGCTTTGTTTATATAAGGCACTAAAGCATTGTAAAAAGATTTTCCTATTCCACCTAAGGCATCTTTTATAGGTTTTATTATTTTATCCTTAATAAATTTTTTAAATGAAGTCCAATAAGATTTAACATTATCCAAAACTATCTTAAATGCTTTTTTTAGTGGACTTATAAAAGGCTCTAATTGTTTCATCGTTGTTTTGAAATTATTTTTTATAGGATTCCAAATATTTGTCTTAACCCAATCAACAATTGGTCTAAACGTATTTTTCATGTTTGTTAAGAAATCAGATATAATTTTTAAATTATCCTCCCAAATACCTTTAAAATCTGTTTTATCACTTCCTAAAAACCATTTTCTTAAATTCTCTGCAACTGTTTTTCCTTGTGAATTTAAATCAGAAAGTGTTTTAGATACATCAGCTACATCTCCAGACACACCACCTAAAGAACTTCCTACTCCTGTAGTTCCATCTTTATTCAATATATTAATTTCATCAAATCCTGCTAATTGCTTTTTTAATTCTTTTACTGTTTTATTTGTTCCACTAGCAGCTTTATTTATTTTATTAAAAGATAACGCTGTTGCTCTTGCAAATATGTCTATTCCAAAAAGCTGTTTTAAAATATATCCCAATAAGCTTACTGCCTTTCCTACTACATTTACAATAAAATTTACTATTGGTTCTATTGCTACTGCAAGTGATAATTTTATTGCTTGTATCTGATTTGCTAAATTTTCATTATATTGTGTTAATGTCGACATTGCCTGTCTTATCGCATAAAAAGCACTACTTACACTAAAAATACCTAATATCATTCTCCCTATACTTTTTGTTGCTCCTGATATTGCTCCATTAACACTATTAAAACCATCTTTTATTTTTTGTACATCACCAACTTGTTTATCTAGTTTTACACTTTCTATTTTTGCTTTATATTCTGCAACTTTATCGTTAATTTGACCCTGTTTTTGTTTTATGCTTTCAACATATCCCTCTTGTTTACTTATTTCTGTTGGTAAAGTTCTTAATAAATTCTGATATACTTTTAGCCTCATTTCTAATTCATTCATTTGATTACTAGCTGTACTATATCCACTACTATCAATACTCATTGTATCCATTTTTTGTGCTAAATCAGACATCTTTTTTTGTGCTTGGTCTATATATTGTGGTAATTTTTCTAATACTTTTTTTGCTCTATTTAACTGTTGTTCTTTTATATTGATTTCTAAATTATATTCAATCTTCTTTTTTTCTTCATTTTGCATTTTCTTTTCTAAATCTGCAATTTGTTTATCAAACTTATCCGTACTCAATTCTGTTCCTATTGTTATCCAACCGTCAGCCATTTTATTTCCTCCTTTCTAAAATATTCCCAAAGCCTTATAAAATGCCTTTGCACTTTCTTCTTGCTCTTTAGTTATTTCTTTTTCTTCTTCTATACAATATTTTTTTCTTAATTCTTCTTTTATTTCTGCTAATTTATTTCTTTCTTTTGCATCTTTGATTTCTTTTAAATCTTGATGCAATATACTATTTATTCTATTAAATATACAGCAATTTCCAAATTCACTTGTACTCAAATTCTCTAAATCATTATAAAAATCATACCAATGGAGATAATCTAATTCATAAGGGTCATATTTATAATCAAATTTAAAACTTGACTTAATTAATCCTATACATTTATTAAAATCCATTTCGTATTTATCGCGAGGATTGGTTTTAAGGCTTTTTTCTTTCTTACCTAATGATAAATATTTTATTGCTAATTCAATCAATTTATCAGGCTTTTCACAATCTAGGCCATCTTCACCGAATAATTTATAAATAATAGCTAATGCTCTTTCATAATCTCCTATTTTTTTATCTAATGCTATATTGTTACATTCTATTGCTATTCTAAAATCTGTATTAATTTTATATAGTTTATTATCTACTTTTACATATTCTGGATTACTCAATTACATCATCTCTTTTTTCTTCTTTGCCATATTTCTTCATTATTTTTGATTTTATATTTTTTGCACTTATTTCTAATTTTGGAACAATAGCCTTTTCTATAATTTCATCTATCTCCTCTAAAGTAGTCCAACTTAATTGTCTGCCATTTAATAATTTTTGTACTCCATTTTCTCCTAAAAACATATTGTATATTTCTACTTCTTTTTTATAAAATTCAATTGTGGCTTTTATTCTAGCCTCTTCATTAGAACTTAATAATTTTTTTCCTTTATGGTCTTGTTTTTTATCTATTATTGCATATTTATTTTTTAAATCTAATCTATTCTTTTTATCTTCTTCTATAATTCTTTGATACCTTATAGGCAATTCTATATCTTCTAAATTGAACTCTAGCCAATTACCTGTATCATTTCCATCTTCATCTTTTATTTTCAATCTTAAAATATCATTACTTTTTTTAAGTTGAATTTCATTATCGCTTTTGTTTTTCAACTCTGCTTCCATAACTCAATTCCTCCCTTTCTTTATATCTTAAAAAAGGCTAGAGGTCTTATGTTGCCTCTAACCTCTCTAGGTTTCTTCTATAAACTTGCACTTGGTGTAAATGTTGGTACTCCATTTGCTATTGCTACTGTTCCCTCTACTGGATCACCATCATAATATATATCATATTCGATTTCTTCTCCAGAATAACTTGTTACCGTTATTATTGCATCTGACATTTTACCATCATAAGCTCCAACTTCTCCGCTCCAAGTATCAACATCAAGTATGTGTGTTCTATAGTTTAATTGGTCACGACCTGCTGCTACAAATGCAAATTCTGCATCATTCTTATAACATTTTTGTGTTACACTTCCTTGTTTTTGGTTTGATGTATGGTCATTTCTTGCATTATCTTCTACTATCCATTTTTCTGTATCAACTTGTGGATTGTATGATGTTGCATATTCATCAACACCTATTCCAAGCACTTTCCAAGTTGGTGTGCTAGATGGTGTTGTGTCTATAAATGTTAAAAATTGACTTCTTTTGATTTTTTCTATATCATCTGGTATTACTGCTAAACTCATTTTTTCTCCTTTCTTCTACAATGATGGAGTTATTTTTTCCTCCACATCTCTATATTCAATTTGTATTTGTATACTAAACTCTGCTGTATTTGTGTTTGCCATATTCATAGTACCTGCATTTAAACAACTTATGCTTTGTATACCGGCTATATCTGGCAATTCACCATTATCATTTTTTTGCTTTATTACTTTTTCAAATGTTTCATAAAATCCTATATTCTCTATATTAGATATTACATCTGCACCATAATTCATTCTACTTCTAAATGTATACACATCTCTATTTAATTCCATTCCTATTATCCATCTATTTACTTGTGGAACAACAGGAATTTTATCAAGTGAATAATTATCAACTTCATTTGACAAAAAGTTAATATTTAATTGTTCATAATTGGTCTTTAATTCGCCAATAATATCCATAAGATATTCTCTTAATTTTGTTATTCTTAAATTATTAATGTTTTCTGACATAATCTTGTACCTCTTTCACAACATCTTGCATTTCAGCACTAACCATCTTTTTATCCCAATATGATCCTGTTCCGCGGTGTTGTATATCTTCTTACTGATCCTCTTGTAAATCCTACATATTGTGCATGTGCATAAGGTACTTCATAAGTTATATAATCAACACCTTTGTCAACATTATCCCTCAAATTTCCTGTATCTTTTGGCACATATTTATCCATGTGCTTATAACAGGTATCAGTAAAAAATGCTTGCACTCTACCACCGAGGATTTATTCCTAAATCTAATTTAATCTGGCTAATTGGCTTTAATTTCATACTATATTCCCCCCAAATGTATATGAGGATTGTTTCCATATTCATTTATTGTTATACTTCTTATATTATAAAACTCTTTCCCATCTAAATCAGATTGTTTTTCTATGTCTGGTTGTACTCCTATTGCTACAATATCGCCTACTTTAAATATTTCCTTATTTGTCACATACTCCATAGGTATTCGTATATTCACATCATTTGCATTTTCATATCCTGCATTTAAACTACTTCCTTTGCCACCAAATGCCCATACATTTTCAAAGATATATCTATCATATTTCTCTAGCTTATTTGTTCCTAATGTTTTGTGATAATATGTTATTTTTTTATTCGTTATCATATTACACCCCCACATACAAATATGGTGTTCCATCTTCTGTCTTACATTCTGCTAAATATGTTTTTATTATACCTTTAATTTCATTTATTTTGGCATTTGAAACATTTTCAGTTGCCTGTGCATAACTTATACTATACCCATCTGTATTCTCGCTTGAAATCGATTTATTTTGATTTTCATAAGAACTATATGTATTTATTAAACTAATTAATTTAAAAATACATATTTTTACTTCATTTGTCTGATTATCTAAATCTATAAGCCTTCCAAATGTATATTTATCAATGTTTTTTTGTGCTTCTAATTCTAATATATTGAAAAGTGGCTCATCTAGAGTACCACCCAACTCCATATATTCAGGATAAGTTAAGTATTGATTATTAAACTCCATTATAGCCACCTCCTATTCTATAAACTTGCAACTGTTCCATTGTATATTATTAAATCTTCCATTACTGCTTTTGTTCCTTTGTATGCGAATAAACCAAATGCTGTTGCATCTGATAAATCAACTTTTTGTGGATTATATATTGATGTCATAACTGGTTGTGCAACTGCTCCTCTAACCATTACAACATAATTAATTCCCTCTGGTAGGAATACACTTGAGTAAATATTTGTATTATTAAATGTTCCTTGTTCATAGTTAGCTAATTGTCCTAATTTTAGGTTGTTTGAAATAGAATTAATTTTATTTCTTAATCTTCCGTATGTAGCTGGACTTGCAACTATTTCTATCATATTTCTTGGAACACCGTTAACAAAATCATTCTTTGTTGTTTCAACTGCTTCAATTGCTTCTTCTAATTCATCTTCAATAGCTGTTGCTCCTGCTGATGCTGTGAAACTTGTTCCCTCATTTACTGCTTCTGCAAAGAATTTTGTATCTAATTCTCTTGCTAATGCATCTTGATGATTTCTTGTTCTTCTTTCAATTAAACCACCAACTCCATAAGTCTTAAGGTCTTTCTCTTCAACTTCTTCAATATATTCTGTATCATCATTTATAGCAATAACAACTGGTTTTGCTTTAACGTGTTGTCCTGCTCCTGCTGTTCTTGCTGTTCCATAAGCATTTCCACTTACGTTTACAAATCTTTTTGCTTCTACTGTTCCACTTGTTGGATCTCCTGATAAATCAGTATTTTTTAATCTTGCTGCTAAAGTTACAGCTTGTAAATTATCAATTACTTTTCCATATTCTTCTGCTAATTTGTCTTTTCCTGTTGTTTGTAGTTCGATACTTAATGCATCAATTCTTGCCATTTTAAATTCCTCCTTTTTACCAAATCAATGGTATTTCTTTTTTATTTGTATTTACTGTGCTATCTCCCATACCCTCCATATCTGGAATTTTGTTAGGGTTAGCAAAAATGTCTGACTTATCCTTTGTCATTTCTTCGAATAAGTCTTTTGCAGATTTTCCACCATTGTTAGCATCTTTTAATCCTGCTTTAATATCATTAATAATAGCATTTTTTGTATATTCATTTACAAATTCTTTATCTCCAAATGCTTCAATAATATTATTTGTTAATATTTCATCATCTTTTCTTGCTTTTTCATCTGCTATTCTTTGCTCTTCTTTGGCTTCCATCTCTGCTATTGTGTTTTTTAGATTTTCTATCTCATCAGATTTTGGAGCTTTTTCTATTTGTCCTTTTAAATCATCAATAGTAGTTTTATAACCTTCAATATCTTTTTTATACTTTTCTTCAACTTTTTCAGTTTCAGTTTTTACACTTTTACCGTGTTCAGCTAATATTGCTTTTATTTCCTCCTTTGATAATTTAATTTTGTCCTCTCCAATTTCTAAATTTGTTAAAAAATCATTCATAATATCTCCTCCTCGATTTTTTCAAGTGGTCAACTCCACCATAGATTTAATATTTATATATATCAACAGTTTTACGCAAAAACTGATAAAGCCTAAATAAAAAACACCCAACTATTTCGTAGTTAGGTGTTCGTGACACTCTTCATTTATTTCTATAATCTTTTTGCATCTATTACATAATATTTCTATTATTCCTGTAAAATTACCTTTAAATAATAGCTTATTACATTTATTACAACGATATTCTTTCATTTATTTCCTCACTCGCATTATAACATAACTTTTATTTTTTGGCAACTGATTTTCTTCTTCGTGTTGTCTTTCTTGGTTTTTCTTCTTCAACTGGTTCTTGTACAGCTTCTTTTTTTGCTTTTTCTGGTATTCTTTCAATTATTCTTACAAATGCTCTTCCCTCTGCATTTCCTCTTGTTAAATATTTCGCCATATCTTCAGTACATTCAAAAGTATCTTCTTTGTATAAATAACCTGCAACATTTCTTCCAACATTAGCTCTTGTAACATTCTTTAATTCTTTAAACTTTCCTAAATGAAAAGGCTCTACTACTACTACTTTAACCATATTCTCACCTCCTAATCTTTTTAATAATTCTTCTATCTTCTTTATGTCTTTTATATCATCTATGTCTGTTGTATAATCATATATTGGTATATAATCCCCTTTTGTATTGAATATATCATTTGCATCATACCATTTTGCATTTATCTTCATATCTAAACCATTTAATTTCCTGTATAAATGCCAACTTATTGGCTCTATTCCATCTTTATACATTCCTTCATCTATCATTCTAAATATATCATTTATTGCTCTTCTAAATATATTTTGATTATTTACTTTATATGCTATTGGTTCTCTTCCTTTTGCATTTACTCCTACCGGCATCCCATCTTGCAAATCAGGTACACAGAAAAACATTGTATCATTTACTTTTGTTTCTATTATTTTCTTAATTGCATCCTCACTAAAATATACATCTCCATGTAAATAACAAGCAGGCTCTTTCATAGGATAATATGCATTTAACCAATTATGCTCTGATTTCTTATTCCTATCACTCCCTGTATATAAATAATTGTTTTTATGCCTTAATTTTTCTACATCTAAATAATCAAATGCAGGATTGTCCGTACTTATAGCAATATCCTTTATACCGTTTTCCCTCAATAATCTTATTGTTCTTTCAATAATAACTTCCCCATTGATTTTTAATAATTGTTTAGGTGTTTCAAATTTTTCATACTTTCCACCTGCCATTATTATATATTTCATTTATCCTCCTAATATTGTTGATATATTCCTGTATTTGCTTTTGCTATACAAGACTTTATTCTTTCTTCTAAAATATCTTTAAATTCTATATGTTTCATTTTATCCATAAATTGCAGCTGATGTCCTATATGACACCATGCACTTGCATTCCAAAAATCGCCTCTTACTTGACTTACACTATTATCAGTATTTAATCTATTCCATACATAACATATTTCATTTATATTTATTATTCTTTCAAAATTTAAATTGTCTGCTTGTTTGTATGTCCATACTCTATCTTCCATCAATGTATCTTCACAAAAATACACTATTTTATCTTTTCTAACAACTTTGCTCCATGCTGTACACCATACTTTATTTATACAAAAATATATATCTTGATAATTATCAAATCTATTATATTGATTTACAATTTTTTCATTTGCATGTAATATTTGGCAACCTAAAATCATCATTTCGTGATTATGTAGCTTTTTGTTTATATGTTCCAATACCTCGTTATGTTTCCACCAATCATCACTATCTAAAAAACAGAAATAATCAAATTCTAAATTATCTAGTGCATATTCTATTCCTACATTTCTACTACCGCCATTATATCGCTTTCTTCTATTTTTTATTAAGTGTATGCGGTTATCCACATAACTTTCCACAGTTTCCACACTTGTATCTGTACTCATATCATCAACTATTATTAATTCAAAGTTCTTATATGTTTGATTCAATATGCTTTCAATACAATTTCTTAAAAATGTCTTCCCTTTATAATCTCCGTGGTCATTATTATAGTTTGGTACTATTATAGCAAATTTATAGTTTGGCTTTTCAATAGGCTTTTCCCAATCTTTATCTGTTGCTTTTGCTTTTTTCAAGCAAGGAATGTTATAATCTGTCAAATTAATATCAACATCTTCTATATAATCTTTATGTATGCAATGTAAATTTATTTTTAACAAATCTTCTATAGTTTCATTTTCAAAAATGTAAATGTAATTAAATTCATCAAAATCTTTTATTTTGTTTATACAATTTTTATCAATTGCTACTTTCATACTTTAATTCTCCTATATCCACTTACACTCATTCTTTGTTTTTGAGGTGTTAATCCACTTGTCTTACATAAATCATTATACTTACTTGTTAATTGCCTTATTTTCAATTCTGATGCTTGTGCTAACTCTTCATCTCCACTTGCTCTTGCTAATATCTGTATATCTTTCTTTTTTCTTATTTCTAGTTCTAATCTTCTTTGTAATTGTGTTCCCTCATAGTTTGTATAATGCTTGCCATCAAAATCAAACCCTTTTTGGTTGTCTTCTTGTATTTTTTTTAATTGCTCATCTGTATATTCTGGTTTACTTACTCCTAAAACTATTGTAAATATCTTATGATAACAATTATATTCACTTATATGTCTTTTATTTGATCCATCATATACATTTCCTTTATAGTCTTTTGCTATATATCCGTTTTCTAACTTTTCATATTCTTCATTACTAAATTGTCTACCTTGTATGTCTGCATGGTCTGGTGCCGGATTACTATGTACACTTATTTCAATTCCATCTGCTTCATACTCTTGCCCAAATCTTCTTGTATTTTCATTATTCAATTGTCTTATTCCATCTAACATATTCATTCTTACTGCACTATCTAATCTTCTTACTGTTCCACTTTCATATTGCACTAAACCACTATTTCCTATTTGCTTTAATATATCTCTCATTTCTGAATAAAAAGATCTCTTTCCTTGGCTTACACTTAATATTGCTCTATCTATTATTTCTGTATATGTTTGCTGTATATCTTTAAATATTCTTTGACCCTGACTATTTTTAAATATATAACCTATTGCTCTTGTATTTGCTATATTACTATATGCTCCTGCTGTCATACTTGCAATACTTCTTACCTGATTTTGTAATGCTATATCTTTACTGTATGGAATATAATCTAATCCCCTATATTTATAAAACTGTCTAGCAAATTGTTTATTGTTTTTTGCTACTTCTTCAAATATCTTATAAATATCTTGTACATTCTTTCCACTTATTCTTGCAAGTTCTTGTGCTATCTGTTCATAACTTCCACCATATTTTAATATTTGTCCTAATTGATATGCTTCACTTGGTGATAAAGTAGATAATAATTTTATACTATTACCTATCTTTTTTAATATCATTGTATTTGCTTCTTCTATTCTGTTTACAAGTCTTTCAGCTAACTTTTCTTCTATTTCTTGACTTAACATAGGCTATCACCTACTCTTCATCTTTATTTTGTATTAAATCATCAACACTCGGTTCACTTGCTTTTATTTCATCTATTACTGCCTGTGCATCTTCTATTGTTTCATCTGGTTTTATAAATTGTCTTAATTCTGCATCAGATATTACTCCTTTACTTTGTGCTGTTACTAATTGAGCAAATGCCTCTTGGCTATCTTCTAGCAATGAATAATCCCAATCAAATCCCAACTCATACTCACCCTGTGGACTTAAATTATAAGCATTTGCAAGTACGTTTGCACTATATGTAAAATCTTCCATTGCTTTTTCTATATTACTTCTCATATCATCAACTAATGTGAATGTATCATACATACTTCTTTTAATTTCTGTTGCTGTTGCATTTGTTGTATTTACTTGGCTTAATATTCCTGCACTTGTTCCTATTTCATGCTCTAATCTTCTATATAATTCCTCTAGTCTATCTGTAAAAGGTCTAAATGCTGGATCAAACACTTCAAAGAATGTATCTTGTCCTGCATCTATCTTTTTAAATAATCCATTTTTAGGAAGTGCATCCTTTCCATCAAACATTGTACTATCTGCACCTACAAAGACTTCTTTTAGTTTGTATTCTTTTAATAATTGTTTCATAGTTTCTTTTATTTCTGCTATTGTTGCATCACATCCATAAGTAATAGGTACTCCATACATATCATTTGATTTTCTGTTATTTACTGGCGACTTAATATATCCAAATAATACTCTATCAACTCCTGTTATAACTTGCTTTTCTTGTATGTTTTTCCAAAAATCTGGTACTGGTATTTGTTTTCCCTCTTCATCACTAAATTGTTGTAGTATTGTAATATTTCCATTTTCTACTTTATAATTAGTCCATCTGATATATACATCTGGGTCGCCTATTTGCTTTTGTATTTCTTTTCTTTCTGCTAATACTGTTGCACCTGTTATCGTATCACCATCTGTCATATCAATTGTCAATCTACTTTGTGGAACTATTGAGTAATAGATTTTCCCACCTTTGACATAAGGTACAATAATAACTCCACCATAACCAAATCCCATTGATGTTATTTTCTTTGCTTTCTTCCACATACTTTGTATTGTGTTATTTAAAAGCTCTGTTCTTGCATTTTCTCCATCTAGATTTACATTGCTATCATTTATTACATAATTAGCAAGTTTGTTTGAAAAAATAGAATTGAAGTTGATATCATCTATTGCCTCATACTCATTTGCATATTTAACATTATCCTCAATTTCTTTTTGTGTTGTTTGTGTGTTTATCTTAAACACGTTTTGTAATATCCAAAGAAAAATATTCTTTAGCATATTTTTACCTCCTTTTTCTATTTTATGTTTACAAATCTTATCTTTTGTTTATTTTAATATATATAATAAAAATATAATATCATAAAAATTAAAGTGTTTTGCCGAAAATTTTTGATACTTTTTTACATAATGTCGTATACATAATTATGCTGTTCTTTTTCTTTCAGTAACATCATTTATTTGCCTCATATATTTTGTAAAAGAATATTCAAAGGCATCCATTGTATCAATATCGCTTGTAAAATCATCTAATCTTGTATCTTCTTTTGCATCATCATCCCATAAAGCACTTGAAACCGCTTCCACAAATGTATTGCATTCTCCCTCAATATACCATAACATATCATAAGCTATCATTGTTCTTTCTAAATCTATTCGGTCATTGATAGGCTCTTTTATACACCCTCTTACTAATGCATTTATTCCTCTTTGTGGTGCTCCCTTTCTTAAACCTCTTATTAATACAACTTCTTCATTATCTGGAAATATGTAATCAACATTACAATTATACTTATATTGCATCTTCTTTACAAATTCAACCTCTAATTCAAATAAATCATCTGGATCAATATCTCCCATGTGCTTTTCACTACCTAAAACAATTATGTTTTTAAAATCATAACTTATTCTAGTACATACAAAGGCTTGACCTGATTTATTTCCTCCATAGTCTATTCCTATAATTGTATATCCCTCTGGAATAGGTTTATCTTTATTCCATATATATTTTCTTGGATTATCAGCAAATCTCTTATATATAAGACCTTCTGCATTACACCATTGACCTAGAATTAATCTATTATAAAATACTGTACCTTCATATTCTTTACATAAATTATCTACAAATTCCTTTGATAAAAACGGATTATCAAATATAGTATAATTCTGCACATAAGCATCTATGCCCTTTTCCTCTATCACATCTAAAAAATCTGTTTTTAACCAATGTGTTTTACTTTCAGGATTTAGTGAACCATCAAAACAACTATATGGTTTATCTAATGAACCTTGGATCATAACAAATACTTCTTGATGCCATTTTGCAACCTCATCACCATAAGCATACTTTATTGAAGTACCTTGTATTTTACTAACTTGGCTTACTTTTTCACAACCTAAACAATATACCTCTTCCCCAAATAAATATGCTATATTTTGGCTATTTATAGTCGATATAAGTTCTTTGCTATATATTTCTCTCAAAGGTTGTAAAACGTTTCTTTCTATTGTTCCTTTTGATACTCCAAATATAACATTTAAACCATCTTTGCCTTTTCTTTCTATTATCCTTTTAGGAATCATATATAAAATATCAAGATAAGTCTTGCCACATCTTCTAGCACCTACCTTGATATTATATCTGTGATTGGCATTTCTTACATATTCTTTTTGCTTATCACTTATTATCATTTATTTGCTTCTTCCTCTATTTTATTTAATAATTCTTCTACTTTTGCAAGATGTGGATTTTGTACCTCTATAGTATCTCTCCAACCTAATTGCTTCAATGTAAATACTGTCATTGTTTGTGCTAGGTTTCCCTTTATTCCTTCTCTTTCTAAATAAGCTTCTTTTTTATATAAAAGCTCTTTTATAGACTGCATTAACTCCTCATCAGTTCTTTGCATTTTCATTATAGTATCATAATTATAATGCTTTTGATAACATAATTCTTTTAATATAGGGTATTCAGTATTATTGGTGTAATCTACTATATCTTGTATAAGATTGTCATACTTACCTGTTTTTGGTCTTGCCATTTAATCACTCTCCTTTAATATCTACATACTCTATTTTTAATTTATCCATTTAATCCTCTTTTCTTTCTATAACTCTATGTAATGATATAACAGTTTTTCGTACGCAGGAAACACAAATATTTATTATAGCTACATCTAGAATATCGCCTTGTGAAAACTATTACCTTATTTCTTTTTCTTATATCACTACATACAATTATAAAGTTTGGAGGGGTTTTCATCTCCTATTTCTCCTAAAAGAAATACCCTCTATCTTGGCAGCAGAGAAGGGGAATTGCACCCTTTATTCCTATAAAACACCTCATCTATATTTAATCATAGATAGCCCTTTTTATCGTGCTACTTTTACACTATCTCCACTATATTTATAGCTAATAACTAGGATATAGCTTAACCTTATAGGCTTGTATCAAAAATTAAATTGAAAGGCGGATTATATTATTAAGTTGCCTAGTACGTTAATATCTTTATTTTTTATATACACATTGCAAATTTCCATTTATATTTCTACTTATTTCACATAAATTCGTATTTTTGTTTTCACAATCTATACAATTTTCTTTTACAAATTTTTGTATTTCAGACCATTTTTTATTACTTTCATACCTTTTTTTCTTTGCATAATCTCTCATAATATTATCTGCAATGTGACTTTTTCTCATACCTTTTCCTCTTTTCTACACAAATTATATCATAGATTTAAAATTCTCGCAACTCTCTTTCAATGTTTTGTATTTTCTTTTTATTAATGTTAATTCCTCTTTTATTGTTGCTCTTTCATCTGCTGCATTATAATATTTATTCAATACTGTTTTGTATTGTTTACTTTGTATTTCATAATCTTTATTCTTAACAAAATACTCATTATAACATGCAACAATCCATTCTAAATCATTTTTAATTTGTGTATTAGTAATTTTATCTTTGTGCTCTATTAATCTCCTTATTTTGTCTTTTTCATAAACCATAATATTTTTTCTCCTTTTAAAAACATTATGCCTTTTCTTTAATGTATTTTATTTCTCCATAATTTTTAGTATTTTTCCAACTTTTAAAATTACATTTTTCTTTATTACAATTCATTTCTTTTGCACAATTCTTACAATTCATTATTGTTTGTCCTCGCTTTCCTCTAATGCACAGTTGTTATCAATTTCATTTACAAATTTTGTAACTATCTCTTTTAATTTTACTTCTTTGCTCTTATCTAAAACTCTTGTATCATAATCAATATTGCTATTTATATTTCCTGTTTCTATATCAATATCTAATGTTATTGACAAAAATGTTGCTTTTCCATCTTTTATTTTACCTACTTCTTTCATTTACTCTTTCTCCTTTCTCAACTTATTTACTGCTTTTACTAATTCATTGATTTTATCAGCTAATTCATCATTACTTATTTTTTTTTCAATATCATGATAGCATTCTAAAGTCATATCATATACATTTTGAGTTCGTTTTAATTCTTCTATCTCTTCTGTATTATCTTCTAATATTTCAACGTAGTCGTTTAAAAATATATCTAGTCTTTTATTGTTTGCCATATTTGTTAAATATTCATGTTTTTCACAACTATAATAATCACGACTCATTTGTAATTCATATACATCTCCATTATATTTTATTTTTTGTGGTATTTTTTCTGAATTTTCAATTTGTGCATTTATATTCAACAATTCTATTACTTTTATCTTTTTATTCATCTTCTCCTCCTATCCAGCCGAAGCTCTTTTACTTTTTCATTTATTGCTTGTAGTTCTTCTGCATTAAATATAGGATTTCTATATCTTGACATTTCTCTATATCCTTCTCTTCTTTCACTAGCACCAACTTCAACTCTTTTTCCTTGTATATGAAATCTTATAAATAAAGTATAAAAACTCCCATTAATTGTTGCTTTTTGTGTATATTCAATTACTCTACAATCTTGAGTTATCCATTTATTTGGCTCTATCTTTTCTTCTGGTGGGTGATTATCAAATTTTTCATATCCTAATTTTTTAAACATCTCATCTGCTTTACTCAATATTATCAGCTCCTTTCACATTTTTCTAATGGCTTTTTATATGTTTTATCACATTAGTGATTGCAAAACTTCTTTACAATATTTTTTTCTGTAAAATAATTCTAAACTATTTTCTTCGTTAAGCATTTACTTATTTATTTCTTCTATTTT
>JAEEGL016930878.1_pt1 | contig 21920 bp, 19 predicted proteins | sample 9134231 | NCBI WGS metagenome assembly JAEEGL01 (sample SAMN16246548, study PRJNA631951) | gut metagenome | biome: gut microbiome; feature: rumen; material: fiber-attached | host: Bos | place: Iran: Karaj | collected 2018-10 | reverse complement strand
TGTCCAGGAACCGACCGATGGCGCCGATGGTGGGACCGTTGAGGATCGTACAGACCACCGTACCGATTCTGACGCCCACGAATCTGCCAAAGCCGAAGAAGACAAAGGACAAAACGATGCCCAGCAGGAAGCTGGCGGCGTCATAGCCGGATTTAAAGCGGTGGATGGGGATTTTTGTATGCTCGCTCATCGCCTTGACAAAGAGCTCGTAGACGCTCGGAGCAATGTAGGTGTGAAACTCCAGACTGACGCCCAGGGAGCTCAGCAGCATACCCGCGATAAAACCGACGATGCGGACTCCAAACGAGTCGAACGACAGGGGACGGATCAGCGCCATAAACACGTCCAGCAGAAGGCCGTAGATCACGGCCGTCACGAAGGAGAACAGGAAGCTCAGCCGGAACCGCCGCAGCAGGATGAAAAGCGTGATCAGCAGCAGCGCCTGGAAACAGTACTCCGCCATGCCGAAGGTGAAGAAGGGGAGCGCCGGCGAAATGGCCCGGTAGAGCACATAGGCCGGCGCGACCACCATGGAGACGCCGAAATCCGCTTTCTCCATGAAGGCCACGCCGAGAGCCAGGACGCTGAGGCCGAGAATATAAGATAACTCTGTGTAAAATCTCGGTTTTTTCATCGTCAGATGTTTTTATTTATCGGTCAGCAATTCAGCGATCTGCACGGCGTTGGTGGCAGCGCCCTTGCGGATCTGATCGCCGCAGCACCACAGGCACAGGCCGCAGTCGTCCGTCAGGTCCGGACGGATCCGGCCGACGAAGACGATGTCCTGATCCGAGGTCTCCAGAGGCATGGGATAGCGTCCGCCGGGCAGATCGTCCACCAGACGGCAGCCGGGGGCGTCGGCAATGATCTCACGGGCCTCCTGAACGCTCACAGGACGGTCAAAATGCAGGGCGACGGAGATGGAGTGGCTGCGCACCACCGGCACGCGTACGCAGGTGCAGGAGACCTTGAGATCCGGCAGGTGCATGATCTTTCGGCCTTCGTTCTGCATCTTCATTTCCTCGGTGGTGTAGCCCTCAAAGGTCTCGCTGCCGATCTGGGGGATCAGGTTGTAGGCGATCTGATGGGAGAAGACTTTGGGCTCGACAGGTTTGCCCTCGCGCAGGGCTTCGACCTGCTCCATGAGTTCGATCGGGCCGCCGGCGCCGGCGCCGGAGACGGCCTGGTAGGTGGAGGCGATCATGGTGCGGATGGGGCTGAGCTTGTTGAGCGCATTCACCGCGGTGACGGTGATGATGGTGGAGCAGTTGGGGTTGGCGATGATGCCGTTGTGCTTCTTTGCGTCTTCGGGGTTGATTTCAGGAACGATCAGAGGCACGTCCGGATCCATGCGGAAGGCGGAGGAATTGTCCACAAACACGGCGCCGGCGGCCTTGATGGCGGGGGCGAACCGCTTGGCAACGGCGTTGGCGGCAGCGCCCAGGACGATGTCCATATTTGCAAAGGCCTCGTCACAGGCCAGTTCCACCTCGATCTGCTGATCTTTGAAGGGGAGCTTCTTGCCCACGCTGCGCTCGCTGGCCAGCAGGTGGAGTTCGGCCAGGGGGAAATCCCGCTCGGCCAGGATCTTCATCATTTCACGGCCCACCGCACCGGTGGCGCCAAGGATCGCTACGTTATACTTTTTCATGTTGTGACCTCCAATTAGACAAAGCTGTTGTACAGTACGCGGACGGCGTTGGCAAAGTCCTTGTTGTGCACGCCCACGATGATGTTGAGTTCTTCCGGCCCCTGGGTGATCATGCGGACGTTGATCCCGTTTTCGCCCAGCTTGGCGAAGATCTTGCCGGAAACGCCGGTGCGGAAGGCCATCTTGCGGCCGACGGCTGCCAGGATCGAAATTTTGTCGATCACGGTGATGTTATCCGGCTTCATGACTTTTTCAAGCTGACCGAGAATGGAGTAGAGGCAGGGGGTGATCTTCTCCGTGGAGATGACCAGCGAGATATTGTCGATGCCCGAGGGGGCGTACTCGACGTAGAGGTTGTGCTGCTCGATGACCTCCATGATCTTGCGCCAGGCGCCGACCTCCGAGCTCATGCCGTGTTTGGAAATGGTGATGACGGTATAGTTCTTTCGGCCCGCGATGCCGGTGATGAAGTCCTCCTGGTTGGGATCGTCGTTGTCCTCGAAGGAATCCATGATCATGGTGCCGGGATGATCGGGGAAGTTGGTGTTGCGGATATTCAGGGGAATATTCTTTTCGCGTACGGGGAAAATGGACAGCTCGTGCAGCACCTGGGCGCCCAGGTAGCTGAGCTCCCGCAGCTCGTTGTAGGTGATACGCTCAATGTGGCGGGGATTGTCGACGATGCGCGGATCAGCCATCAGGATGCCGGAGACGTCGGTCCAGTTTTCATAGACCTCGGCATCCAGGGCAGCCGCGGCGAGGGAGCCGGTGATGTCGCTGCCGCCGCGGGAGAAAAGCTGGATCTTGCCGTCGGGCATGACGCCGTAGAAGCCCGGGATGACCACCCGGCGGTTGCCGGCGGCATAACGAAGCGCCTCATAGCTGGCTTCCTGATCCACGCTGCCGTCGAAGCGGAATTTCAGCCACAGCTTGGCGTCGAGGAAATCATAGCCCAGATAATCCGCCATGAGCAGGGCGGAGAAATATTCGCCCCGGGAAACCAGTTCATCCTGAGAAATGCCGCGCTCCATCTTTTCGCGCAGACGCTTCATTTCGCCCTCAATGTCGGTCTTGAGCTGGAGGGCGTCGCGGATGCCGGCATAGCGGTCATAGATCATCTGGAACACGCCGTCGCAGCTCACGCCGTACTGCATGTGCGCATGGCAAAGGTAAAGCAGGTCGGTGATTTTATGATCGTCCTTATCCCGCTTGCCGGCGGCGGAAACTACGACCACGCGTCGGGAGGGATCTGCCTCAACTATATTCTTGACCTTGACGTACTGACTGGCGTCGGCCATGGAAGTGCCGCCGAATTTCAATACTTTCAGCTTCATATATAAAATAGCTCCTTTTATGAATTATCGAATGCCCGCCATAAATGCGTCGGGATCCGCACCGGAAATGGAGGACATAAAATCGTGCATCTGCAGATTGCTCACAGGAACAGTCACGATACCGTCGCCGAGTGTGTGATCCGTGATGGAATCGAGCCAATCGCTCTTTGCGCTCGTGCGCACATAATAGGGATGCGCGTGGCTGCCCTGTTCGACCCGGCCGCCGAGGCTGCCGTAGAACCCTTTGGCGCCGCCGAGGATATCGATGCAGTCCTGTACCAGATTATATGCGGTGGGGAAGCGGCCTGCGCCCTGTCCGTAGAAGCTCTGTTCTCCGGCGTTTTCCCCGACGAAGGAAATCAGATTGAAATTGGCAGGTACGGCGGCCATCATGGTGCGGGCGGGCAGCAGCGTCGGCTCGATCCATGCGGCCACGCCGTTTGCGGTGGGCAGGGCCGCGGCGACCAGCTTGCAGACGTAGCCCGCTTCGGTAAAGGTGCGGATGTCGCCGTCGGTGATATTCCGGATGCCGAAGGTGGGCACGTCCGATTCGGTGAGCAGGCAGTCATAGGCCACGTTGGCTGAAATGATCAGCTTGCGCTGGATGTCCAGCCCGTCCACATCGGCGGCGGGATTGGCCTCGGCGTAGCCAAGCTCCTGGGCCTGGGCCAGGGCGTCGGCAAAGGAAACCGAGCCGTGGAGCATGGTATCAAGGATGTAATTCGTTGTGCCGTTCATGATGCCCTGGAGGCTGCTGATCCCGTCGATCCGGCGGGCCCGCTCCAGATTGATCAGCCACGGGATGCCGCCGCCCACAGCGGCTGTGCACCGCAGGCAGACACCGGACTGCTTCGCAGCCTGGGTCAGCTCGGTGTAGTAATGGCTCACCAGGTGCTTGTTGGCGGTGACGTAGTTTTTCCCTGCCTTCAGGCAGGCAATGGCAAATTCATAAGCCGGATGCAGGCCGCCCATGGCCTCGGCCACAGTGTCAACTTCCGGATCATTTAATATTGTGTCGAAATCGTGCACCAGGCGTTCTCCCAGCTCGGGGAACTCCCGAAGATCCAGCACGTATTTGATCTTCATATCCGTCCGTTTTTCAATGATCCGGTAGACGCCGCCGCCGACGATACCATAGCCCAGCAATGCGATTTTCATGTGATCTCATCCTTTGTTTGTACTTGTTGAGCGTGCAAGTGTGCTTCGTAGAAAAACACTTGACTTTCTGTGAAAAACAATATATCATATGTTTGGTCAAAATGCAAGAAAAAGATTGGAGTTTTTTTTATGATTTACCAAAGCACCAGGAATAACGGCCTGACTGCGCCCTCCAGCGCCGCCGTACTGCGGGGAATCGCGCCGGACGGCGGTCTATATATTTTTAAAGACTTTTCTGCCATGGATTTCGACTGGCGCAGCGCGCTGGAGAAGGACACCCTCGGGATGGCCGAGCAAATCCTGTCTGCGCTTCTTCCGGAGTTTCCCGATATGGGCGCGCTTGTCCGCAGGGCTTATCTGAACAAATTTGAAACGGAGGATCTGACGCCCGTGGTGCCCGTGGGCGGCCGTTATGTGCTGGAGCTGTTCCGGGGTCCCACGTCTGCGTTCAAGGACGTGGCGCTTTCCATGCTTCCGCAGCTCATCACGAGCGCCCGGGGCATTGAGGACATCAACGACGAGATCGTGATCCTCACCGCCACCTCCGGCGATACCGGCAAGGCCGCCCTGGAGGGCTTCCACGACGTTCCCGGCACGAAGATCATCGTATTCTTCCCGGAAAACGGCGTGTCCGCCGTGCAGAAGGCCCAGATGGTCACCCAGGAGGGCGGCAATGTCTGCTCCTGCGGCATCAACGGTAATTTTGACGACGCCCAGACCGGAGTAAAGAACGTATTCGCCGCAGTGGACGCCGGAAACCTGCTGGAAGGGAAGGGCGCGCGGCTGTCCTCGGCCAATTCCATCAACATCGGCCGTCTGGCGCCTCAGGTGGTTTATTACTTCAAGGCCTACGCCGACCTGGTGAAGGCCGGACGCGTCACCGTGGGCGAACCCATCGATTTCGTGGTGCCCACCGGCAATTTCGGCGACATTCTCGCCGGTTATTTCGCCAAGCACATGGGTCTGCCCGTCGGCACCCTTGTGTGCGCCTCCAATGCAAACGATGTGCTGACGGATTTCATCCGCACCGGCGTGTACGACCGCAACCGGCCTTTCTACCGGACAAGTTCTCCTTCCATGGACATCCTGGTCTCCAGCAATCTGGAGCGGCTTCTGTTCCTGCTGAGCGGCTGTGACGATGCTTATGTGGCCGGGCTCATGGCGCAGCTGAAGGAAACGGGCCGCTATGAGGTCACCCCGGCGCTGCTTGAAAAGCTGCAGTCGGAATTCTGGGCCGGCTGCTGTGACGACGCCGGCACCAAGGCTTCCATTGCGGACGTCTGGAACAAATACGGTTATCTTTGCGATACCCATACCGCCGTGGCCTGGAATGTGGCGGAGCAGTATGCCGCCGCCGGCGTCAGCAGCCGGCCTGTGGTGGTCCTGTCCACAGCCTCCGCCTATAAATTCCCCGCCGCCGTGCTGGATGCGCTTGGGATCGAACCCGCGGGCGATGAATTCCGCATCATGGAGCAGCTGCAGGAGCTGACCGGCGTGCCCATGCCGAAGAACCTCTCCGGCCTCAGGGAAAAGCCCGTCCTGCACCGTGACGTCATTGAAAAAGACGAGATCCTCGACTATGTTCTGCGCAAGATCGCGCAGCCGAAATGGAATTGAAAGAAGGGACTTCTATGAAATATATTCTTCTGATCGGCGACGGCATGGCGGACAATCCCGTTCCCGCCCTGGGAAACCGCACTCCGCTGGAGGCTGTGGAAAAGCCTTTTATCGATTCGATCGCGGTCAAGTCGCAGCTCGGCTCCGTCATGAACGTGCCCAGAGATCTGCCCCCCGGCAGCGACACGGCCATTTTGTCCATCTTCGGATGCGATCCCAAGGTTTACTTCTCCGGCCGCAGCCCCCTGGAGGCAGCCGGCTGCGATATCAAGGTCGCCCCGGGCGAGATCAGCTACCGCTGCAATATGGTCGCCCTTGAGGACAGCGACGCTCCCTTCGATGAGAAGCGGATCCTCTCCCACAGCGCCGGCTCCATCGACGGCGAGACCTCCATCGCGCTGATCAAATGGCTGTGCGCCGAGCCGGAATTCAAAGCGGCAATGGATGCGTGCGGCGTCCGCATTGAGCCCACGCCCTCGTTCCGCCATATCGCCGTGCAGCGCGGCGGCTCCACGGAAGGCCTCATTGCCGATCCGCCCCACGATCACCTGGGCGAGGTCATCGGACCGCTGGTGGTCCGCGGCAGCGAGAATGCCATGGCCCTCAGAAAGCTCATGGTCATCGCCAATGAAAAGCTGGAGCATCATCCCATCAACGAGCAGCGCCGCGCCGAGGGCAAGCTCCCGGCCAACGGCATCTGGATCTGGGCCGAAGGCACCGCCATCGCGCTGCCGGACTTCCGCCAGCGTTACGGGCACTACGGCAGCGTCATCAGCGCGGTGCCGCTGGTGCACGGCATCGGCGTGCTGTGCGGCCTCAAAAAGGTCGAAGTGGAGGGAGCCACCGGCGAGGTTGACACCAACTACCCCGGCAAGCTTCAGGCGGCCTTTGACTGCCTGAGCTCCGACGACGACTTCCTCTGCCTGCATATCGAGGCGCCGGACGAGGCCACCCACAACGGCTCCCTGGACGAAAAAATGCTGGCGCTCCGCCAGCTGGACGATCTGGTCGCCAAGCCCCTGGTGACCTGGCTGGAGGCGCAGAAGATGGACTTCCGTCTGCTCATGCTCTCCGACCATAAAACCCTCATGTCCACCCGCGGCCATGACGGCGATCCTGTGCCCTGGATGCTGTATGACAGCCGGAAGCCGGAGGGGATGGGTCTGCCCTATACCGAGGCCAACGGCCTGAAGGGACCCTTCCTTCCCAACGGCGTTGCGCTCATGGACATGCTCTTTGAGAAATAATTCGTCCATTTCCGTTTTCTTATTGCATTGTTGACATAAATCACATATAATGTCCTTAAACGACAGGTGATTCTATGAGATTTGTAAAAATGAACGGCGCCGGCAATGATTTTATCATTCTTGACAACCGCGACGGCGCGTATGATACGGCGCAGTTGTCAGCGCTTGCAAAGACGGTTTGTCATCGGCATCTGTCCGTGGGCGCTGACGGGCTTATGGCGATTGTGAATGCCGAGGGCGACGCGGATTTCCGCATGCTGTTTTTCAACACCGACGGTTCGGTGGGGGAGATGTGCGGCAACGGCGCCCGGTGCATCTGCCGCTACGGCTATGAGTTCGGTCTTGCGGGAGAGCGTCAGCGCATCGAGACCACTGCGGGCATTGTGACCGGAGAACGGATCGACAGGCGGAACTACCGCATTCGGCTGAACGATCCCACGGTTTTAGAGGTCGATTATCCCGTCGAGCTGGAAGGGAAGACATGGGCCTGCGCTTATGTGGAGCTGGGCGATCCCGGTCTGCCCCATGCGGTGGTGCCGCTTTCCGGGCTGCGGGACAGGAGCTTTGAGGAGCTTCGTCCCCTGGGCCGTGCGCTGCGGTCGCACCCTGCGTTTCCCAAAGGCGCCAATGTCAATTTCTATGAACTGATCGGTCCGGATCATCTGGTCGAAAAAACCTTTGAGCGGGGCGTGGAGGATTTTACTTACGCCTGCGGCACGGGGACATGCAGCACGGTGGCCGTTCTGACCTTGCTGGGCCTTGTTTCCGGCACGCATGTCATTGCGGATATGCCCGGCGGCAGACTGATCGTGGACGTTTTGCGAGAAGGAGACCGGATCACGGATCTCTATCTGACCGGCCCGACCAACATGGTACTCCAGGGGGAGCTGACGGATGAAACGCTGTTCGGCGACCCCATAGAATAAGGGAAAAGAAAACGGAGGAACAACATGAAGAAATTTTTTAAGAACTATTGGTTTATCCTTTGCATGCTGATCGCGATCATCGGCGGCTGCATCACCGGCGCGCTCTGGAAGGGCGCAACCGCCCTGGAGCCTCTGGGCACGCTGTTCATCAACCTCATGTTCTGCGTCGTGGTCCCGATGGTGTTCTTCTCCATCTCTTCGGCCATCGCCAATATGAAGAATATCAAGCGCGCCGGCAAGGTCATGGGCGTCACTATCGCCACCTTCTTGATCACCGCTGCCTTTGCCGCAGTCCTGATGTATTTTGTCGTCAAATTTATCCCTATCGTCACCGGCAACTATCAGGCGGTGGAGGGCGAGATCGGCGAGACCCTCAGCGCCCCGGAAATGATCATCAACTTCTTCACCAAGCCCGACTTTGTTGAGCTTTGGTCCCGCAGAGCCATGCTGCCTCTGATCGTGGCTGCGATCTTCTTCGGCTTCGGCGTTCAGATGGCCGGCGGTCCCAAGACCAAGGTGGCCCAGCTGCTGGAGGAGATCACCCGGGTGATGATGAATATCGTCAAGCTCATTACATATTATGCGCCCATCGGCTTCTTCGGTTTCTTTGCCTATCTCGTCGCCACCTACGGCCCCAGCCTCATCGGCGACTACAGCAAGACTCTGATCGTTTACTATGTCATGTGCTTTGCCTACATGTTCATCTTCTTCCCGATCTATGCCCGCTTCGGCGGCGGCAAGGGCGGCGCAAAGACCATGTTCCGCCATCTGTTCCGTCCCGCGGCGGTGTCCTTCGGCACCTGCTCCTCCGTTGCCACCATCCCCACCAACATGGAAGTGGCTGAGGAGACCGGCATTTCCAAGGACGTGACCAATATCGTGCTTCCCATGGGCGCCACGATGCATATGGACGGTTCCGCCATGTCCGCCATCATCAAGGTCGCCTTCCTGTTCGGCATCTTCGGCCTGGACTTCGGCACCGGCCGTGCGATCCTGGCCATCATCGTGGCCGTGTTCTCCTCTGTCGCCATGTCCGGCATCCCCGGCGGCGGCGGTGTGGGCGAGCTGGTGCTGTGCACCATCTTCTTCCCGGAGCATTTGGCCATTGCCTATCCCATCGCCATCGCCCTGGGCGATCTGGTGGATCCCCCCGCAACCATGGTCAATGCCGCGGGCGACTATGTGGCCTCCTTTATTGTTTCGCGCTTTGTCGACGGCAAGGATTGGCTGGTCAAGGCCCGCAGCAAAAAAGAGAAATCCTGACGAAAATGCCATGCCCGGAGGAACCTTCCTCCGGGCATTTTTCTTTGCCGCTCCATGTCGGTGACGAATACAATCAAACGGAGGCAAAGATTGCACAAAAAGGTGAAGAATTTTCATTGACAGAGTCGAAGGAATCGGTGCAGTTTTCACAAAATAACTATAGACGCTTGAGAAATCCGTCGGCATTGTGTATAATTTAACCATAAAAACTCCGATGCATCGGAAAGAAAAGAGAGGAGACAGCATTGGCCAAAGCAATTATTAACGCTCTGGAAGCCTTTGCCAGAGGCGAAAACCATCATGCAGCCGGGCTCCTTGGATGTCACCCTGTGAGCGGCGGATTTGTCTTCCGCGTTTGGGCGCCGCAGGCCCGGGCGGTCAGCGTTACCGGGGATTTCAACTTCTGGAATCCCGAGGATCTGCCGATGAAGCCCATCGGCTTCGGCGTCTGGGAGGCGACCAGCAGCTTTGCCAAGGAAGGTCAGGCTTATAAATACTGCGTAACCCGTGCCGACGGCACAACAGTCTATAAATCCGATCCCTACGCGTTTGCATTTGCACGTCTTCCTGAAAACTCCAGTCTGGTCTGCCGGATCGACGGCTATCGGTGGAACGACGGTCAGTACGTCCGGCGCAGCGCAGCGCGCGATCCTCTGCGCAGCCCGATGAACATTTACGAGGTCCATCTGGGCTCCTGGAAGCAGCATGAAGACGGCAGCTTCCTGTCCTATACGGAGCTGGCTGAGGAGCTCGTGCCCTATTGCGCGGATATGGGCTATACCCATCTGGAGCTCATGCCCGTCACGGAGTATCCCTACGATCCGTCCTGGGGCTATCAGGTCATCGGCTATTTCGCGCCGACCCACCGCTACGGCACGCCGAAGGAATTCATGGCCTTTGTGGACGCCTGCCACCAGGCAGGGCTCGGCGTCATCCTCGACTGGGTCCCCGCCCATTTTCCGAAGGATGAATGCGGTCTGTTTGAGTTCGACGGCAGCTGCTGCTATGAGCTGTCCGATCCGCGGATGAACGAGCATCCCGACTGGACCACGCGCATTTTCGACTTCGGCAAGCCCGAGGTGCAGTCCTTCCTGATCTCCAGCGCCCTGTTCTGGCTGGAGCAGTACCATGTGGACGGGCTGCGGGTGGATGCGGTGGCGTCGATGCTCTATCTTGACTACAACCGCCCCGACTTTATCCCGAACAAATACGGCGGACGGGAAAATCTCGAAGCGATCGACTTCCTTCGCAAGCTCAACAAGGCCGCCTTCGGCGCGAAAAAGAATCCCATCATGGTGGCCGAGGAGTCCACGGCATTTCCGCTCATCACCAAGCCCGATTACGACGGAGGCCTGGGCTTCCTGTTCAAGTGGAACATGGGCTGGATGAACGATCTGCTCGACTACATGGAGAAGGATCCGCTCTTCCGTAAGTGGGAGCACAACAAGCTGACCTTCCAGATGACTTACGCCTATTCTGAAAACTATATCCTGCCCCTGTCCCACGATGAGGTCGTGCACGGCAAACGTTCGCTGATCGGTCGGATGCCGGGAGAATATGACATGAAATTCTCCAATCTCCGCGCATTCTACGCCTATCAGATGGCACAGCCCGGCAAGAAGCTGAATTTTATGGGCAGCGAATTTGCCCAGTTTATCGAGTGGGATTATCACAAGGGCCTGGATTGGCTGCTGCTGGGCTATGACCGGCATCGTCAGATGCATGAGTTTGTCCGGGAACTCAACCACGTTTACCTTGATACGCCTGCCTTCTGGAACAACGACCTGGGCTGGGAGGGATTCACCTGGTGCGATCCCAACGACGCCGAGCGAAGCATGCTCTCCTATTTGCGTTGGGATACCGAGGGCAGGGGATACCTGGTGGTATGCAACTTCTGCCCGGTCCTGCGCGAAAACGTGCGCGTCGGTCTGCCGATGCCCTGCCGCGTGGTCCCCATGCTCAATACCGATGAGACCCGCTTCGGCGGCAGCGGCGTAGAGCTTACGCCCGCCCGCACCCAAAAGATTGCAGCCAACGGGTTCGATCAAAGTGTGGAGCTGGTATCTCCGCCTATGTCCGTGAGCTATTACCGATTGGTCCGACTACCGACCGGACGCCGTACCAAGAACAACAAAGAAAGGACGAGGAAACGTAATGAAGTTTGAGAAGAAACACTGCGTCGCAATGCTTCTGGCCGGCGGCCAGGGCAGCCGACTGAAAGTCCTGACGGAGAATACGGCCAAACCTGCCGTACCCTTCGGCGGAAAATACCGGATCATTGACTTTCCTCTGTCCAACTGCGTCAATTCCGGTATTAATACCGTCGGCATTCTGACCCAGTATCAGCCCCTGGAGTTGAACGAGTACATCGGCAACGGCCAGCCCTGGGGTCTGAACCGCTCCCATGGCGGCGTGCAGGTCCTGCCGCCCTACGCACGGAGCAAAAAGTCGGAGTGGTACAAAGGCACGGCCAACGCCATCTGCCAGAATATCCCCTTTATCGACCGCTATCGTCCGGAAAACGTGCTGATCCTTTCCGGCGACCACATCTACAAGATGGATTATTCCAAGATGATCCGCTATCATGAGCAGTGCGGCGCCGACTGCACCATCGCGGTGCGCGACGTTCCGCTGGAGGAGGCGTCCCGTTTCGGCATCATGAACACCGACGCCGACGGAAGCATCTACGAATTTGAGGAAAAGCCCGCCCACCCGAAGAGCACCAACGCCTCCATGGGCATCTATGTGTTCAAGTGGGAGGTGCTTCGCAAGTTCCTCCTGGAGGACGACGAGGACCCGGAATCCAAGAACGATTTCGGTAAAAACATCATCCCCAAGATGCTTGACGCGGGCCACCGCCTGTTTGCCTACGATTTTGAGGGATATTGGAAAGACGTCGGTACGATTTCCTCCCTTTGGGAGGCCAATATGGAACTGCTGGGTCAGGAGCCCGCCTTCGATCTGCATGCCAACGGCAGGATCTATGCCAGAAACTACGCCATGCCGTCGAGCTTCATTTCCCATGAGTCGCACATTGAAGACGCTTTGATTGCAGAGGGCTGCGAGATCTTCGGCATCGTTCGCCACAGCGTGATTTCAACCGGCTGCAGCATTGAGGCCGGCGCGCTCATCGAGGACAGCGTGATCATGCCGAACGTCCACATCCGGGCCGACGCCGTCATCCGGAATTCGATCATCGGCGAGGATGTGACTGTTTGCCGCGGCGCCATCATCGGCGGCGGCCACGACGACGGGGAGCGCGAGATCAGCGTGATCAGCAAGGGAAGCGTCATCAAAGAGGGCACTGTGGTTGCCCCGGGCGTCATTCGTTGAGAAAGGGGGTAGCGCAGAATGAAAGCAATGGGTATCATCTTTGCCAGTATTTACGATGCCTCGTTGGGCGACCTGACCAACAAGCGCACCATGGCGTCGCTGCCCTTCGGCGGACGCTACCGTCAGATCGACTTCACCCTGTCGAACATGACAAATTCCGGCATCAGCCGTGTCGGCATCATATCAAAGCATAATTATCAGTCCCTGATGGGGCATATCGGCTCCGGCCAGAGCTGGAATCTGGAGCTGGGAGAAAATCTTGATTTTCTGACGCCCTATGCCCTCGGCCATGCAAGCTCTTACAGAGGTAAGCTCGACGCCCTCAACGCCCAGCGCAATTATCTGGAAGTGAACGAAGAGGAATACGTCATTTTGGCCGACAGTGCGGTGCTGTGTTCCATCGACCTGAGCAAAGTCCTGGCCCACCACATCGCCTCCGGCGTGGACGTCACCGTCGTTACCAAGTCCGGGATCGCCAACGGCAGCAAGCAGCTGGATCTTGCGGTGCTGGCCGATGAGGAGGATATGGTCACGGATATGGCCGTGGACTACTGCGCGGAGGAAAAGTATTTGGCCTCCATGGGCATCTATGTTCTCAAACGCGTGGATTTGATCCGTGCGTGTGAAGAAGCAGTCGCCAGAAGCCGGTATCATTTTGAACGCGATTTCCTGCTGCGGGAATATACGGCAGGGACGATGAAAGTCAACGTTTACCAGTTCCAGAACGTCGCGCTGTTCAATGAAAGCACGGAGGAGTACTACCGCAATTCATTGGCAGTGCTCGATGCGGATGTGCGTCATGATCTGTTCCGCAGCGATCTGACCATCTATACGCGTCCGCGCAATGAAACCCCCGCCTATATCGGCGCCGACGGAAAGGTCATCGACAGCCTTGTCGGCGACGGCAGCATCGTGGCCGGCCAGGTGGAGCATTCGGTCCTGTTCCGCGGCGTTCATGTGGCCCACGGCGCCAGCGTCCGCGACAGCATTCTGCTGCAGGATGTGGATGTGGGCGCCGGAGCGCAGCTTGCCTGTGTCATTTTGGATAAAGATGTTCGGGTCCGGCCCGGCGCAAGGCTGGTCGGCACGCCGGCGCATCCCGTCATTGTAAAGCGAGGAGAGGTCGTATGAGAATTGCAATGATCGCGTCCGAGGGCGCACCCTTTATCAAAACCGGCGGCCTGGGCGATGTGATGCAGGCGCTTCCCGAAGCCCTTGCAAAGCAGCCCCACAATGAGATCGTCCTGATCCTGCCCTGCTATAAGCGGATCAAGGAGACTTATATGGACCAGCTGGAGTTCATCACGAATTTCGAAGTCAATCTTGGATGGCGCAGGCAGTATGTGGGCGTTATGAAGCTGCGCAGCCGCCGTAAGAAGCTCAGAATTTACTTCATCGATAACGAGTACTATTTTGGCAGAGACGGCGTATACGGCTTTGCAGACGACGGTGAGCGATTTGCCTTCTTCTGCCGCGGCGCCCTGGCGGCCCTGGCCTATCTGGATTTCCATCCCGAAGTCATCCAGTGCAATGACTGGCAGACCGCGCTGATCCCCATTCTGGCCAAGAGTGAATACGGCGATCACTTCGGATACACCAAAACCGTTTTCACCATCCATAATGTGGAGTACCAGGGCTGGACGGACCGCTGGTTCTTCTATGACGTGCTGGAACTGCCGGACTGGTGCCTGGAACGGCTTGCGGTGGACGACGCGCTGAACTTTATGAAGGGCGCCATCGAAACGGCCGACTGCGTCACAACTGTATCTGAGACCTATGCCAAGGAGCTGCTTTATCCCTATTATGCCCACGGGATGGACGAGGTGCTTCGCAACAACCGCAGCAAGCTTCACGGCATTGTCAACGGCATCGACACGGATGTTTTCTCGCCCCAGTCCGACCCCGCCCTGTTCTGCAATTACAGTGTTGAGGACTTCAGCGAGGGCAAGGCGGTCAACAAACAGAAGATCCAGGAGCGCTGTGGGCTGCCGGTCCGTCCGGACGTGCCGATGCTAGCCATGATCACCCGGCTGGTCGGCCATAAGGGAATCGATCTGCTGTGCTACATCATGGACAGGCTTATGGGGATGGATGTTCAGCTTGTGGTGATCGGAACCGGCGAAAAGAAATTTGAGCAGGCGCTGCTGGACGCCCAGGCAAGATATCCCGACAAGCTCAGCGTGAATCTGTGCTTTGATACCGCCTTCGCCAGCCAGCTCTATGCCGGCGCGGACATCTATCTGATGCCCTCGCGCAGCGAACCCTGCGGCCTCAGCCAGATCATCGCCATGCACTACGGAACGATCCCCGTGGTCAATGAAACCGGCGGCCTGAAGGACACGGTCACCGCGTATAATACAGATACCTTCGAGGGACGCGGCTATACCTTCCAGAGTTACAACGCCGACGATTTCCTGGCGGCCATCGGCCGCTGCCTGGATCTGTACATCTGGTCCCAGGATCGCTGGAAGGACCTGATCCGCCGGGATATGGAGCTGGACGTGAGCTGGCGCATCCCCGCCGAACGCTACATGGAACTGTTTCGGAGCTTAATGAATTAATATGCGAATCCATTTTAACAGCAAACAAACGGACTTCAAGACGCCTTTCGGCGTCTTGAAGCCTGCTCAGACCTGTACGCTGCACCTGCATATCCCCGCGACGGTGCAGACCACATCGGTTTGCATCGTCCTTGTAAACGAGGACGGATCCGAGCTCCGCCGCGAAGCGATGCAGCTTGCGCGTGAGCAGGGGCCCTATGAGATCTATACCGGCAGCTTTGCCCTTGACGCGTGCGGTCTGTATTTCTATTATTTCTATATTTGCACCAGGACCACGGATTTTCCCCTGTACAAGCAGGGGGACGACACCAACATGTGCCAGGGTGACCTCTGGCAGGTGAGCTGTATTCCGCCGGACTATCACGTGCCTGACGGCGCCGCCGGCGCCGTGATGTACCAGGTTTTCCCGGACCGCTATTATAAAAGCGGCGACTGCGACCTCAGCGGAAAGCTCGGGCCCTACTGGGTGCATCAGAACTGGGAGGAATCGCCGGAATACCGGCCGGACCGCACCGGCGAAATCAAGAACAACGATTTCTTCGGCGGCAATTTGCGGGGCGTTATGGAAAAACTCCCGGAAATACAGAAAATGGGTGTGGAATATCTCTATCTCAATCCTATTTTCATGGCCTATTCCAATCACCGGTACGATACCTGCGACTATAAGCGGGTCGATCCCATGCTGGGCACGGAGGATGATTTCCGCGCCCTGTGTGAGCGGGCGCATGTCCTGGGGATGCGGGTCATCCTCGACGGCGTGTTTTCCCACACGGGCAGCGACAGCATCTATTTTGACGCCCAGCGCCGATTCGGCGGCGGCGCCCTGGAGGGAGAAGGTTCCAGGTATTACGCCTGGTATGATTTCTATCATTTTCCCGATCGGTACAACTGCTGGTGGGGCATTCATACGCTGCCCTGCGTAAAAAAGCTCGAGCCGTCATATATGGACTATATCATCCGGGATGATGACAGCGTCATTGCGCACTGGCTCCGGCTCGGCGCCGACGGCTTCCGGCTGGATGTGGTGGACGAGCTGCCCGAACCGTTTCTCAGAGCGCTGCGCAAACGTCTGCGGGAGTTGAATCCCGAAGCCCTGCTGATCGGCGAGGTCTGGGAGGATGCATCGAACAAGATCGCCTATGACGTTCGCCGCACGTATTTTACCGGCGCGGAGCTTGACAGCGTGATGAATTATCCCTGGCGCACGGCGATTCTTCGATTCTGCGCAGGTTCGGATGACGGAGGGGCGCTGCGCGGCGTGATCGAGGCGATCGCGGAGAACTACCCTCCGCAGGTGCTTGCGTGTGTGATGAATTCCCTCAGCACCCACGATACAGCCCGTGCCCTGACCTGGCTGGCTGATCCGTTCCACGGAACGCGGGAAGAGAAGGCGGCGCGATGGCTTTCTCCGGAGCAGCGGCGCGTGGGCCTGCAGAGACTGCGCATGGCGATGGCGCTGCAATTCGTCCTGCCCGGCATGCCGTGCATCTACTATGGCGATGAGGCGGGCATGGAAGGGTACGAGGACCCGTTCAACCGCCGGACATATCCCTGGGGCAGGGAAGATACGGCCCTCAAGGGATTTGTTCAGCGGCTCGGAACGCTGCGCAGAGACAGCGAAATCCTGCGCCTTGGGTCGGTAAGAGTGACCGGCGCTGGAGAGGGAAGGATCCGGATCGAACGCGAATTCGGCGGAAAAACCATCGCACTGTTCTGCAACAACGGCCGGAATCTTTTCCGCCTGAGCGTGGGAAAACTGCTGCTGGGCGGACTTCTGGAGAGCGTTCAGGAGGACAGCGTCCTGGTTGCCCCCGGCGGATTTGCAATTTTTGAGCCATAAAAAAATGACCCGACGGATGAACCGTCGGGTCGTTTTTATGGAATTGGGATCAAATGCGGACGATGGGGGAGTCGGATGCGTTCCGCTTGACGGAGTCGATGCCGTTGAAGCAGCTGGCCTTTGCCTTATACCCCTCACCGACGGCAATGATCTGACCGTTGGTCGCCTTCAGGCGGAAGCGGTATTCGCCGGCTTTGTCCAGATAAACCTCAAATTTCGGATGCTTGCAGACTTCGTAGCCCTCCACGGTCTGGTCCTCGATCGACGCGATGGGCGCGTTGCGCACCACGGAATCGATGCCGTTGCGGCAGGCGGCTTCAGTCGTGTATACTTCGGAGGTCGCGATGACCTCGCCGTTGCCGGCTTTCAGATCGAACTTGATGCCGGTATTCGTATTCTTAATGATGAACTTGCCCATAGAGTAACCACCTTTACATTGAATTGGTACTTCTATATAACCACATTTTTCGGCATATTGCAAGAGGAAACATCGATTTTTATATTTTTTTTATGCACTACGAATGACAATGGAGGTTATTACCGGCTGTTCGGCCTCCAAAATGGAGCCGTTGTCATCCATGGGTACGGCGTCGGCGCAGATTTGGTCCACATATTCCATACCCTCGGTCACGTAACCGAAGCATGCATACAATCCGTCGAGTTTCGTGCTGCAATCCTCCTGGCAGATGAAGAACTGGCAGCTGGCGCTGTCATAGTCTTCCGCGCGGGCCATGGATATGGCGCCGCGGGTATGCGACAGCGGATTATCCCAGCCGTTGGCGGAGAATTCGCCTTTGATGTTTGTGCCGCTGTCTCCGCTGCCTGTACCGGTGGGATCGCCGCCCTGCATCATAAATCCGTTGATGATACGGTGGAAGGTGAGTCCGTCGTAGAAGCCGCTCTGCGCCAGATCGACAAAGTTTGCAACGGTCAGCGGCGCGGCGTCGGAATTCAGCTGAACGGTGATGGTGCCGTAATCCTTCACGTTGATATCTGCATACAGGAGCGATTCGCTGCTCTGCTGGTCTTCCGATTCAAATGCCTCGAACGCTTCGGCGTCGGCGGGCATTGTTTCCGTTTCGGTCTGCTCGGCGGAAGCTTTGTTTTTTGCGTTGGATGCGCCGACGGTAAGGACAAGCGTCAGGACGATCAGCGCGGTGAGCATGATCAGCACAAAAACCCAGCCGATGGCGCTGTCAGAGGAAAGCTGTTCTTTTTCCGCAGCGGCTTTTTTGTCGACGTGTCTGATATTCTTCTTTTTCTTCTTAGTAGCCATTTTTCTTCCTTCTTATGTAACGATGTCTAAGATACGGCTCCGCCGGAGCGGAGCCGCACAGGATCAATAGTTTTCCGCGTGGACTTCAAAATAACTCTGCGGATGATCGCAGGTGGGGCAGACCTCCGGCGCTTTGGTACCGACGACGATGTGGCCGCAGTTGCCGCACTCCCAGATCTTGACCTCGCTCTTCTCAAAGACCTTTGCCGTCTCGACATTGCGCAGCAGGGCGCGGTAGCGCTCCTCATGGTGCTTTTCGATGGCGGCCACCAGGCGGAATTTTTCGGCCAGCTCGGTAAAGCCCTCGGCCTCGGCGTCCCTGGCGAAGCCCTCGTACATGTCGGTCCACTCATAGTTTTCGCCGTTGGCGGCGGCGAGAAGGTTTTCAGCGGTGGAGCCGATCCCTTCAAGCTCCTTGGCCCAAAGCTTGGCGTGCTCTTTTTCATTGTCAGCCGTCTTCAGAAACAGGTTGCTGATCTGCACAAAGCCCTCTTTTTTTGCCTTGGATGCAAAGAAAGTATAGTTGTTTCTGGCGACGGATTCGCCGGCAAGGGCCGCGCGAAGATTCTGCTCTGTTTTCGTTCCTGCGTACTTGTTGCTCATGATCATTCCTCCTGAAAGTTATAGTGCAAGCAGATCGATGATCTGCTGTTTTCCCTGCAGTCCGATGGACTGTCCGGCAATTGTTCCGTTTTTGAAGACCAGCAGCGTGGGGATGCTGGCGATGCCGAACCGGGCGGCCAGTGCCGGCTCCTCATCGATGTTGACTTTTCCGACGCGGATGCTTCCCTCCAGTTCCTCGGCAACCTCGGCAACGATGGGCCCGAGCGCGCGGCAGGGCGGGCACCAGGTGGCCCAGAAATCAAGCAGAACGGGCAGGGGGGACTGAAGAACCTCAGCTTCAAAGTTTTGTGCGGTGATCGTTAATTCTGCCATATCGGATCCTCCTTATTTTTCTTTGTAGTAAAGCAGGCAGTGGCAAAAGCCTTCGTATTCGGGATCGTCGATCTGATCGCGGAACTCCTTGCACATGCAGCGGGTGTCCTCTGTGCGCTGCGCACGGCAGGGACAGTAACCGCCGGTCCGTTTCAGTCCTTCACGGATCATCTGGACGACCTCCTGATCGGGATTGAGTGTGATTTTCATAATCTTACCTCTGCGAATGGGGGATGTTGTTTCTTCCTGCGGATTTCCGCCTTTATTATAACACATATCGAGCCGTTTAGGAATCAAATTCGAAAAAAACCATGTAAAAAAAGCGGACCGAAGTCCGCTTTTTTTGATTCGATGGTCAGAATGCTTCCGGTTTGCCGTCTGAAGCGGCGAAAGCCGGTTCATCCGTTTTCAAGCATGGTTTTTTCGATGCCTGTGATATTATTATTGCTGTCGTATGATACCTCGATACAGTATCCGTCCTGCGTGAAATGATACGAAAGCCTCGGGGTATCATTTCTGCCCGTATAGAGGAAGCCGTAATCGCCCGTGGGATCGATCGCCATGACGCTGTTGATCGATTCATTTTCCGACAGCCCGTCAAAATCCTTACTGGAGGGGATGAGAGAATACGTTTTCTGGAATTGCAGTTTGCCGTCCTCGTCATAATGGATGACCAGCGCCTGGGTCTCTCCGGTCACAACAGCGGTTTTTTCGGGAGAATCCCCGTCCAGGAATTGAACGTCACATTTTTTTTCCAGATCAGAAAGACTGGCGTCGTTCAGGATGTTGTTCTGGTTGATTTGCTGCAGCTGCTCGTCGGAATAGGGGCCGGGCGTGTAGACCCATTCCTTTTTCGTATTTCTGCCGGACAATGCAAAGTAAACGAAGCCGACGACGAGCACGGCGGCCAGGATCAGCAATCCGATCCGTATTTTCTTTTTCATTTGATTTTCCTCCTTGTCAGGGCATTTCCATGGGATTCATGGTCTTCGTTCTGCTTCGGTACAATTGTATGGCCAGAATGACTGAGGCGATCAAAGCGACGAATTCGGAGATGGGGAACGCAAGCCAGACCAGCCGCTCCGCGTTGGCCAGCCGGGACAGGAGCCAGGCGACGGGCAGGACGACGATGATCATGCGCAGAATAGAGATCAGCAGAGAGTAGACGCCGTTGCCCAGGGCCTGGCAGGCGCCGGAGAGGATGATGTTGGCGCCGGCGAACAGGAACCCGCAGGTGATGAGCCGCAGGGCTGTCACGCTGAGACGGGCCACCTCGTCGGATACGGCGAACCATCCCACCACATTCCTGCAGAACAGCTGCAGGATCAGAATGCCCACGGCCATGATGGAGCAGCAGATCCAGATGCCGTTGAAGACGGCTTCACGGATGCGCTTCTTGCGCTGCGCGCCGTAATTGTAGGCAATGATGGGCACGGAGGCGTTGTTCAGACCGAAAGCGGGCATAAAGATGAAGCTTTGAAGCTTGAAAAAGATGCCGTAGGCTGTGATGGCAGCCTCGGAAATGGAGCCCAGGATCAGATTCATCCCGTAGGACATGGCGGAGCCCAGCGCCTGCATGGCGATTGCAGGTGCGCCGACGGCATAAATCCGGCCGATGATCCTGGCGTCAGGCCGCAGCATTGACACGCGCTTGTCCAGCTCCTTGTTTTTCCTGAGATGCAGGATGATGGTGGCGATGCAGGAGACAAACTGCCCGGCCACCGTTGCGATCGCGGCGCCTGCCACGCCCATGGCGGGCAGACCCATCCAGCCGAAAATCAGGATCGGGTCCAGGATGATATTTGTGATCGAACCCACCAGCTGACCGATCATGGCGCTCGTGGTCTGGCCCGTGGCCTGCAGCAGCTTTTCAAAGCAGAGGTACAGCGTCATGCCCAGGGAGAAAATCGTGACGATGCGCAGATACGAGCAGCCGAAGGCAAAGGTAATGGGATTGTCGGTCTGTGTGCGGATGTAGGCGCCTGTGGCAAAGAGGCCGAAGGCGGCAATGAGCAGATAGTAAAGCACGCTCAGCACCACGGCGTTGCCGGCGATCCGACTGGCCCGTTCCCGGTTGCCCTGACCGAGGGAGCGGGAAAGCGCCGCATTGACGCCTACGCCGGTGCCCACGCACAGAGAGGTGATCAGCATTTGGATCGGAAAGGCCAGGGTCAGCGCGGCCACTGCCTTGTCGCCTGCATTGACGATGCCCGCGGTATCCGGGATATGGGAAACATAAAGCGAGTCTACGATGTTGTAGAGCGCCTGTACGAACATGGACAGCATCATCGGCGCGCCCATGGAAATCATCAGTTTTGGGATGGGTACGGTGCCCATCCGGTTTTCTTCGTGCTGTGGTTTGGAACGGGTCATGGATCCTCCTGACGGGAAATCAGGGATCTGACAAGCAGATCCCTGACGTGTATTTTTAAGCGGGGATTAGTTGTGCTCCTCGGCATAAACCATGCGCTCAATGTTCGAACGCTCAAAATCATTGAATACCTTCGGGTCGAACGCTTCCGGAGCGATCGTGCCCTGATACCAGCTTTTGCCGTTAAAATAATCTCGAATATAGTCCAGGACGAACTGACGGCCGTGACGGGCAAAGATCTCGTTCCTGGCCATGACCAGCTCATCGTCGGTCATCTTGAGAAGGTCATCCAGATTGAGATATTCTTTATCACTGTTGGACATGAGATAGTCCTCCGTCTTCACCGGCGCAACGCCGACGGGATCATAGATCGAGACGGTGGGCTTGGCGGGTGCGGGTGCAGGCGC
>JAEEGL013594311.1_pt1 | contig 21920 bp, 20 predicted proteins | sample 9134231 | NCBI WGS metagenome assembly JAEEGL01 (sample SAMN16246548, study PRJNA631951) | gut metagenome | biome: gut microbiome; feature: rumen; material: fiber-attached | host: Bos | place: Iran: Karaj | collected 2018-10 | reverse complement strand
TAGCCCGTCTTGCCGCTGCGCAGGCGAAGCTGAATAACGACTGATAATACCACGGTTTGACTTGCGGCCGCAGGGAAAACCTTGCGGCCGCTGTATTTCCTAACGGGGCAGACTTCACTTAAACAACAGCGTGCGAAAGAGGCTAGGATATGTCTCGCAGGAGCGGTCAGCCGGGCTTGACGTATCGCGGTTCTCCTTCGCAGCATAGCTGCTCGGCGTTCGCTGAAATCGTAACACTGTTACGATTTCTAAACGCTCACGCTATCGCGGCGCGGACGCGCTGACCCGCGCGGCTCCCACAGGTCGCTTTTTCACAGGATCGGCCTGAACTACGTTTCCTGCAGCCCGTTCCGCGTGCCCATAGCCCGTCTTGCCGCTGCGCAGGCGAAGCTGAATAACGACTGATAATACCACGGTTTGACTTGCGGCCGCAGGGGAAAACCTTGCGGCCGCTTTTTTCGGAGAAAGATATGAAAGCATTGAAGAGCTATTTTACCAAGGATAAGATGAAGGAGATAGGCGTGGACGTCATCTATGATATCATAGGCAGCGTCCTCTATGCCGTGGGCTTCTATACCTTCGCTTCCAACGCGGATTTCGCGCCGGGAGGTGTCGGCGGTATTTCCATTATCATAAACCATTACCTGCCGTGGATGCCGCTCTTCCTGTGCCAGAACCTTATCAACATACCCATAGCGCTTATCTGCTACAAGCTTCTGGGCAAGAAGTTCTTTATGAAGTCCCTCATCACGATGCTCTTCATGTGGATCATAGGCGACTTCGTCGCGCCGCTGTTCCCCAAGTACGGCGGAGAGCAGATCGCCGAGGCCAACCGCCTTATCGCCGCTATATTCGCCGGCATACTCACCGGCGCGGGTCTTGCGCTCATATACATGCGCGGCTCTTCCACCGGCGGCAGCGACTTCGTTATAATGAGCATCCGCAAAAAGAAGCCCCATATGTCCCTGGGCTCCATCACGCTCTTTATCGACGGCTCCATCATACTCATCGGCGGCCTTGTGTTCGGCAATATCAACGCCGTGCTCTACGGCATCATAATGACGATACTCTCGTCGCTCGTCATCGACAAGCTTATGTACGGCTCCGGAGCGCAGAAGATGCTGCTCATAATCTCCGAAAACACCGACGAGATAAAGGACAAGATATTCAAGGAGACCGAGCGCGGCGTCACCTTCGTCAAGGGCGTCGGCGCCTACACGGGGCAGGAGAAGCACATAATCATGTGCCTCTGCTCCAAGACCGAGGTCTTCACCGTGCGCGAGATCGTCAAGAAGAGCGATCCCAACGCCATGGTAACCATCTCCACCGTCGACGAGGCCTACGGTCTCGGCTTCAACCGCCTGAACGAACAATGATCGGTAAGAATATCCCGAAGCTTCGGGGCGTCTGCTTATGCGGGCGCTCCTTTTTATATTTTGCATTATTGTTGACTCGCGCCTTCTGCAATGCTATAATCACAAAGTACGAAATCGGACAAAGAGGATGGACCAATGGAAGTGATCGAAGCCATACGCCGAATAAACTACCTGATGGCCGAAACGGACACCGTATATCACAAGGCGTCCCAAAGGATCGGCGTGCCCGACAGCGTTATGCGCCTGCTTTATACGATAAGGGATAACGGCGATTCCTGCCTGCTTACCCGGCTTTACAAGCAGAGCGGCATAAGCAAGCAGACGGCCAACTCCGCAATAAACAAGCTTGAAAAGGAAGGATACATCACGGTCGAGCCGGGCGGCGGAAGGGGAAGGATGGTTCGCTTTACGGAGCGTGGGCTCCGGTATGCGGCAAACACGGCGGATAAGCTGATCGAGATCGAGTGCGAAGTGCTTAAGGGCTTCGAGCCAAACGAGATAGAGGAGCATATCCGCTTGCTTGAAAAATACATGCGCGGTCTTAAGGAAAGGGCGGAGGATATAAAATGAACCGTAAAAACGAAATAAAGCTTTCCGATCATTTCACTTACGGAAAGCTGTTAAGATTCACGCTGCCCTCCATCGCCATGATGATATTCACGTCGATCTACGGTGTGGTGGACGGCTTCTTCGTATCGAATTTCGCGGGCAAGACTCCCTTTGCGGCGGTCAACTTCATCATGCCGTTCGTGATGATCACGTCCACGGTGGGCTTCATGTTCGGTTCGGGCGGCACGGCGATAGTCGCAAAGACGCTCGGCGAGCGCGATCCCGAAAGGGCCAACAGGTATTTTTCACTGTTCGTTTATTTCACCTTCGCGCTGGGAGTGCTGTTTGCGGTTTTGAGCATAGCGTTCATACGCCCCATTGCTTCACTTATGGGAGCCGAGGGCGAGCTGCTTGAAAACAGCGTCGTCTATGCGAGAGTGGTGCTTTGCGCCCTGCCGTTTTTCGTGCTGCAGTTCCTTTTCCAAAGCTTTTTCGTCACGGCCGAGAAGCCGAATCTCGGTTTCCTCGTAACAGTCGCATGCGGTGTGGTGAATATGGCGCTCGACGCGATACTCGTGCCGCTTCTCCCGCAGGAACAAAAGCTCATCGGAGCCGCGCTTGCAACGGGGATATCTCAGTTCCTCGGCGGCGTGATCCCTTTGATCTACTTTTTCGGCAAAAACAGCAGCCTTCTCAGGCTCGGCAGGGCCAAATTCGAGGGCAGGGTGCTTGCAAGAGCCGCGTTAAACGGCTCCTCCGAGTTTGTAAACAGCATTGCGATGAGCGTCGTGGGCATGCTTTATAACGTGCAGCTTTTGAAATATGCCGGCGAAAACGGAGTTGCCGCCTATGGGGTGATGATGTACGTCAGCATGCTGTTCTCCGCCGCGTTCATAGGCTATTCCGTTGGCACCGCGCCCGTGATCGGCTTCCATTTCGGCGCGCAGGACCGCGGCGAGCTTCACAGTCTCAGAGTAAAAAGCTTCACGATCATAGCCTGCTTTTCGGTCTCAATGGTGATCCTGGCTCAGGCGCTCGCCGCCCCGATCGGCAGAATATTCGTAAGCTATGATCGGGAGCTCTTCGATCTGACCGTATCGGGCTTCCGCATATTCGCGTTCTCGTTCCTGTTCATGGGCTTTGCGATATTCGGCTCCGGCTTCTTCACCGCCCTTTCAGACGGGCTCACCTCCGCGCTCATATCCTTCCTGCGCACGCTCGTGTTCGAGACCGCGGCGGTCATGCTCCTTCCGCTCGTGCTTGACATAAACGGCATATGGTGGTCGATAGTCATAGCCGAGCTCATGGCGTCGCTGCTGTGCTTCCTGTTCGTGGCGCTGAAAAAGAAAAGATTCGGGTATTGAGGGTATAAAAAAGACCGGTTTGAGCGCATCCGCCCTTGCCGGCCTTTTTTCATTACTCATTATCAGAATTCGCAGATCTTGGCAATGTAGCTTTCAAGCTCCGCGATCGGCAGCCTTATCTGCTCCATCGTGTCGCGGTCACGCACGGTGACGGTATCGGGCTCAACGCCTTCGCCGCCCTCGATCGTCTCGAAATCGACGGTGATGCACAGCGGGGTGCCTATTTCATCCTCCCTGCGGTAGCGCTTGCCGATGGAACCGGTCTCGTCGAAATCCACCATAAAGCGCTTGGCAAGCATATCGCGCACCTCCATCGCCTTGGGCGAGAGCTTCTTGGAGAGAGGCAGCACGGCGGCCTTGAAGGGAGCGACGGCGGGCTTGAGATGAAGCACCACGCGAACGTCGTTCGTCTTCTCGTCGAGCAGCTCCTCGTCATAAGCTTCGCAGATGAGCGCCAGCACGGTGCGGTCAAGGCCGTAAGTGGATTCGATGATATAGGGGATATAGCGCTCGTTGGTCACGGGATCGAGATAACCCATGTTGGTGCCGCTGTATTCCTGATGACGCTTCAGATCGAAATCCGTGCGGTTGTGGGTGCCGTTGATCTCGCCCCAGCCGAAGGGGAAGAGGAACTCGATATCGCACGCGGCCTTGGCGTAATGCGCCAGCTTCTCGTGATCGTGGAACCTCAAATGCTCGGGAGCTATGCCCAGATCCTTATAATACTGCATTCCGTATTCCTTGAAATACTCGTAAAGCTCGGCGTCGGTGCCCTCCTTGCAGAAGGTCTGGAACTCCATCTGCTCGAACTCGATGGTGCGGAAGGTGAAGTTGCCGGGAGTGATCTCGTTGCGGAACGCTTTGCCGATCTGGCCTATGCTGAAGGGCAGCTTTGCGCGCATGGTGCGCTGTACGTTGGTGAAGTTGACGTATTCGCCCTGCGCGTTTTCAGGACGCAGATAGATCGCGGATTTGGCGTCGTTGGTGACCCCGCGGAAGGTCTGGAACATCAGGTTGAACTCACGGATATCGGTGAAGTTGTGCTTGCCGCAGTTGGGGCAGGCGATATGGTGAGCCTTGATGAAATCGAACATCTGCTCGTGGGTCATGGAATCGGCGTGAGCTTCGGGATCGAACTCCTCGATGAGGTTATCGGCGCGGAAGCGCATCTTGCACTCTTTGCAGTCGAGCAGGGGATCGGAAAAGCTGGCGATATGACCGCTCGCTTCCCATACCCTGGGGTGCATCAGTATGTCGGCGTCGACCTCAAAGCTGTTGTGACGCTCCTGAATAAAGCGCTTGCGCCAGGTGTCCTTCACGTTGTTCTTGAGCCTTGCGCCCAGGGGACCGTAATCCCATGTGTTTGCAAGACCGCCGTAGATTTCCGACCCAGCGAAAATGTAGCCCCGGTTTTTACACAGAGCTACGATTTTATCCATAGTTAATTCACTTCTCATAAAGATACCTTGATCAGACGCTGCGCTGTACCCTGCCGGTACGGAGACAACGTGTGCAGACGTTCATCTTCTTGGGAGTGCCGTTGACGATAACGTTTACGCGCTGGATGTTGGGAGCCCAGCTGGTCCTCGTCTTCCTGTTGGAATGGCTTACCAGGTTGCCGCTCATGGTGCCCTTACCGCAAACCTCACAATACTTACTCATATTTACACCTCCTTGCCGAGATAAACCGAAAAGCCCTTTGGGCTTGGCTTAAAAATCAAACGCAAGTATTTTACCACAGCTTAAAACGAATTGCAAGCATATTTTTAAGAAAAATAAGCATATATAATAATAATTCGGAATAAAGGAGTATCTCAGGCATGAAAATGAAAAAACTCTCGCCCGCGGCGGCTTACGCGGCGGGGATAGGGATCGCTCTTGCGGTCGGGCTGATATCCGCGCTGGCCTCCATGGAAGGTATGAAGCGCTTTGCGCAGCTTTCTCAGCCGCCCCTTGCGCCGCCCGGCTGGCTTTTCCCCGTCGTATGGACGGCGCTTTACACGCTCATGGGCATTTCCGCCGCGCGCGTATACCTGAAAAACACAATGGATACGCGGCCCGCGCTGCTTATATGGAGCGCTCAGCTTATAGTCAACGCGCTCTGGTCGCCCCTGTTCTTCTCGCTGGGGCTGCGCCTTGCGGCATTTGTGTGGCTGCTAATACTTATCGTGCTCGTCGTCAGGATGATCGCCGATTTCAAAAAGATCGATATCCCGGCGGGCAACCTGCAGTTTCCATACCTTATATGGCTGCTCTTTGCCGCATATCTCAATATGGGCACCTACCTGCTGAACAGATGATGGAGAAGGGATACCGTCAGTAAATAATTTACAGATTTATGACCGGAGCGTAATTGTCGGGAAGTCGAGAAACAAATCAATAAAATCGTCCCAAATAGCCGTAAAATTGTAACAAACCGCATCGGCGGAACGGCAAAATCGGGGACGATTTTTTTCAAAATTTTACCGATATATTATAGACAAACGGTACGCTGTGTGTTATACTCCATATAACCATATCCGCTTATCAGGAGGAGAAGCAAATGACAAGAAAAAGAATCGCGCTGCTGGTGGCGCTCATCATGATCATCGCCGTGTTCCCCGCGGGTGCGGGCGCCGCCGACAGGACTGCCGAAGCGGCAAGGAGCCACGCTTTGCCCGATGCACGCATCCCCGAGCTGTGCTGGGATTTTGAGACCGAGCCCACCGATTGGACTTTTATCGACAGCGACGGCGACGGCTTCAACTGGGAATGGCAGGGTGATTACAGCCTGACTCCGCATATGACCGCGTTCAGCGGCGAGGGTCTTATATTCTCCGCTTCATATGACAATGAGGGGGGAGAAGCCCTCTTTCCCGATAACTGGGCGATCACTCCCGCGGTAGCGGTGCCCGAAGACGCGGTGGTGTTCACTTTCATGGTATGCGGTCAGGATGCGGACTGGTGCGAAGAGCATTATGCCGTGTATGCCGGCACTTCGCCCAACACGGCCGATATGACGCAGATAGCGGGCGAGGCCATTGCCACGGGCGATTATACTCAGCGCAATATCGATATCGCCGATTACGCGGGGCAGACGGTCTATTTTGCCATCAGGCACTATAATATCTCCGATATGTTCTTTCTCAATATAGACCTGGTCGAGATCTATACCGAGCAGGATTTCGTTGAGCCCACTCCCGCGCCCACCGTCGCGCCTCCCGCCGAGGGCAATGCGAAGATAGTGCTCACCGTGCATGACGTCTGGGGCGACGGTTCGGGTTATCAGATGCTCATCGACGCCGACGCCAACACCTTCGGCTCCGTGATCCCCGAGGGAGGCCCCCTCACCGATTCGGGCGACGCCTCGGCGGAAACCTATGATGAATTCGAATACAAGATCCCCGCGGGAGCGGACGGCGCGATGAGCACCTCCAACGTGCTTATCGACGGCACCTTGGAGCTTGAGCTCCCCGCGGGCATATACGATTGGTGCATCACCAACCCCACGCCCGGCGACCGCATATGGATCGCATCCGAGCAGGGCAACGTGGGCGGCAGGCAGGATGATTACGAGTTCATAGACGGCTGCGTGTATGAATTCTTGATAGCGCTTCAGGGCTCCAACGACAGCGTAAACGTCACGATCACCGGCGAGAACGCTCCCGAGATACCCGTGCCGGTCGTGGGCTTCTATTTCGAGAGCGACGAGGAGATGAGTGGGTTCACGCTCGTCGACGCGGACGGCGACGGCCTTAATTGGAAGCGAAAAACGACCGACGGCAATTATACGGCGTATGAGGGCACGGGCTTTGCATACTCCGCATCCTATTGGTCCGGTGATTACAAGATCAATGCAGACGCCGATAACTGGCTGATCACCCCCGCGCTTACAGTTCCCGCTTCCGAGCCGATGCTCACCTATTACGCAAAGAACTATTCTTCCACGTATATGGACGATCTTGCGGTCTATATAGGCACGACGAACGATATCACGCAAATGAGCGTGCTCAAGAGTGCGTATGAGCCCTCATCGGTCTATTCCCGCACCGAGATCGATCTTGCCGATTATGCCGGGCAGACCGTTTACGTTGCGTTTCGCCATACCGGATACGACGAATGGGCGCTGATGCTCGATCAGATCGAGCTTTGGGGCAGCGATGAAACTCCCGAGCCCGTCTATCACGAGGTCACCTTCGTCGACGGGCTCACGGACGACGTGATAGAGGTCGTTCAGGTCGAGGACGGCAGTGCGGCGGCCGCGCCCGAAGCCCCCGTGCATGAGGGCTATGAATTCGTCGGCTGGGATCCCGCGGACTTCTCCAACGTCACCTCCGACATGACCGTCACCGCGGTCTATGAGCGCATAAGGCTTATAGGCGACGCCGACTGCAGCGGCACTGTGGAGCTTGCCGACGTTTCAGCGCTCACCGCGTATCTTCTGAACAGCGCCGTGCTCACCGAAGAGGGCCTGCTGAATGCCGACGCAAATCTCGACGGACTCGTCGACATACTCGACGCCGCCGCTATATGCGATATAGTGATGAATAACTGATCATATCCCGCATGTTTTCAAGGCGCCGTCCTTCGGGACGGCGCCTTTCCTTATTCTTTTCGCGGCTTTACGTCAGCAGTATCAGCTTATCGCCCTCCTTATACGGCTCCTCCGTCAGGGGATTGAGCTGCCTTACGGTCGAGCAGGGGACGGAAAAACGCTTTGCGATATCGAAAGCGTCCTCGCCCTCGGAGGCGAAGCAGACGCACAGCCCGTGGATCGCCTCGCGGAAGTGCACACTCCGTACAATCCCTATTATTCAAATAACGTTGATGACTGTAACTTAGCTATTGACAATCACACTATTTTGACATATATTTTTATATATATTAAACACAGGGAGATACTTATTGAAAACCGGAACGAAATTCAGAGATAAAGCCGGGGACAGTATTACAAAAGCATTCAATCTCTACAGCGCCTCGACAAAGTCATCTATCCTTGATTATACCGACGACATTGATTGGTTTGCTTTCAAGCCCATTACTTCTGGAAGCTATACTTTTTCAACTTCACAGGAATCAGTAAGTGTTGATATTAATATGACTCTATACGACAGATACGGTGATTATCTGGATTCTGACAACGGAAGCGGAAGTCCCAGTATAACAATAAACTTGAATGCGAACACACTATATTTTATTCGGGTAAGTGATGCAAATCATCATTATGGAAGCTAAACATTAACTGCGTAAGCAACTAATTAGGAGGTGAAACCATGAAGCAACTTACAGGCAAAACGCTTCCGATAATACTCGCCGTGCTCATAGGCGCGGCGGCGATAGCGTTCGGGTTCATCGCCGCGGGCAATGCCGGAGCGAATAAGCATGAGTATGCAGAAGGCGAAGAGGATATCGAGGCGATCGAGGCGATCGATCAGGCGGCGGAGGACATAGCGCACGAGCACGAGCGTGAGGACGGGATACCGACCGTGACCTTTGCCGCGGTGCTCGACATGAACAACATATCCGACAGGTTCCTTGTGAAAGCGACCGAGGAGCAGAAGGCTGAGCTTGAAGCTTATGCGCATTACGACTTCCTCGGAGGACAGAGCTGGTCGGTCGGCTACAAGAGAAAGATGCTCCAGCTGCTCGGCGAGCTGCCTGAGGATGCGCCCCGTATCACACTCGAACAGGCGACCCGGATACTGAACAGTATCGATATGCGCGAATATGAGGACCAGGAAACGGAATGGATATTCATAGTATCAAGGGAATTCAACAAGATCACAGGCGCTCCCGACTGGGAGGGCGGCAGCGGTATGCTGCGGATGTGTTACTTCCTTGACGACGAACCCATGAGCTATATAATGCTCTACCCATCCAGTGCGAGGCTTTTCGACGCCGAAAGCGGTACCTCACAGATCATTTATCAGGAACCTTGAGACGTTCCAATAATAATATGCACAAAGCTTACCCCCGGCGGCTTCGCCGGGGGCTTTTTGGTCAGGACAGGATCACTATCTTATCCCCCTCGCAAAACGGCTCCGCGATATCCGGGTTGAGCTTTCGCACCTCCGCGCAGGGAACGGAGAAACGCTTTGCGATATCGAACACGTCCTCGCCCGCAGAGGCGAAGCAGACGGCAAGCCCGTGCGTGCGCTCCGGCGTTTCGCCCTCCGCAAGCCCAGCCAGCGCTTCGATATCCGATTCGCGGAAGCATTCGGCGGTGAGCTCCAGCGTGTATTCTGCCTGCAGGCCGTTTTCGCCCGCACCCTTAGGTTCGCATACGCACGCGGCCGTAAGCATCGACGCGTTGGTGCCCGCGGGCGTCTCGATCGCGGCTCCGAAGGGGATATCCGCCGTGAAGGTCACGGGCTTTCCGGATGGCCCTTCATATGCCGCTTCCGTCACGAAAACCCCGCTCACCGCTAACCGATCTCCCTCCGGTACCGCCTCGGTGATCACGGCCGAAGCGCTTGCGAATATGGGCTTTACCGACTCCCGCCGGCCGCCAGGCAGGGGAAGCTCCTCCTGCAGGGCGAGTCTCAGGGTGCGCAGACCGAGATGCTCGGATACCGTCAAACGCTCGTTTAAACAGCCGAAGCCGATCGTGGGCGAGAATGCGTCGACCGGCACGGCAAGGGTGGCCGTCTCGAGCTTCGATACGGAAAACGAGATCTCCGCTTCCATCGCGGCAATGCCGAAATCCTCCCCGAGCGACCGCAGATAGAGCGATTTCAGCTCGGCGGTGCAGAAGGCCTCCGCGGCGGGTGAGTTCACCGCGATGCGCTCGCGGAAGGGCACGCTCCGCACAAGCTGGCCCATGCGCCCGTCCCTATCCAGGGTTATCGCCGAAACGCTCACCTGGCCGCTCACCGCGGCGGCGCCGCTCTCCACCGTCACGTCGCGTATGCTCACAAGCCCCCTACAGGAGAGTACGTCCGAAATGCCCTCCGCGGAAAGCTCCTCGCGCAGCCTCAGCGTTTCGCCGCCTATCTCGCGCCTTTGACTGTGCGCCATGCTCAGCGTTTTCAATTCAAGGTCTTTCACCCCGTCGACTCCGCCTATCACCCTCATCGGCACGGCGTCGGTAACGCGCAGATCAACGTCGACGCAAGCCTCGAGCGAGGCAAAAACGCCCTTGGGCAGGGCGGTGAGCGACTGTATGCAGGGATGAGCCTCCACGCTCATGCCGCGCAGCGCCCCCGGCAGGCTGATCGTGTGGCGGAAGTTTGCGCCCGATTCAAAGCCGAACGCCGCCCCGTCGCCGTCGGCTGCGGTGATCAGCACGTCTATGCGTCCCTCAAGCCGTATCTCGTCCGCCTCCGCCGCCGCGCTCGTAAGATACACCCTTCCGCCGCTCGATATGATCTGAGCGATGCTCCTGCCGTCGGGGGAGGGCAGCTCCCCTTCGACCTTCACCTGCACGGTGCGCCTTTCAAAAAGCCTTTCGGCCTCAAGGTCCTTCCAAATAAGCTCCATGGACAAACTCCTTTTAATTTCTATTCGGTTTGATTCTATTATCGTGCCAAAAGAAAAATGATTCATCTTTGCAAATCATCCGTTTCATGTTATAATGAAGGGTAATGAATATAAAGCGGAGGTTCCGTTAATGAAATGGCTTGAGATCACCGTCGAAACGACGGACGAGGGCGCCGATATCGTTATCGCAAGGCTTTCAATGCTGGGCGTTGACGAGGTGAGCGTCGTTCAGGGGCGCAGCGAGGTCGAAAGGATAATGGCAGACGCCGTTAAATACTGGGATTATGCCGAGGATGCGGCGCTTGAGCAGCAGCCCTGCGTGCGCGCTTACATCGCCTGCGTGCCCGAAAACGAGGGTATGGAGGAGGCCGTGCGCGATTCCATGCGCGAGCTCGATTCCATGCGCGATGAAACGGGCGTCGATCTGGGCACGCTCAATGTCGAAGCCCGCGAGGTCGACGAGGAGGATTGGGCCAACAACTGGAAGGCTTATTACAAGCCCGTCGACATAGGCGAAAAGCTCACCGTGTGCCCCGCGTGGGAGCAGGTGAGCGAAAGCGAAAGGGCGGTTTTGCGCATAGATCCCGGCATGGCGTTCGGCACCGGCACGCATCACACCACAAGGATGTGCCTCGAGCTGCTTGAAAGGAATATCCGCGGAGGCGAGCTTGTGGCCGATATAGGCTGCGGCAGCGGCATACTCTCCGCAGCGGCGATGCTGATGGGAGCAAACGAGGCCGTCGCGGTCGATATAGACCCGGTCGCGACCAAGGTCGCCTTCGAGACCGCCGAAAACAACGGCATCGACATGATGAAATACACCGTTTACACGGGCGATATACTCTCCGATAAGGATATCCGTCAGGCGGTGTTAAGGCGCAGATACGATATCGTTCTTGCAAATATAGTCGCCAACGTGATAATAAAGCTCGCCCCGCTCGTCCCGCACATGATGCACGAAAACTCGGTGTTCATATGCTCCGGCATAATCTCCGAAAGGCTTGACGAGGTCATCGCCGCACTCGATGAAAACGGCCTGGCCGCCTGCGAGGTGCTCACGGGCGAGGATTGGCGCGCAGTCGAGGCAAGGCTCAAATGAGGCGCTTTTTCGCGGAAAAGCTCGATATTTCCGGGGGCGAGGCGGTGCTTTGCGGCGACGAGGCACGCCATATCAAAAACGTGCTTCGCTATAAGACCGGCGACGAGGTGCTCCTGATCGACGGCGGCGGCGCCGAAACCCTTGCCGAGATAGTTTCGCTCGGCGATAACGAGGTGCGCCTGGCCTTAAAGGAGAGCCGCGCGTGTCCCGCCGATCCCGAAGTGCGCGTCACGCTCTTTCAATGCCTGCCCAAGCAGGGCAAAATGGAGCTTATAATTCAAAAATGCGTGGAGCTGGGAGTATCGGAGATCGTCCCCGCCGCATCCAAACGCTGCGTGGTAAAGCTCGACGGTAAGGATAATAAGCTCGCGCGGTGGAACAAGGTCTCCGCCGAAGCCGCCAAGCAGTGCGGCAGGGCGACGGTGCCCGCCGTCAAAGCGCCCATATCCCTTGATAAGGCCGATCTGTCGGGCTTCGCCCTGGTGCTGATACCCTATGAGAACGAGGGCGAAACGACGCTCAAGAGCGTACTTCGGGGCAGGGAAGCGCCCGCCTCCATAGCGGTCATAATAGGCCCCGAAGGCGGCTTCGAGCCCGCCGAGGTGGAGGACGTTTTGAATAAGGGCGGCGTTGCCGTGTCGCTCGGGCGCAGGATACTGCGCACCGAAACGGCGGGTATGGCGGCCGTCGCTCAGATAATGTATGAATTGGAGCAATGATGAGGGTATCGATCACCACCCTCGGATGCAGGGTGAACAGCTATGAATCCGACGCTATGGCGGGCCTCCTGCGGGGCGCGGGCTTTGAGATAGTGCCCGAAAACGCTCCCGCCGATATCGCCATAGTCAATACCTGCACCGTAACCAACATTGCCGACCGCAAATCGCGTCAGATGATCTCGCGCGCGGTAAAGCTCAATCCCAAAGCCAAGGTGATCGTCACCGGCTGCTGGTCTCAGCGCGAGCCCGAAAGGGCGCTTGCGCTCCCCGGGGTTTCGGCGGTGCTCGGCAATTCCGAAAAGAGCCGCATACTCGAGGTGATAGGCGGGCTCATGGCGGGCGAATACGCCGCGGGCAGCGTGCCCGACGTAATGCGCGAGCGCTCGTTTGAGGAGCTTTCGGCGGTGGCCGAGGGCAGGACGCGCGCCTATCTTAAGATACAGGACGGGTGCGACCGGTTCTGCACCTATTGCGCTATCCCCTATGCAAGGGGGCGCGTGCGCAGCCGCGGGCTGGATTCGGTCAGGCGCGAGCTTGAAAGGCTCGATGAAGCGGGCTTTGCCGAGGTCGTCTTCACCGGCATACACTTAACCGATTACGGCAAGGATCTTGACGGCGTTAACCTTGCCGATGCGATCGACCGGGCGGAGGGCCTTAACAATATAAAGCGCATACGCCTGGGCTCGCTCGAGCCCCACGGCATGACGGACGGGCTGATAGAGCGCATCACGGGTAACGGGCGCGTTTGCCCGCAGTTCCATCTGTCGCTGCAAAGCGGCTCGGATACCGTGCTCGAGCGCATGAGGCGCGGCTACACTGCGGAAGAATACGCCGCCATCGTTGAAAAAATCCGCTCCGCATATGGTGAAAACGCCCCGTTCGTCGCCTTCACGACGGATATCATAGCGGGCTTTGCGGGCGAAACGATCGCCGAGCACGAGGAGACCAAGGCGTTCATGGAGCGCATCGGGTTCGCGCGCACGCACGTATTCCCGTATTCGCGCAGGAGCGGCACCGTTGCCGACAGGATGCCCGGTCAGCTCGAAAACGCGGTCAAGTCCGCAAGAGCGCAGGAGCTCATAGCTTTGGGCCGCAGTCTCGAAAGGCGCTTTCTCGAGGGCTTCCTCGAACGGGAGGTGCGCGTGCTCGTCGAGACCGAGCATCGGGAAGGTCTCATGGGCGGCTTCACGGACAGTTACGTCAGGGTGCTCACAGGTTCCGGCGCCCCCGGCGAGCTTATAAACGTAAAAATCAAATCGATAACGGAGGATGAAAACGGTGAACTGTCTCTTTTGTCGTATAATTGAGGGCGAGATACCCTCTGCCAAGGTGTATGAGGACGAATTCGTATTCGCGTTCAGGGACATCAATCCCCTTGCGCCAACGCACGTGCTGATCGTTCCCAAGACCCATTATGATTCCGTGCTCGACGCGCCCCCCGAAACGATAGGTCATATGACCGAGGCGGCAAAGCTCATTGCCAAGGCCGAGGGCGTGGATGAGAAGGGCTTCCGCCTTGTAATGAACACGGGCGCCGACGCCGGGCAGACGGTGAAGCATCTGCATATGCACCTGCTGGGCGGCAGGGAACTGCCCATGTGAATGAATATGATCATGGAATGATCGTATTCATTTCCAAAGCATCCTTTGCCGCAGGACGGCGGCAGTTATTCCTGCGGAAAAACGGATTCATTTAAACTTTATGGAGCTTTCAAAATACACCGAGCAGGCCCTTTCCGCGCTTTCGGGCGCGCAGGCGGCGGCTAAATCATTCGGGCACAGCTTCGTGGGCAGCGAGCATCTGCTCATGGGGCTCATTCGGTGCGGCGACGCCACCTCGCGCCTTTTATCGCAGTACGGCGTGAACGCGGGATCGGCGGCGCCCTATATCGACACGCTCGTAGGCGGTGGAAGGAACATTTTCACCGACAGCTTCGGTTACACGCTTATCGCCAAACGAGTGCTCGAGCTGGCGCTTTACGAGGCCAAGTCCGAGGGAAGCGAGCTGATCGGCACCAAGCACATACTCCTTTCCATAATGCGCGAGCGCGATTCGGTTGGCGCGCGCATAATCGATTCGCTCTGCACCGACCGTTTTGCGCTGAGGGAAGCCCTTTCCGGGAGCGCCGCGGAGCGGAACGAGTCCGACGAGGCGGAGGAGGAAAGGCTTGCTTCGCGCGATCGCTTGGAGCCCGCTCCGTTCAAGGCCGGCGGCCAGACCCCCGTGCTCGATACCTATACGCGCGATCTGACGGCGCTTGCTCGGAAGGGCGCCCTCGATCCCGTGATAGGGCGCGAGCGCGAGATAGAGCGCGTGATGCTCACGCTCTGCCGCAGGTCAAAGAACAACGCGGTGCTCATAGGCGAGCCCGGCGTGGGCAAATCGGCCATTGCCGAGGGGCTTGCACAGCGCATATCCGAAGGAAGCGTGCCTCCCGCTTTGTCGGGGGCAAGGCTGCTTTCGTTCGATCTTTCCGCAATGATCGCGGGCACCAAATACCGCGGCGAATTCGAGGAAAGGCTCAAGGCCGCGCTTGACGAGCTTTCGGCCGATGACAGCGCGATACTCTTTATCGACGAGATACACACGATAGTCGGCGCGGGCTCGGGTGAGGGCAGCGTCGATGCGGCTAACATAATGAAGCCCGCGCTGGCGCGCGGCGAGATACGCGTGATAGGCGCGACCACGGTGGAGGAATACCGAAAATACATCGAAAAGGACGCGGCATTGGAGCGCAGGTTCACTCCGGTGCTCGTTTCCGAGCCCACCGAGGAGCAGACAAAGGCCATACTGAACGGCCTGAAGGAGCGCTATGAAAAGCATCACGGCGTTTTGATAACTCCCGGGGCGATCTCTGCCGCGGTGGAGCTCTCGGTAAGGTTCATGGCCGACCGTCAGCTCCCCGACAAGGCGATAGATCTTATGGACGAGGCCTGCGCCATGGCGCGGCTTTCGAGCGCCGAAGAGAACGACCCGGCGTCGCTTCGCCGAAGGATCGAGGCCGCCGCGAACGCGGGGGATTACGAGCTTGCGGGATCCCTGCGCGAGCTTGAAAAAAGCGCTTCCGCCGGGGGTGCGCTCGTAAAGGTGTCAGAAAGGGAGATAGCCGCCGCCGTATCCGAAAGGACGGGTATGGACGCCGCCTTTGTTATGGGCGGGGATTGGCTGACGGGCTTCGAGGATAAGCTTGCCGGCCGTGTGTTCGGGCAGGACGCGGCGGCAGCCGCGCTGGCAGCCGCGCTGCGGCGCTCCGCCGCGGGGCTCGGGGACGCCAAAAAACCCTTCGCCTCGCTCATATTCGCGGGGCCGGCGGGCTGCGGCAAGCGCACGCTTGCAAGAGCCGCGGCCGAGCTTGCCTTCAACGGGAGCCTCCTGGAGCTTTCCGGCAGGGAGCTTGCCGATCCCAACGCTCCCGCAATGCTCATAGGCGCGCCCAACGGCTTCAAGGACGCCGAAAAAGGCGGCAGGCTGACTGAATTCCTGCGCCTGCATCCCGTGTCGGTCGTGCTCGTGCGCGGAGCGGATATGCTCTCCTATGAGACCGCAGCGCTCTTTGAAGAGGCTATGAACACCGGCTGTCTGACCGACGGCAGGGGGCGAGTAACGAGCCTGCGCAACTGCGTGCTCATATTCACGCTCGATACCGAAGAAGCCCGCCGCGTGGGCTTCGGCACGGAAGGCGAGCCGCTTTACAGGCAGATCGAGGAGCGCGTGCCCGCGGGGCTCGCCGCTCTTGCGGACGCTGTGAGCTTCGGGCGGCTCTCGGACGAAACGCTCGTTCGCATCGCGCAAAAGGAGCTCGATCGTCTTGCGGAACGCGCCTCAAGGCGGGGGATAGAGCTTGCCTTTGCGCCCGGCGTCGCCGAATGGACGGTAAAAAAGGCGGGTTTCAAGGCAGGCGAGATATCAAGATGCGTGAATCTTGAGGCAGAGGACGCGCTTAGCCGCGCCGTGCTTTCGGGAAATGCGTCCTCCGGCAGACGCGTGATGATGGAATTGGAAAACGATAAACCGATCATAAGATAGGAAAGGTGTGCAATATGAAGACCCTTCGCTTTTCTCTCGGGGCAAGATTCGACTGCTTAAAGGACACGGTCGAACCCGAAGACGTTGACAGGATACTTAATGAAGTCACAAGTGTGCTCACCGCTTCCGAGGTCGAATCGCTGCATGCTTACGGCGGCCGATTCGATTTCGACGGCAGGGAGGAGCCCGGCATTTACATATTCGTGCTCATAAACGGCAGTATCAAGCGCATGAAGAACGTGTATCACAAGCTCGATTCCGACGCGCGCATCCACGCGATGCTCGAGCCCCGCACGCCTTATCTGCAGAACAACGTGCTGAGAAATGCCGAAGGGCTTGAGTTTTTCGGCGTAATCAATAAGGACGGCGTCGCCGAGGGCGGCTCGGGCAGGAAGCTTGTATTTCCCAAGACGGCCTCCCCGCGCAGGCAGTTCACGGGCGGCACGGTGCTCGTCGCGCCAAACAGCTTCAAGGGCACCATCCCCGGCAATACCGCGGCAAAGCATATCATGAGGGCGATCCGCGAGCGTCTGCCCGAAATCACATGCGTGCCCGTTCCCGCGGCCGACGGCGGCGACGGCACGCTCGACGCGGTCGAGAGTGCGGTGCTCGGAGCCCGTCACAGCATGGAAGTCGAGGGGCCCTACGGCAGGAAGACCCATGCCGAGTATTACGTCGTCGACGGCTCCAAGGCGATGATAGAATCGGCCCTGGCTTCGGGGCTTGCGCTCACCGAGCCGGGCGAGCGCGACGTGCTGAAGGCCTCGAGCTACGGCACGGGCCAGCTGATAATGCGCGCCGCGCACGAGGGCGTCGGAAATATATTCGTATGCCTCGGCGGCTCCGCTACCAACGACTGCGGCCTTGGGCTTGCCCGCGCAGTGGGCGTGCGCTTTTCGGACGCCGAGGGGAATGAGGTCGCCGAGGCGGGCGATATGGATCGGATCGCAAGCATGGACGTTTCCGGCCTCGATAAGCAGGTGTGTGAGGCAAAGCTCACGGCCGTATGCGACGTGACTAATCCCCTGACGGGCGAAAAAGGCGCGACTTACACGTTCGGCCCCCAGAAGGGCGCGGACGCCGAACAGCTTGAGCGGCTTGAAAAAGGCATGCGCAATATGGAAAAACTGCTCAACAAGCATGCCGGATGCGAGGTCTGCTCGAGGCCCGGCGCGGGTGCGGCCGGAGGCATGGGCGCAATGCTCATGGCGCTTTTCGGAGCCGAAACGATGCCCGGCGCGGACGCGGTTCTGGATATAGCCGAGTTCGACCGCAAGCTTAAAAACGCCTCGCTCGTCATCACCGGCGAAGGGCGCATCGACAAAACAAGCCTTGACGGCAAGGTCGTGGGAGCGATACTCTCACGCACGAACAGGGCAGGAGTCCCCGCCGCGCTGATCGCGGGCTCAAGGGGCGAAGGCGCAGAGCCGGTCGAGGCCCTCGCCAATTTCTGCGAATACACCGGCGGAGAGGATAATGCCCTCGCGCGATTCGATGAAGCGGCAAAAAGACTGGCGGAGAAAACAGAGATACTGTTCAGGTGATCTGTATTTCCGCACGCGCGGAATAAAAAACGATATCAAGCGGAGTTATGCAAGCGCATGCTCCGCTTTTTTTGCGCTGAATACGCGCCGCGGCCAAACGACCGGCATCTGCGCCGATCCGAATCTTAATGCCGTCTTAATGCCCGCTCTTTTGCTTTAACACCGTCTTAAAACGGGATGCGGTACAATTAAGACAATAAAAGGGAGAATGAGGGCTTTATGGACGATATGTTCGAAAAAAGGCGCAGGATATCGCCGTGGATCGTGATCATACTCGGCTTCGCCGGGGTGATACTCATCGGCACGGTCCTTTTGATGCTGCCCATATCCTCCCGGGACGGCCGATGGGCGCCGTTCGGAGATTCTATCTTCACCGCCGTCTCCGCATCGTGCGTGACGGGGCTCGTGGTAAAGGATACGGCCACAAGCTGGTCGGGCTTCGGGCAGGCCGTGATACTCGCGCTCATACAGATCGGCGGTCTCGGCGTCGTGACGGCGGCCGTATCGGTCACGATGCTCTCGGGCAGGAAGCTGTCGCTCTTCACGCGAAGCACCATGCAGAGCGCAATGTCGGCGCCCGAGCTGGGCGGGATAGTGCGGCTTACAAGATTTGCTCTGAGGGGCACGCTGATAGTTGAGCTCATAGGCGCGGCGGCCCTTATTCCGCCGTTCGTATCAAGGTTCGGAGCCAAGGGGATATGGTTTGCCGTATTCCATTCCGTTTCCGCCTTCTGCAACGCCGGCTTCGATATCATGGGCGGCGAAGCGGGGGAGTTCTCGTCACTTACGGCATTTGCCGCCGATCCCGCGGTCAATATTCCCATAATGCTGCTCATCGTGATAGGAGGCGTGGGCTTCCTTTCATGGAACGATATTAGGAAAAATCGCTTCAGGCTGTCAAAATACAGCATGCAGACCAAGGTGGTGCTTACTGCAATGGGTATTTTGATACTGCTCCCGGCGATATGGCTGTTCCTTACGGATATGAGGAGCCTCCCGCTGGGCGAAAGGACGCTCGCCTCGCTTTTCCAGGCCGTCACTCCAAGGACGGCGGGGTTCAACACCTCCGATCTTAACGCGCTTTCCGGCCCGTCAAAGGGCATGACGATCGCGCTGATGCTGATAGGCGGCTCGCCGGGCTCCACGGCGGGCGGAATGAAAACGACCACCTTCGCGCTGCTTGCCGCAAACGTGCTTGCGGTTTTCAAAAAGAGGGAGGACGCCGAGCTTTTCGGCAGGCGGATAAAGCCCTCGGCAGTGAGGACGGCGGGAGCGCTTTTCATGATGTATCTGACGCTCTTTCTCTTAAGCGGGGCGGCGATCAGCTGCATCGAGGGGCTGCCCTTGGGAGACTGTATGTTCGAAACCGCCTCCGCACTGGGCACGGTGGGACTTTCGCTTGGCATAACGCCCGGCCTCGGCGCGGCGTCAAGATGCGTTCTTATGCTGCTCATGTTCATGGGCAGGGTGGGCGGACTGACGTTCGTTTATGCCTTCCTCTCTTCGAACGGCAGGACGAATTCCAAATTGCCTCTTGAAAACATCATGGTGGGATAAAACGGGAAGGCGCCGTGAAGCGGCTCCGCGGGTATTATCAAAAGCTTTATCGGAAAGGACGCTCCGGCTTTGAGGGAGCGATGGGATCTAAAATATGAAAACGGTATTACTGATAGGCGTGGGAAGGTTCGGCAGGCATGCCGCGATGCAGCTCACAAAGCTCGGGCATCAGGTGATGGCCGTGGATATCGACGAGGAGCGCGTGAACGATATAGTCCCATACGTTACCGGGGCGCAGATTGGCGACAGCACCAACGAGACGTTCCTGCGGTCACTCGGCGTGAAGAACTTCGATCTTTGCATAGTGGCGATCAGCGGTGATTTTCAAAGCTCGCTCGAGACCACCTCGCTGTTAAAGGAGCTTGGCGCTGCCTGCGTCATCGCAAGAGCCGAGCGCGACGTTCAGGCCAAATTCCTTCTTCGAAACGGCGCTGATCACGTCATCTATCCCGAAAAGGAGATGGCAAAATGGGCGGCGGTGCGGTACACGGGGAATCATATCCTCGATTACATCGAGCTCGATGAGCAGCACGCGATATTCGAAGTCAACGTTCCCGAAACCTGGCTCGGCAAAACCGTCGGCACTCTGGACGTCAGAAAGAAATTCGGCATCAACATACTTGCGCTTAAGCGCGGCGGCATAAGCAATTTTTCGATAACACCCGATACGCTCCTCACGGCGGATACCACCCTGCTTGCGCTGGGAGAGCTCGGGGCTTTAAGAAAATGCTTCAGGATCTGATACGGAGGTGTTTTGTATGGAGGACATTGTGCTGATAGTATCGATGGCCGCTCTGTTCGCTTTCGGATTGATCCCGGTCGTCAAGCTCGACCGATTCATAAGGGGGCGCCGCATCGTCTCGGCCGACCCGGCGCGCCGTTCCCGCAGGGAACGCAGGTCCGCGGAAGACGATCAGCTTGACGAATTCGAAAGCAGCGGCATACTCTATTTCGATCTGCCCTGCGATCCCGGGCAGATCGACAGCCGGGATATCGAACGGATGGAATAGCGCTGTATTCTGTGTTATAATGTTGATCGACAAAAGCGAAGGGAGCGTCGATCGGCAGCCATGGAAGGGGTAATCAAGTTGAGATCCGACAAGAAGAAAAGCAGCCTGCCGGCAAACGAGCATATCCTCGTCTGCCTTTCGTCCTCCCCGTCCAACGAGAGGGTCGTAAGGACCGCCGTCAGGATGGCTTCGGTTTTCAGCTCACAGCTGACGGCCCTGTATGTGCGCACGCCGGATTACGATACCATGGATCCGGAAAACAGGAAGCGCCTTGAGGCCAATATCCGCATCGCGGAGGCCGCGGGCGCCGAGACGGTGACCACCCACGGCGACGACGTTCCCGAACAGATCGCCGAATATGCGCGGCTTTCCGGCGTCACCAAGATAGTGATCGGCATCAGCACCGCCAGGCGCAGGCGTCTGTTCTTCAAGCCTTCGCTGACAGAAAGGCTGTTCGAACTCGTCCCGGGCATAGATATCCACGTCATCCCCGATACGGGCTCGCTCGGCGCATATTACGGAAAAAGCGGCGTTTTCAAGCAATCGCTGCTGCCCTCGTGGAAGGATATCGGCGTAACCTTAGCCCTGCTCGCTGCGGCAACGGGGATAGGCCTGCTGTTTCAAAGGCTCGGGTTTACCGATGCGAATATAATCACGGTGTATCTGCTTTGCGTGCTGCTGATATCGATCCTCACGCGCGGCTTCACCTGCGGAGTGCTCGGTTCGTTCGCAAGCGTAATGCTGTTCAATTATTTCCTCACCGAGCCACGGCTCACGCTCCGCGCTTACGGTTCGGGCTATCCGGTGACTTTTGCAATTATGCTTGCCGCCTCGATAATCACAAGCACGCTTGCCGCCAAGCTCAAGGCGCAGGCAAAGCTTTCGGCTGGCGACGCATTCAGGACCAAGCTGCTCTTCGATACCAACCGCATTCTCCAGGGGGCGAAGGACGAGGAGGAGATACTGACCATCACTGCCTCGCGCATATCAAAGCTGCTCAACGTCGACACCTCGGTCTATTACACCGACGAGAACGGGCTGTCCTCGGGTATGCTTTTCTTTGCGGGAAAGGAAGAGACGGAAAAGGCAAAGCCCGAAGGCGTCGATTACGAGGCGGCCAAGTGGGCGTATTCCAACAAGGCGCAGTCCGGCACCGGGACCAAGGCGCGCAGATCCGTGAGATTCGTTTACACTCCGATCCGGGCGGGCGACAACGT
>JAEEGL013349651.1_pt1 | contig 21920 bp, 15 predicted proteins | sample 9134231 | NCBI WGS metagenome assembly JAEEGL01 (sample SAMN16246548, study PRJNA631951) | gut metagenome | biome: gut microbiome; feature: rumen; material: fiber-attached | host: Bos | place: Iran: Karaj | collected 2018-10 | reverse complement strand
CGAAGATGAATACCTGCCCACCGTACATATCAACGGGGATTACCTCAGAATGCTCGAAACGGAGAAGGACCCGGCGGTACAGAGCTATCTGCGGGAAAAGCTCCGTCAGCTCGAGCAGGTTATGGGAAGTCTGGATCGACGGAAAAGTACGTTGTTGCGCTGCGGGAAGATAATCGCCCGGCAGCAGGAACAGTTTTTCCGCGGAGGAAGTCTTCGAAAGTTGACGCTTCGGGATGTGGCGGAAGAACTGGAGCTCCATGAATCCACCATCAGCCGGGCAGTGAAGAACAAGTATATCCAGTGCGACCGGGGCGTGTTCCCCATGTCCGCGATGTTCAGCCGGGATGTGGGGCAGAATGTGGGTCTCAGCCGCAGTGGAATCCAGGAGATCATCGTCCGGATTATTGACCGGGAGGATCCGAAAAGGCCCCTGAGCGATGAAAAGATCACAGATCAGCTGGCAAAGCAGCACATTACCCTGTCCCGCAGGGCAGTGGCGAAATACCGGATGGAACTGGGGATTCCCGCAGCCTCCGGAAGAAAGCATGCGGGAACGAACAACCTGCCTGCGTTAAAACAAGAGAATCATTAGAGGAGGAAACCGTATGAATTACACAGTTATGAGCCCCTGGGCGGAGGTGGATCAGTCCGATCTGCATGGGCTTTCCCCCCGAATGGCCGATCTGAACGGCAAGACCATCGGCATGTTTGGAGACTTTATGAAGGTTGCTACCTTCATGCTTCAGGTGGTGGAAAAGCATATCAAGCGGCAGTTCCCAGAGGCAAGATTCTCTTATTATGAGTACAGGACCGAGACCACAGACATCGCCAAGGATGCAGCAGAGCTTCCAAAATTCCGACCATGGCTGGAGTCGGTGGACTGCGTGCTAGTGTTCTACGGAGCCGTGCCCTCCAGTTCGCTGTTTCTGGGCTATAATGCCGCCTATATGGAAATGTGCGGCAAGCCTGTCGTCATGGCAGTGGTACCGAGAACCTTTTCCGCGGGACAGCGGGGGGTGAAGGCACGCTGTGTACCGGCACTGCGGATCGTGCCCTTCCAGCCGGAGGTGCTGGATATCTTCGGCCGCTCCGATCTGGCACAGACAGAAAAGAATATGGGTGCTGGCACAGAACAGTTTGTAAAGGAACTAATCGGCGGACTGACGCTGCCGCTTACCGAGGAGGAAAAGCACCCTGCCCCGGCGGATCAGAGCCTGGCCACCCGGACCTTTGCAGGCACACCGGATGAGTTGTCGGATCTGTTCTATTCCTACGGTTGGACAAACGGTACCCCCATCAAAATGCCAACCCGGGAGGCAGTGGACGAGATGCTTCGGGGCACGGACCTGCCTGCGGATTATGTTGTTGCCCGAATCCCGCCCATGATGGGCCTGGCTACAGTGGAGAAAATTGCCGTCAATGCCGTCATGGCAGGATGCCTGCCTACTTATCTCCCAGTGCTGATAGCCGCAGTGCAGGGTGCTATGGACCCGAAAATCTATCTGGAGGGCTGGTGCTGCTCTCAGAGCACATGGGGACCTGTTCTGACCCTCTCCGGCAAGGTCGCGAAGGATATTGGCTTCAACACCAAGGATCATGCGCTCACCCCTGCATTCCGTGCCAACACGACCATTCCAAGAGCCTTCGGCTATATAATGATGAATATCGGCGGTGTTCGGCCGGGAGTGGAAGATCTTTCTGAGATGGGCCACGAATTCCGGGAGGGATTCGCAATGGGAGATGACATCGACAACAATCCATGGGAGCCCCTGCATGTGGACTTCGGATTTGATGAGACAGATTCTGCCGTTACCATGTTCTGGCCTCAGGAACACCGGGTTTCAACCTGTACAACCGTTCCAGCTGTTCTCAAAGCCCTCTGCAAGATGGATCCTTATGGCTGGGATCCGGGTCTTGCTGTCATTCTCACACCCAAGTGTGCGAAGATGATGGCAGACGCAGGGTGGACAAAGCAGCGAATTCTCGAATATATTGTCGAATACGCCAGGAAGCCGGCGAAGGATGTGGACCTTCAATGGCTGATTCAGAACAATCACCCGCCAAAGACTGTGGATCTTCCGCTGGATATGGAGGCCAGCACACGGACATTCTGGTCCTCGGAGCACATGTTCCTGACTGTGGCAGGTGGCCAGGCGGGCTGTATGGTAACGGTGCTGGGCGGAGGAGGCGATCACGGCGGCCCCTCCTGCGCGAAGATTGAACTGCCTGAAGACTGGGAGACGCTGGTGGCGCAGTATCAGTGTGGCAAACCGGCCTATGTGGCATATTGAGGTGACGAAATGAGTAATTATCCCAATCTGCTTTCCCCCAAAAAAGTGGGGAACATTCTGTTTAAGAACCGTATCTTCACTGCACCAACCGGGGTCCACGCCCTGCAGAACGGAGGCCCTGCCTTTCAGGAATCCGTTATCACGCATTTTGGAAACAGAGCAAGGGGCGGCCCTGCCATGGTCACCTGCACCGGCGTCCAGATCAACCCAGACATGAAGTCCGATGGGAACCATCTACATGTCAATCCCTACACTACCGCCGGACTGCGGAGTCTCTTTGAGATGGCTGCCCGGGTTCACCACTTTGGGGCTGTTGCCTCCATGCAGCTGAGCGACCAGTATTTCTACGACCAGTACTACGCAGTCAGCCCGGGACTGAAAAAGATGGGCCGGGACAGTGTGGAGATGCCGAAGGAACTGATTGAGAAGAAAGCCCGTATGTATGCTGATGCTGCTGCTTTGTGTAAAAAAGCGGGATTTGATATGTGTATGGTCCATTTTGGTCATGCAACCGATAATGCGCAGTTCCTTTCGGAGCGGTTTAATAAGCGCACGGACGAGTTTGGTGGATGCCTTGAAAACCGTGCCAGGTATCTGACTATGACTCTGGATGCCATCCGGGAGAAATGCGGGAAGGATTTTCTGATTGAACTGCGGTTTTCCGCATCAGAGGTGGATCCTGAGGGTATCACAGTGGAGGACTCCATTGAGCTTGTCAAGCTGCTTGAGGGAAAAGTGGACCTTCTCCATTGCTCCTGCGGCATGAACAACGCAAGATATTTTACAACGACCCATCCTAGCGGCTTCCTGCCGGACACGCCTAATGTGCGGTATGCTGAAGCAATCAAGAAATCCGGCACGACGATCCCTGTTGTGACGATTGGCGCAATTCAGAACCTGGAACAGGCTGAGGCCATCATCGCAGAGGGCAAGGCTGATTTCGTCTCCATCGCACGGGGCGTAATTGCAGACCCGGATCTGGCGGTAAAAGCCTATGCCGGAACGCCGGAGGACGTGCGGCCCTGCATCAAGTGCTTTAAGTGTCACGATGGTGCCTGCTACTATGACCACTTTGTCTGCTCAGTGAATCCCACAATCGGCATCGAGGACAGACTGGACAAGTATATCCTTCCCTCCGAGGGCGGGAAAAAGATCTGTGTGGTGGGAGGCGGTCCCGCCGGGATGCAGGCTGCGGTGTATCTGGCGGACCGGGGTCACAGGGTGGTTTTATTTGAGGCAAGGAATCATCTGGGAGGTCAGCTCAACTTTGCGGACTATGCGGAGTTCAAGCGTGATCTGGGCAGATTCAAAAACTATCTGATTACCCAGGTGGCTAAACGGGACATCGATGTTCGACTGAACACAAAGGCTACTTCGGAAGTTCTTGCTTCAGAGAATCCCGACCATGTGATCCTGGCTCTGGGAGCGGAACCGCTTTTGATTCCTATCCCGGGCGTGGAAGAGACCGTTAAAGCGCCGGATGTATTCGGAAATGAGGAGAAACTGGGACAGAGGGTCGTTATCATAGGCGGCGGACAGGTCGGTGCGGAGACAGGTATCCATCTGGCCTGGCTAGGCAAGGATGTAACAATTCTGGAGATGCAGGGGAAGATTGCCCCGGATGCCTGGTTTACTTACCACTGGGCTATGGATATAGAACTGAGCGAACGGGAAAACCTGCATTCTATAGTAAATGGCCGCTGCTCCGGAATCAAGAACGGCAGGGTGACATATATTGATGAAAATGGAGCTGAGCAGGTGCTGGAGGCAGACAGCGTAGTGTTATGCGTGGGCTTCAAGCCCAGGAAACAGGCAGCTGAAGATCTTATTCTTCCGGGAGTGCCTTTTTCCCTGATCGGTGACTGCAAGGCAGTGGGCACTGTCCAGCAGGCAGTGCGGAGTGCGTTCGATGCAGCCATGATACTTTAATCTGCAGTCCACCTCATTCCTTCTTATTGGGCAGAAAGCCTGCAGGAGCATACCGGCAGGCTTTCTGCCCGACACGTTCTTTGGCTTCTGAGGAGCGGAAAGGAGTGCCAATGAAAGAACAATCCATGATTCGGGATCTTACTGTGGACAGTGTTCCAAGGCAACTGATTCGGTTTGCGCTGCCTTTTGTGGCATCGAATCTGCTCCAGGCACTGTACAACATTGTGGATATGTCTGTCGTTGGACAATATGTAGGGAGTACCGGCCTCAGCGCGGTGTCAGTAGGCGGAGATATTCTCCAACTGCTGACCATGCTGTGCATGGGGTTTACATCCGCTGGACAGATTATGATTGCACAGTATGTCGGTGCCGGCCGACGAAAGGAGATACAGTATACCATCGGAACCATGTTCTCAACAATCACGCTGATTGCGCTGGTTTTCTCGTTTTCCGGGATTCTCTTTGCCGGCCCGGTGCTTGGACTTCTGAACACGCCCCCTGAAGCATGGGAGCAGGCTCTCAAATACTCGATCACGTGCTATTGCGGACTTGTTTTTGTCTACGGATATAATACCGTATCAGCTGTGCTGCGAGGAATGGGAGACAGCAAGCAGCCGTTTCTGTTTATCTCTGCAGCTGCCGGGATGAATCTGATTCTGGACCTGTTTTTTGTGGTAAAGTTCAGAATGGGCGCTATGGGTGCCGCACTGGCTACTGTAATCGCACAGGGGTTTTCTTTTGTCGGATCCATGATCTACCTGTATATCAGGCGGGAAAGTTTTGGCTTTGATTTTAAGCCCCGCAGCTTTGCAATCCGAAAGGAGCAAGTGATTCCTCTCTTTAAACTGGGAGGACCTATGGCCCTTCAGCATGGTGCGATCATGATATCTGTAATATTTGTTAATTCTCACATCAATGCATATGGACTGGTGGTTTCCGCAGTCAATGGGATTGGAAGCAAGCTTCGCAACTTTGTGGCAATCATCACAAATTCCATCAGCAATGCATCCTCTTCCATGGTAGGGCAGAATCTCGGCGCAAAGAAGCATGACCGTGTCCGGCAGGTAGTCCGCACGGGTCTGACAATCAACCTGGTATACACCACAGCGCTTTGCACTGTGCTGCTTCTGCTTCCTGAACCGGTGTTTGGGATATTCTCCCGGGATCCTGATGTTCTGGGATGGGCGCCGATCTATATGTGGGTGGCCACCGTGTCATTCTATGCCTCAGCGACCATGGGGCCATTTAATTCTGTCATAAACGGTCTTGGATATGCATCGCTCAGTCTGCTGATCGGATTGACTGATGGCGTACTGGCAAGAATTACTCTGAGTCTGATCTTTGGGCATATCTTCGGAATCGAGGGATTTTGGTTCGGAAACGTCTCTGCAGGATTTGTAACGACTATCATGGCCGGGGCATATTACTTCAGCGGCCGATGGAGAACCCGAAAGCTGCTTGTGAAAGAATAACCAGACTCCTGCATGGATTAAACGGGTATTGCAAATGAAAACGCCCGCCGGCTGCCGCCGGCGGGCGTTAAACGTCAAGGAGTCAGAACATGGATGGGGTTGGAAGCTGCTTAGCCCGGAGGAAGATGTCTCCTGTATAATCACCGGGGACACAGGAGACTTCCTCGCCGTTGACGATCAGTTCAACATCGCAGCCGTCAGGCGATTTAATCCGGGATGTCTCATCAATATGAAGTGCCGACAGATAGTTGTGCCCGATAAGGGTCCATTCCGTGCCGTTCTTCAGGGTGACGACCACGCCGTTGTTGACAACAGGCTGGGGTGTGTCATAGACCTGGTAGATTTCCTTCCGGTTTGAGCCGGATATAGTTTTGACCGCATGCTGTGCCTTTGATGCGGAGATTACACCCTCCATCTTTACGTTGTCCAGTGTCAGAATCAGATTGATGGGATAATTCTTCTGATTCATCCCTGGCATCCCGGCTGGAGGGGCACCAGCAGGCTTTTCTCCAGCAGGAGGTGTGCCAACAGGAGGTCCGCCTGCAGGCTTGCCGGTACCCGGTGCGGGCATAGCGGGCATCACCATAGGCTTTTTGGCGTTGGTAATACCGTTGTAGAAGTCACCGATGATAGTCATATCCTTGAATACAGCCTGTAGGTCTGTACACCATTCCGGCTGTTCAAAGCCCCAGATGGATACGGGATGGTACTGAGCGCATGTCACATCATGGTCGGCATCCTTTACTGCCACCTCGGTGTCCACCGCTACCTCGGACTTTCCGAAGCCCGGGTCGTCTGAGTCAAACATCTGCAGAATGACCCGGTTGCCGGGTTCCAGCACGGCATTTTCACAGTAGATATTTGGGAAGCAGGAACGGGCGATGAAGGTGCTCCGGCCGGACTTCACAGCAGAGTCCTTTACCACCAGCTTACCACCCTGATTCGACTGCCACATGACGCCGAAACGACCGCCGATTATTTCCGATCCGTTGATGAATTCGCCGCCTGCAAGTTCATTTGCCACCTTAAAGGCTACGTCAGGTGCGTACATCCTCGTGTGGTCAAAAATGTTGGTGCAGTCACCGATGGAATAGGAGCCATAGCCATGACGGCCGGCAAGCTCCACGTCACAGTCTTTGGCGTAGATTCGGGTCTTTACTGGACCCCACTCCTTTTTTGAAGAAATGCCATCGGTGGACAGAACGCCCCAGCTGTCGGATTTGACGGTACAGTTTTCCAGATACAGGCTGGAGTCGTTCTGCACGTTTACAGCCCGGGTGGTACCCCAGCCGCCTGAGACGTACGTCATGCATGCTTTGCCGGGGCGGCGCTTGTGGACAGCCTGAATCTGTTCCGGAGTGCCTCCCACACAGACGATGGTCGAATTCTTAATGGTCATCGCAGCCGTGCCGCCGGTGACGATGGCGTCGTTCCGGATGCCCTGGTTGGCGATGCTGAGGTTTTCGAAGACGGTCTCACTGTCACCGCCGGCAAGAACGCCACAGCCCAGGCCTTTGCCGTCATCCACGGAATGACCGGTGTTCTCAATGGTCAGGTCACGAATCTCATAGCTGCCGCCTGTGATGACCAGATTGTTGAAGCATTCTCCGGTGGAGGCGAGCCGACCGCCGGAAACGGTTTTGCCTTCGATCCTTCCGCCTACATAGGCGGCGGAAGCTGCGTTTTCAGAGGGGCCGGCCCTGCCCAGCAGCAGAGCGGCCCGGTAGGGTTCCGGAGGATCCCCTGGTCTGGAATGCATACCCTCAATAGGGGCTTCAATGTAGTCCGTAAGAACAAGGCGGATATCTCCGTAATAAGTGCCTGGAACGGGATCAATCTCCACCCCGTTTACCACAACGGTCAGTAGTTTTCCCTCAGGGGGCTCCAGTTTTCCCGCAGAACCAATGGTCAGCTTGTCCAGACTTGTATTCTCGTATAGAACGTATGTATCGTTGATTTCCATAAAAACAGCTCCTTTCGCATTCTTCATATCATACAGCAAGAATGATGCCAAGATGTTCTGCTTTTTGCAAATTCTTTCCATTTGGCACAATAGTTGCTATACTATAAAGAAAAAAGATAAGGGGGATACTATGTCTGTTCTACTTAAAAATGCCGCCCTTCTGGACGCGAAGCGTCTCAATGAGATGCAGGATGTACTCATGGTGGATGGAAGAATCACTGCCGTGGGGAAGGACCTTGGACCTGCTGATCAGGAAATCGATCTGACCGGATACACAGTTCTGCCTGCCTTCATTGATGCCCATGTCCACGTAGCAGTGGATGATCATGAGTTCCGGGATGATGCAATCCGGGCATGGGCTTTTAACGGCGTCAGCACCGTCCGGGAACTGGGCATGCTGTCACAGCTCTCGCAGAAGGATTATTCTGCATGGATCCGGTCCGTCAACGGCCAGCCGGAAACAGCCAGAGTGGTTGCGGTCGGCAACTACATCGACGTGGAAGGCGGTTACGGCGCGGGACCTGTTCCCAGCCATCCAGTAGGGACGCTGATTACCACAGCGGAGGAAGCGGCCGATGAGGTGACCATCCATCACGAATTGGGATATCCTGGCATTAAGATCGGCATCCACGACGGGCGGATGGACACATCACCACATCTGTCTCCGGAAATGGCCAGGGCAATCTGTGACCGGGCGGCTTCTCACGGTATGTGGGTGGCCTCCCACATCGGCATCTGCCGGGGTGCCCAGTTTATGCTGGACGCCGGTGTCCGGGAGCTTGCTCACACTCCTTCCGATCCCATGCCTGATGAAATGCTTGCATTTATGGCGGAAAACAACGTGGTCATGGATACCACGGTGGGGGACCCAGACAAGAAGATGGAGCCGCCTCCGGGCATGCTGATGCCGGGCGGTCCGGGTGGTCCCGGGGGAGACGCTCCCATGGGTCCGCCTCCTGGTATGGTCATGCCGTCTCCGGAGGAGAAGCGAAAACAGTGGAACACAATGGTGGAAAATCTGGGACGATATCACAGAGCCGGAGGCAGGATTGTCATCGGAACGGACCTGATCCATTCCTCTGACTTCATGCGGGACGCTGTGATCCCTGTACCCGAGTTGCGTGCCCTGACTGGTACGGGCTTCAGTTTGCAGGAGGCTATCGCTGCGGGTACGATTACCGCTGCAGAGGTGGTGGGAACCGGCAGAGAGGAGGGCCTCATTGAAGAAGGCCGTCTGGCTAATCTGATTGCGGTTCCCGGAACGGTGGACGAAAGCTTTACCGCCCTGAATCGGGAAAACATCAAGCTGGTGCTTCACTACGGGCACATCATCCGGAATGAGCTGTAGTCTATCAATTTTACACCCCGTATAATATTTGGACACCCTGCTTGCAAAACAACGACTTCTGTGTTATAAAGGGGATGTCAGATGTGTCAAACTATTGGACAATTCCACAGGAGTCGAGGTGCTATAATTTGGAACATGTGGTCACGCTGTCAGAGGCGGATTTGAGAGTGGCCATGCCCATTATCAATACCGTGCTGGACAATACCGCAGATGCAGCCCTGCTGGTGAGCAACCATCGGCGGGTGATCTATATATCCCCGGGCTTTGCGGAACTAACTGGCCAGTCCATGGATGTGTATGAGGAGCATCTGATTGACGAGCTGAAAATCGACGGGCAGGGGCATATCGATGAGGTGCTCCGGAACGGCATACGGCAGATGGCGGTCCCTATGCAGGTTGGCGCAAGGCATCTGCTTGCCAATCTGGTACCGATTGTTTCCAACGAGGAAATCATTGGAGTAATGGTACTCATCACCTTCCGGAACATGGCGGTTCTGAAGCGGGCCATACAGATTCTGGAGCGAAGCACCGCAGGAATGACGGTGGAGTCGCCTCCAATACCCAGAGGCTCCGGACATTATACTTTCTCCGACTATATCGGCGAGGCAGACAATGTGGTGCTTACCATTGAGCAGTGCCAGCGCATCAGCCACACGGATCATCCGGTGCTGCTGATCGGAGAGACCGGGGTGGGCAAGGAGATCATTGCCGATGCCATCTATACTGAGTACAGCGGCGGAAGAGAGATCCCCTATGTCAAAATCAACTGTTCCGCCATTCCCCGGGATCTGCTGGAATCTGAGCTATTCGGCCACGAAAAAGGGGCCTTTACCGGAGCCACCAGTCTGAAAAAGGGAAAGTTTGAGCAGGCAGCCGGCGGCGTACTGCTTCTGGATGAGATCGGAGAGATGAGCTTTGAGCTTCAGAGCAAGCTTCTCCGGGTCCTGGAGGCAAGGGAGTTTGAACGTATCGGCGGAAGCCGTGTGATTCCCATGCGGGCAAGGATTATTGCAAGTACCAACCAGAATCTCAAGCAGATGGTGGCCAGTGGAAAATTCCGAATGGATCTTTATTACCGGCTGAACACCTTTGAGATCACTGTGCCGCCGCTCCGTGCTCACAAGGAGGACATCCCGATCCTGATTGAACATTTTAAACGGGCAGACGGGCTGACGCTGGAGTTTTCGGAGGACGCCCGGGGTATGCTGATGCACTACGACTGGCCTGGAAACGTCCGGGAACTTCGGAATGTACTCAACCGTCTGAGTTTTCTGTATCCGAATACCATCATCGGAATGCAGCAGGTCTACAACGCCACCGGGGAGATGTTCCACCTGGTGGAGCTGCCGGAATACAGGAACCAGACAGATCCACTTCCGGAACCTACCAAGCCAAAGGCCGGGAATGCGCAGCCGGAATCTGCCGCAGCCCCGGAGCCTGAAACGGACTACGGGAACGGAGAGATCCTGCCTATGCATGTCTATGAGAAGCAGATCATACAGAAGGCGATCGCCTCAGCAGGCGGAAACCTTGCAACTGCGGCTGAAATGCTGGGCATCAGCCGGGCAACCATCTATAATAAAGTTAAGAAATACAGTCTTTAACAGAATTTCCGGCCCGCTGAACGGGCCGGAAATTTACTTTAAATTTAGAAGGAATTATGCCGCCCACAGGTGCGGCCGATTATCTGCGCTTGGCAGGCGGGCCAGGTGGATTCATCTGCTCCAGACTTCCGGCAAATGCCGACATGACCTCCGGAACCTTAATGTTCTGGGGGCATTTCTTTACGCATGCCCCGCAGGCGATGCAGTTTCCGGGACGCTGGTGGTCATCCATACGGCTGAGTGCCATCATGACCCCAAAGCCCATCTGCACTCGGGACTGGTTGTAGATTTTAATCAGTGCGGGAATGTCCAGCCCTGCGGGACAACCGTCACAGTAGTGACAGGCGGTGCAGGGTACATTCACTTCGGAACGGAACAGGTCCAGGGCATCTTCCAGGGCTTTCTGCTCGGACTCGGTGAAGGCTGTATTGCTGGAGAAGGTGGCCACGTTGTCCACAGCCTGATCCAGTTGGGTCATGCCGCTGAGAATGACGCCCGTATTGGGCAGGTTTGCCACGAACCGGAATGCCCAGGATGCGACGGAACGGTCAGCATCCGCCGCTCTAAGAACTGCGTTGGCCCCTTCCGACAGGGAGGCAAGCCGCCCACCCCTGCATGGCTCCATGACCCATACGGGGATCCCGTGTTGCGTGATGATCTCGTACTGCTGCCTGGCGTCCTGCATCTCCCAGTCCAGATAATTCAGCTGGATCTGGACGAATTCCGGGAAATCATAGGCATCCAGGAACCGCTTCAGCGTGGGAGGTCCGGAGTGGCTGGAAAGACCGAGATGCCGGATGCGGCCTTGCTTTTTCTGCTCCAGCAGATAGGGGATCACATTTCGTGCAGGGTTCGTAAAAACATCATAGGAGCCCTCATTGAGGTTGTGGAGCAGATAGAAATCAAAATAGTTTACCTGACATTTGGCTAGCTGCTCTTCAAAAATCTCAGCCACGTCCCGATTCTTATCCAGCTCACTGGACGGAAGCTTGGAGGCCAGGAAAAAGCTCTCTCTGGGATAGCGCTTCAGTGCCCTGCCTACAAAACGTTCGGATTCTCCGCCGTGGTACATGTAGGCGGTGTCAAAATAGTTTACCCCGTGCTCATAGACATAGTCGATGATCTCCAGCGCCTTTTCCTCGTCGATAACGGCATTGAAGCCTTCACCTCTAGTGGGCAGGCGCATGTTGCCCATTCCCAGCCGGGAGATTTTTTCTCCGCACAGTTCCTTGTACTGCATCTGTTTACCTCCTCAGAAATTGTGGGGCAGCAGAGGCTTGCCTGCCAGAACCTCCTGATAGTCCCTGTAGTTTCGCTTCAGAAGTTTGGGGGTGTCCAGTCCGTATGGACATTTAGAGGCACACTGATAACACTCTATGCAGGATGTAATCTGTTCCATCATTTTTTTTGCACTTTCATTCAGACTGAGTTCAAGAGGCGCGCGACGGAGCATCAGGGAGGTCCGGGCAGCCGTATTGATCTGGATTCCCTGGGGACAGGGCATGCAGTAACCGCAGCCACGGCAGAACTCGCCCTGAAGCTGAGAGCGGTCCTCATCAATGACTGCCTGAAGCTCCGAAGTCAGAACGGGAGGATTCTTCATATGTGCGATAAATTCATCCAGCTCACTCTCCCGCTGGATGCCCCATATGGGAAGCGCATCCGGGAACTGATTCATCCATGCGGACGCAGCGGCGGAATTGTTGATGAGTCCGCCGGACATTCCCTTCATGCAGATGAACCCCATTCCGGCGTTCACGGTCTTCTCCAGCAGCGCCAGTTCCTTTTCGGTGCTGAGGTAGCTGAACGGAAACTGGAGAGTTTCATAGAGTCCGGATTCCACGGCTTCCGCGGCTACGTCCAGACGGTGGTTGGTGATGGAAATGAAACGGATCTTGCCCTGCTTTTTTGCCTCCTCCATAGCCTCGTAGAGGCCGCTGCCGTCTCCCGGCCTGGGACAGACGGCGGGATTGTGGAACTGATAGATGTCAATGTAGTCCGTCCGCAGATTACGCAGGCTGGTCTCCAGCTGCTTTTTCAGCTCCTCGCCGCTGCCTGCACCGGTTTTTGTGGCAATGATCACCCTGTCACGAATGCCGTCAAAGGCAGCCCCCAGCTTTTCCTCGCTGTCGGTATAGCCTCTGGCGGTATCAAAATAGGTGATGCCGTTGTCGTATGCCTTGCGCAGAAGATATACCGCATCCTCCGTGGAGATGCGCTGGATAGGCAGCGCTCCGAAGCCGGTTTTTTCCACGGTAAGTCCTGTGTTTCCAATGGTGATCTGTGGCAAGTTGTCTCATCCTTTCTGTAACGCGCTGAGCGTTCCGGGAACCCAGATTCCGGGGGTGTTTCCTGATGAATCAGCTTGGTTCCATTATAAGAAAACCCGGATAGGTTGTCAACGAACGGAGCCGCTCAGACTGGATAGATTCTGCACAACAGGCAACATTTTGCAATTTGTATTATTTGGGGCCCTGATGTAGAATAAAAATAAGGAGTGTGATTTCCATGAAAAAGTATGCCCATGTCCTGTCACCGATCCGGGTGCGGAATCTTGTGCTGAAGAGCAGGTTTGTATCCGGAAACTCCCTGCCGCATTTCCTGCAGGGGCCGGAGCCCTATCCTGCGGAGAGCGTCATTCATCACGTGGTATCCTGCGCCAGGAATGGTGCCGCCATCGTCACCTTCGCAGACTGGACCAATCAGAATCAGCGCGATTCCTTCAATGAGGACGGGCGCCGCTTTCCCATGTTCAACCTGGACGGGGACCCAAGCGTGGAGAACTATATCTGCCAGCTGGCGGATCAGGTTCACTATTACGGGTCCTACATCTCTCTGGCCGTGATGCCCTTCGCCGCGCCGGATCCTATGTACGATGTATATGCAGTGCCTGCTGTGGACATGTCCGGCACCAGCAGCACTAATTTCCGGGACGGCCAGGTTGACTACAATGTAGGTGTCATGATGCGTATGGGAAAGGCAGCAAAGGAACTGACCCATGAGATGATCCGGGATATTATTGAGGACAGCGCGCAGCGCATTCATTATTATCAGGCCCTGGGCTTCGATCTCTGCACGCTGCACTTTGCCTATCGTGCCACACTGTTTTCGCGGTTCCTGTCTCCCATCACCAATAAGCGGACTGATGAATACGGCGGTCCGCTGGAGAACCGTGCACGGTTCCTGCTGGAGCTCTGCAGCCGGATCAAGGAGCTGTGCGGAAAAGACTTTCCCATCGAGGTGCAGATCACCCCTGAGGAGCCTGGAGGCACCACACTGGAAGAGACTGTCGCGCTGGCAAAGCTGTGCGAAGGCCTGGTGGATATCTTCCAGTTCCGCGCCTCTGATGCCAACAGGAACCACCCAACCGGCTACAACTCCAGGCTGCATAAATACTACACGCTGGATGCCTGTGCCAGGGTGAAGGCCAGCGGCACATCCATCCTCTGCGAGCCTATCGGAGGTTTTCAGAACCTGGATGACTGCGAGGATGCCATTGCCTCCGGGAAGGCGGACCTCATCGGCGGAGCCAGGGCGTTTTTCGTGGATCCCGAATACTATCAGAAGGCCAAGGAGGGCAGGGGTGAGGATGTGCTGCCCTGTGTCCGGTGCAATAAGTGCCATGTGCCGAGCCTGACCGGCAACTGGCTGAGCTTCTGCACGGTAAACCCGGAAATCGGCATTGCCCACAAGCTTGACAGACTTACCAGGCCCGCCGGGGAACCGAAAAAGGTTGCTGTCGCGGGCGGTGGCCCTGCGGGAATGCGGGCGGCGCTGTTTGCCGCGGAGCGGGGCCATGATGTTACCCTGTATGAGGCCTCTGACCGCCTCGGCGGACAGCTCAAGCTTATGGATGCACCCACCTTCAAGTGGCCTCTGGTGGAATACCGGGAGTACCTGATCCGGCAGCTTCAAAAGGAAGGCGTCAGGATTCTCCTGAACACCAGAGCAACCCCGGAAACGCTTATCACGGAAGGCTATGATATTCTGATCGCTGCGCTCGGAGCGTCCCCGAAACTGCCGCCTGTCCCGGGAGCAGAACGGGCAAAAACGGTATTTGAAACCTTCGGACATGAGGCCGAGTTCGGGAAGAGATGCGTTGTCATCGGGGGCAGCGAGTCCGGCACCGAGGCGGGAATCTATCTGGCGGAGAACGGCCATGAGGTAACGATTCTGACCCGGCAGGAGGGTCTGGCACTCGATGCAACGCCGATTCACTACCGGGAGACCATTCAGGAGTTTTACGCTGAACTTCCGAACTTCAGTTTTGTTCCGCACGCCGCGGCCACGGAAATCGGAGACGGCTGGGTCGAATACCGGGATGAAACGGGGGAGACCCATCGTATCGAATGTGACAGCGTGGTGGCACTGGGAGGCATGGAGGCGCATCAGAATGAGGCAATGTCACTGTATGACTGTGCCGGGGACTTTTACATGATCGGCGACTGCAGACAGGTGGGCAACATCCATACCGGTACCAGAGATGCCTATTCCGTCACCCACCAGTTCTGACACGCGCAGTGAGACGTAAGCGCGAATCATAGGGAAATACAGTTCGGCGGGACCGGAGGATTCGGTCCCGCCGATTGCTGTATACAGAAGAAAAGGGGCTGCCTTGCTCGGAGGCGGCCCCTTTAGTATTGCTGTTCAGCGGGCATTGTAACGGTCAAGCGCAGCCTGTGTCAGCTCGATGCACTCCTCGATGCCCATGGAAATCAGGGTATCTCTGAAGCTGTCGTACTGATCCAGCGGCGTTGTGCCGATGATAAAGCCCAGCAGGTTTTCATCGATATAGGTGTCGATGTCGTTGTAGAGAGCGTAGAAGCGCTCGCTCTCATCCACATTGAAAGTAACGGCACCTGGATAGTTGTTGGTGGTCTCAGGGCTGGAGGCCAGACTCATCTCCACTGTGACGTTTGTCTTCTCACGCATGGCCTTGAAAACAGAGGTGTCCATGGGTGAGTCAACATACTGCTCTATACCCGGGATCCACATGGCCCATGCGGTAAGCGTGGCCGGTTCTTCCAGAGGGAAGGGTGAAACATAATCGAGTTCCGGCTCCGTTTCTTCCGCACTGGCCTCAGGTTCTTCTGCGCTGGCTGCGGCAGGCTCCTCTGCAGGTGCGGGATCCGGGGCGTCCTGCACTGCCTCTCCGGCTTCTTCGGAAGCAGAAAGTGCCTGCTCTGAAGCCGCAGCTGCTTCCGATGATGCTGCAGTAGAATCTCCGCCGCAGGCAGCAAGCATGGAAGCAATGATCAAAAATACCAGCAGAATTGACAATTTCTTTTTGATCTGATGGTTCTTCCTGATATGTTATTTGAATGGATTGTCTACAATGTCTCCGACCTTCAGATCCGGAACGTTGGACACAGAGCAAAAGCATTCGCCACTGTAATCCATGATCATACTCCGGCAGGCTGTTCCGTATGTCAGCGGAAGGGGGAAGGTGAACAGCAGATGCCGGCCGTCCAGCCGGACATATATATTCTTTCCGTCCGGAATTTCCGGCGCTGTGATCTGACTGAAGGGCATGTCGAAAGGTCCCTTGTCCGGATCCAAATGAACTGTGAGGAGGACGTCATCTCCGCGCTCCTCCACACTGAAATTGCATGGCTGGCCTTCGGCCTTGCCGGAACCGGTCCGATAGGCCGTAATGGGCAGTATCCGGTCAAAAACGCCGATATAGGTCTGGATACGGCAGTTCCGAAGCAGCTGCATCACCGCAAGCATCAGCCAGCAATCCGCATGCCCGTCATACTCAAAGACTTCCCCTGGCTGGAAACGGTTCCGGAGCCACGTGAGAAGCTTTTCACCGCCTTCCTTTCTCCACACATTCGGATGGACTACGGTGCCTCCTCCCGGACCGCCGGGCCCTCCTGGACCGCCGGCTCCTCCAGGACCACCAGCCCCTCCGGGACCACCAGGTCCGCCCGGCCCTTTCGGCATTCCGCCGGGAATACCGAACTGTTCTGCCAGTTCTGAGAAATACACTCTTTCAGGCATGACTATTTCACTCCTTAATAAGATAATAATAATTTGAATGATTTCTTCCAAAAAGTTGCAATTATTGCGGACGCGGATGTCAAAAATTGAGAAATGTTTTCTGTATTCCGCCTACGCCAGCTCTTCGGCACCGGTGTACAGACTGTAATATCTGCCTGCCTGCTGCAGCAGCTCCTCATGGGTACCACGCTCAAGGATCCTTCCATGCTCCAGAACCAGAATACAGTCGGCGTTGCGTACAGTGCTGAGCCGGTGGGCGATGATGAAGACCGTCTTTCCCTTCATTAACTGGTTCATGCCCTGCTCAATCAGGTGTTCGGTCCATGTATCCACGGATGCCGTTGCCTCATCCAGCAGCAGGATGGGACGGTTGGCAATGATGCCCCTGGCAATAGAAATGAGCTGCCGCTGACCGGCGGACAGGTTTGATCCGTCAGCACTGATCACAGTGTCATAGCCGTCCGGCAGGTGCGAGATGAAATAGTCAGCAGAGGCCAGCTTCGCAGCGGCAACAACTTCCTCCTCCGTGGCATCCGGCTTTCCAAACTGAATGTTTTCCCGAACGCTTCCGGTAAACAGATGGGTATCCTGGAGCACGACACTGAAGTGCTTTCGCAGGTCTTCCAGACGGAACTGGTCTGCCGGGCATCCGTCAATCAGGATACGGCCATGTTCCAGCGTATAAAACCGCATCAGCAGGTTCAGAATTGTGGTTTTTCCTGCCCCGGTGGAACCCACCAGGGCGATCCGCTGGCCTGGCGCAGCTGCAAAGGAGACATGATCAAGCACAGATGTGGCCCCATACCCAAAGGAGACATCCCGGAACTCTACAGATCCTGCCTGACTGAGATCGGGCTGCTCATGTACGGTGCCATCTGCCCGTTCCGAATCCTGGGAGAGCACCTCCATGATCCGCTCCGTACCTGCTGTAGCAGCAAGGATCAGGTTCCATTGGTTGGATATGGATGCGACCGGCCGTCCAGCCTGAGACAGATACTGGCTGTATGCCACCAGAGATCCCAGGTCGATCCGGCCGAGGATCACAAATACTGCGCCTACGCAGAGGCTGACAGCCGTGTTGACGGAGGCTGTGCCACCCAGAGCAGGCATCAGCATGCCCGCAAAGGTCTGTGCAGCGGTGGTACTTTGGGTGAGCCCGCTGTTGCGGATCTGAAAACCTTCTACTGCCTCTTTCTCATGCCCGGTGGTCTTGACCACTTTGAGGCCGGAAATGATCTCCTGGATGTATCCGTTCAGGATGCCCAGCTGTTTCTGCTGACAGATAAAATAGAACCGGCTTTTTGAACCGCTGAATTTCACCAGGAAATACATGCACACCAGGAAGCATGCGCTGACCAGACAAAGAAGGGGGCTGATGATGAGCATCATGGTCACGACGCCTATAAAGGTTATGATTCCGCTGAGGATGTTATTCAGCGCAGTGTTGACCGCATCATTGATGGTATCGATGTCACCGGTGAAGCAACTCATGAATTCCCCGTGAGTCCTTCCGTCCAGATAGCTGACGGGGAGGGACTGGATCCGGGCAAACAGGTCGTTTCGGATGGCCAGGGTCGTCTTCTGTGAGATGCGGATCATCAGACGGGAGGAGACCCATGCAGTGAGCACGGCGATTAGATAGATCCCGGCGAGCAGCATGACCGCATGTATCAGACTGGAAGCGGCATGGTTCGGGATATAATCGTTGATGATTGGTCTGAGCAGGTACGGTGCCGCAATTCCCGCCAGAGAGTTGAGAACCACGCAGACAGTGCATAGAACCGCAAGTCCGCGGTTGTGGAATACATAGCGCAGCAGGAAGCGGACGCAGGGCCAGACCGGACGTTTTGAGGATGATTTCATGCTACACCCTCCTTCTGGCTCAGGCACATCTGATGATAGATCTCGTTCCTGGCAAAAAGCTCAGCGTGGGTGCCGATGTCTGAGATTCTGCCCTGATCCAGGACCAGAATCTGCGAGGCTTCCCGAACAGAGCGAATCCGCTGGGAGATAATGATTTTAGTGGTATCCGGCAAACCGTCGGTGAGGGCACGCCGTATCTTTGCCTCCGTCCCGGTATCCACCGCGGAGGTGCTGTCATCCAGAATGAGGATTCTGGGATGTCCCACCAGAGCCCGTGCGATGCAAAGCCGCTGACGCTGACCGCCGGACAGGTTTATACCACCCTGACCCAGCACGGTGTCCAGAGCATCTGGGAAAACGGAGATGAAATCCCAGGCACCGGCTAGTTTGCAGGCTTCAACCAAAGTGTCCTCATCGGCATCGGGATCACTCCACTGAAGGTTTTCTCTGATGGTGCCGGAGAATAGCATGCTCTCCTGCAGTACGATTGCCACCTGCTGCCGCAGGGTCTCCATGCTGTAACGGCGAACATCCCGGCCATCCACCTCCACGCTTCCCTCTGTCACATCATAGAGCCGGGGAATCAGCTGTACCAGCGTGGACTTTGCCGAGCCGATGCCGCCAACCACACCGACAGTCTGGCCGGAGGGTATATCCAGGGAGATTCCCCGGAGTACTGGTTCGCTGGAACCGTAGGAAAATGTCACGTTGCGGAATGTAATCTGACCGGAAGCCAGACCGGTTTCCGAACCGTCCTGCATTTCCGGCACGATGTCTAGCACCTCGTTGATCCGCTGAGCGGAGACCAGAGAGCGGTTCAGCACCAGAATGGCATTGGACAGGGAAAACATCTGGTTGAAAACCTGTGAGATATAGGTGATAAAGCCGGTAAGAACACCAATGGTAGCTTCCCCGCGGATCACAAGGAGTCCGCCGTATCCGAGGAGAATCAGCATGGCAATATGAGTAAATGCGGTAACGCCGGGCGAACCTGCTGCACTGCGGCCGTAGGCCCGGTCTGCTGCCCGGAAGACGCGGCCGCTGACTGCTTCAAAACGGCGCTGCTGCCTGAACTCCTGACCAAAGGCCTTCACGGTCCGGATGGCGATGAGGTTCTCCTCGGTCACCAGATTCATCCCGTCAGTGGCGTTCTGAAGATCCCGGTAGAACGGACGCACGCTCCGGACCAGCACCACCAGGAACACCACCAGAGCGGGGATCAGAATCACATACATGGTACTGAGCTTGGCGGACAGCCGTACGGACATAATCGCTGCCACCAGCACCATGGAACTGGCCCGTACCACCTGTTTGACGCACTGAAATACTGCTGTCTGCACAGCGTTGACATCGGAAGTCATGCGGGTGATCAGAGAAGCGCTTCCAAACCGCTCCATATCTCGGAAGGAGAAACGCTGGATATGCTGAAACTGTGCCTGACGCAGGTCCGCGCTGAACCCAGTGCCGGCTCCGGTCGCCAGAACAACGGAGCCCACGCCACAGAGGAACACCATGACAGCAAGCAGCAGCATGAGACCGCCTAGCTTCAGCGTAAGAATGATATTACCAGTACCTATGCCACGGTCCAGCATAGCCGCCAGCAGCAGCGGTATGGTCAGATCAAAGGCGGCCTCCGCTACAGAACACAGGCTGCTACCGACTATTTTGCCCCAGTAAGGACGCAGATAGGGAAGCAGTTTCCGATACATATGATCATCTCCTTTGACGCTGATCTGATGAGGATGCAACTGTTTGAGGGATAGGTGTACTTCTCTGTTCATCATAACGATTATCTCTGATTCCAACTATGCCTTCGGGGATATTGAGAATAATCCGGCGCAATTGAGAAAAGAAAAGACAGTGCTGCCCGGCGTTTCCGGAAAGAATCATAATAATCAAGGGCGTGTTGCAGAATGAAAAATGATATGCTCCCCCTATAGGAGACAGAGAAATAAAAGACTCTGTCAACTATAGGGGGAGTATCTATGTACAAACGGATAAGCGCAGAAGAGAAAGCGTTAGCCGTACAAAAGTATCAAGCAGGAGAGACAAGTGCTATAGAGTTAGGACAAATGCTGGGGGTGCATCGAAATCAAATCTACAAATGGGCACAAACATACAAAGCCGAAGGGATATTAGGGCTAGAGTCAAATCTCGGCAAACGATACATAGACAAGAATCCGGTGTACGGTGAAGGTCTCAAAGAGAAAGCGGTAAGAGCATATCTAGCCGGAGAAGGCAGCCCACGTAAAATCAGCCAACGATTTGGGATACGGTCAGATCACGCTTTGCGAAATTGGATAAAGGTGTATAATAGCGGTGGAGACTTCAGTCGAAAGATGGGTGGAGAGAGCCGCATGAAGAAGGCACGGCTTTCCAGCTTCGTCCCGTCTATGAACACTACTTCATGATCTGTCTCTCCCATTTCCTCCAATTGTTGTACATACTGGTAAAACAGATCTTCTATTTCTTCTGCACACCGCTGCCTGAACCGTGCGATCGTACTGTGATCCGGTACCGGTTCGTTCCCCAACAGCCAGATCACATCGATTCGATTCCGGCATGCATCTTCTATCTGCCGGTTGCTGTATATGTGCAGTTCCGCTGCCGCATATACCAACACCTTAAAAAGCACCCGTGGATCGGTGACGGGATTTCGTCCTTTCGACGAGTACGCTTCATACAGTTTCCTGTAATCCAGTTCCTCAAGCTGCGCGTCTGCCAGCCGGACGGATGCATTCTCCGGTATCATTTTTTCAATATTCAGTGAAATTACCAGTTGACCATTTCGCTCAATCAGGTTACACTGTTCTTGCGTGTTATAATTCATTGCAACTAAATTATACCGCAAACAGAAGCACCAGCCAACCCTTTTGGGATGACTGGTGCCTTTGTTTTTTCTGACGTTATTTTGCAACGCGCCCTTTTGCTCCTCCCCTCTTCAGCAGGAGGTCAGCTGTAAGTATTATCTTGTTTTATCAGCTGTTCTTTTTCTTTTTGCTCACCAATACACCGACAACAACAGCAATGACTGCTATTGCGGCAATGCCGCCTCCGATAGCTGCTGCAGTCTTTATACCGCTGCCGGAAGCAGGCTCAGTGCCGCCTTCAGGTGGCTGCGCGGAAGATCCTTCGCCGGATCCGCTGTCTTCAGCACCGCTGCCTTCAAACTCCGCCAGAGGTGTATCCAGATCCAGAATCTCCTCGGGCTCGGTGTTTGTTTCGGGCTAAGTTTAAGCAGGAGTGGTTCCGGCCTGACCCTGTTCAGCTGTTCCGGGTTCCGTTACCTGCTGTCCGCCTGGCGTTCCTTCTGTTCTCGGAGCGCCTTCTGCTCCAGGAGTTGTTCCTTCTTCTGCGGTCGCTGTACCGGGAGTGGTGCCTTCAACTGCGGTCGCTGTACCGGCTTCAGTACCGGTACCGGTTCCTGTTCCGGTCCCTGTTCCTCCT
>JAEEGL015964698.1_pt1 | contig 21921 bp, 21 predicted proteins | sample 9134231 | NCBI WGS metagenome assembly JAEEGL01 (sample SAMN16246548, study PRJNA631951) | gut metagenome | biome: gut microbiome; feature: rumen; material: fiber-attached | host: Bos | place: Iran: Karaj | collected 2018-10 | reverse complement strand
GTTAAAAAAATGCCGAGGACTGTGTCCTCGGCTATAAGCAGGGCTACAAGGACTCGAACCTTGAAAATGACGGAATCAGAATCCGCTGCCTTACCATTTGGCTATAGCCCTATGTGCATTACGAAAACACATTATATACAAAGAAAATACATTTTGCAAGGATTATTTTTCATCTGCCATAAGATGGCTTATAAACTGGCCTGCGGTCCTGCCGGAAATGCCTCCGTGGCTCATTTCCCACTGGTCGCTCAGAAGGAAAAGTTTCTCGTCTTCCATGGTGATACCGTTTCTGTCCGCAAGAGCTCTTACGATATCATGATAAAGCTTGCGGTCGGGCTTGTAGTAGCCTATGGTGACACCGAAACGGTTAGAAAGGGAAAGCTTCTCTTCCATGGTATCGGATCTGTGAATATCGTTATTGTTCTCCACATCATCCCTGTCGGTCCACATCTCTCTTATGAGATGACGTCGGTTGGAGGTGGCATAGATAAGGATATTCGAAGGCTTGGTCTCAAGACCGCCCTCTATGACCGCCTTAAGGAATTTATACTCGGATTCATCCTCCTCAAAGGAAAGATCGTCCATGTATATGATGAACTTATAATTCCTGTTCTTGATCTGGCTTATAAGCTGGCTTAAATATCTGAACTGATACTTGTAGATCTCTATCATCCTGAGGCCGGAATCATAATATTCGTTGACGATGGCCTTGATGCTTGTGGATTTTCCGGTACCGCTGTCTCCGAAAAGAAGAACATTATTGGCCTTCCTTCCGTTCACAAAGGCTTCGGTATTTCTGATGAGTTTTTCCTTCTGAAGTTCGTATCCGTGAAGATCATCCAGAACAACCGGCTCCATATTTGCAACGGGCTTGAAGGTTACGGTTCCGTCGGGATTTTCCGATATGCGGAATGCCTTGTTGAGTCCGAACATTCCCACTCCGTAATCCCTGTAGAATCCTGTGATGATCCTGAAAAATTCCTCGGGATCCTTTGCTGCGGCAAGCTTATCGGAAAGAGCCCTTACCTTGGCACTGACATTGCCGTTATACATAAGGGCGGGCTTTTCGATGGCGTGGTATTCGGTTATGCAGCTGAATACGTCGGTCTTTAACAGGTCTTCGATCCAGGAAAAATCGTAATGGAATAAAGCGATGAAATCGGCAAAATCACTCTTTGCGAAATGATTCACGCTTCCTTCGCTTCCGCCGGTTTTTTCTGCGGTCAGTGTAAAGGGATTCTCGGCTGTGACAAGAAGATATGTCAGGTAATTTTGCCACAGATTATTGTCAAAAGCATAATCAGTGGATATCTCGAGAATCCTTTTTATCTGGGCATTTACGATGGACGTCATCTCTCCGGGATCATAATCTCCGCCGCGCAGAGTTCTGCACACAAAGGAAAGACGCATGAGAACGGAATCCTCAGGCATCCCTCCGTATATGAGCAATCTGGAAGTATAACGATCCATCTTTTACCTCTTATACTTCAAACATAAGATCTTCGTAAGTGGGTACGGGCCAGGATCTCTTGTCCACAAGAGTCTCAAGCTTGTCCACAGGCTCCCTGAGCTCGGTCATGGCAGGCACAACTCTGTCTCTGTAAGCGATGGCCTGGTCCTTGCCGAAAGGCATGGCCTTGGCATCATTTACCTGGCTCTCAAGGATCTCTACAGCTCTTAAAACAAGTGAGAGCTGGTTTCCGATATCCTTCAGGATCTTTGCCACGGGAGCGGCATCCCCGCCTGCTTCCTTGACGGCATTAACGGTCTCCGCAAGAGTCTTCTCATATTTGACCACAGCAGGGATATAAAGCTTTCTGGCCATACCGATCATGGTATTTGCTTCAATGTTGATACTCTTTGAATATGTCTCGTAAACGATCTCTTCACGGGATTCAAGCTCAACTCTTGTGTAAATACCGAATCTTTCAAAGAGTGCTACGGACTTGTCGGTGGTAAGTGCGCCTGCCGCATCCACCATGGTACGGATATTGGGAAGGCCTCTCTTCTCTGCTTCTTTTACCCATGCATCGGAATAACCGTCACCGGAGAAGATTATCCTTACATGCTCGGCAAGATATTTTTTGATAAGATCATGCACCGCAAGTTCGAAATTGTCGGCTTTTTCAAGTTCATCCGCTGCATCGCAGAAGCTTTCCGCGACAATGGTGTTGATGGCGGTGTTGGCATCCGCAATGGAATCGGAACTTCCTACCATACGGAACTCGAACTTATTACCGGTAAAAGCAAATGGTGATGTACGGTTTCTGTCAGTGGCATCCTTCTCGATATCGGAAAGAGTTGACACACCTGTCATAAGTTTTCCGCCATGGATGGAATGATCTGCCGCGCCGGTCTCAACCAGCTGCTTTACCACATCCTCAAGCTGTTCTCCGAGGAATACGCTTATTATAGCGGGAGGAGCCTCGTCCGCCCCGAGTCTGTGCTCATTTCCGACGTTTGCCGCACTCTGCCTCAAAAGATCCGCATGCTCATCCACAGCTTTAAGGATACATGCAAGAACCAGAAGGAACTGCACGTTTGCTTCGGGAGTATCACCGGGATCAAGAAGATTGACACCTGTGTCGGTTGTAAGAGACCAGTTATTGTGCTTACCGGATCCGTTTACACCTTCGTAAGGCTTCTCGTTGAGAAGGCAGTGAAGTCCGCGGCGTTCCGCAACCTTCTTCATGGTCTCCATGATTATCTGGTTGTGGTCTACGGCAATGTTAGCGGTCTCATATATGGGTGCAAGCTCATGCTGTGCGGGAGCTGCTTCATTGTGCTGGGTCTTGGCGGTGACACCGAGTTTCCAGAGCTCGAGATTGAGATCTCTCATGAATGCTCCGATCCTCTCCCTGATGGCACCGAAATAATGGTCGTCCATTTCCTGGCCCTTTGGCGCAGGTGCGCCGAAAAGGGTTCGTCCCGCAAATACCATATCGGGACGTCTTAAATACTTTGCTCTGTCCACAAGGAAATATTCCTGCTCGGGTCCGACGGAAGGAGTGACCTTAGTGGCAGTCTTGTCTCCGAAAAGCTTAACGATCCTCAAAGCCTGCTCGGAAACTGCTTCCATGGAACGAAGAAGAGGAGTCTTTTTATCCAGTGCCTCACCGGTATAGGAACAGAACGCGGTGGGAATGCAGAGTATGACGCCGGTAGCATCCTCCTTAAGGAATGCTGGGGAAGTGATATCCCATACCGTATATCCCCTTGCTTCAAATGTAGCTCTGAGTCCTCCCGAAGGGAAAGAAGATGCATCAGGCTCGCCCTTGATGAGCTCCTTACCCGAAAACTCCATGATCATCTTACCGTTGCTGTCGGGATGGGTAACGAAGGAATCATGCTTCTCGGCGGTTATTCCCGTAAGGGGCTGGAACCAGTGAGTGAAATGGGTTGCGCCGTTTTCAACTGCCCAGTCCTTCATGGCTCCCGCAACGATGTCAGCGGATTTTCTGGATAATTCACCGCCATTTTTCATCACGCCGGATACTTCCTTAAACACGTCTTCGGGAAGTCTTTCCTTCATTTTTCCGAGAGTGAAGACCTTGGAACCGAAGATCTCCTCAATATTTACATTTTCGGTGACTGCGTTTTCAGACATTGGAATTACTCCTTGTAATGGTATTTCGTCTTTTAGGGCTCATCTTTTATCAGTTTATACACTTATACACGATTTTTCAAATAATCTTTTGGGTGCCTTCCTCATTCGTTTCCGGCTGTTTCTTCGCCTTCTTCAGTGCTTTCGGCATCTTTCTCCGGTTTTACATAAAGGTTTTGTCTGAGATATTCCTTGTTGGCATCAAGATCCACACCCAGTACCGCCATGGAATCTATGGTCTCGTTCCACCATGTACCCTCAAGAGGAAGACTTGCACTGACTCTTTCGTAACGGAGCATAAAAGGCGCCCTGAGCACCAGTCCGTAACACTCCGACATGGTAAGGTTTGTGGTGAGGTTCGGGCAAAGAGCTTCTATGAAGCCGTTATAATCCGTCATAACTGCGGAAGGAAGCTTCTTTATTATCTGCTCCATGACTTTCCTCTGTCTCTCGGTCCTTCCAAAATCCATTCCGATATATCTGTTTCTGGAATACGCAAGAGCCTGTGGACCGTTGAGATGGATCATACCGCCATCGGTCTGCTGAAGGTAATTGTATCCGAATTCATGTCCGGTAAGTTCGTTATATTCATTGAGATATGCATTGACCCACATCACCTCTTCGGCAGAAAGTTCAAGATCAACGCCCCCCACAGCATCAACGACATTTGCGAAGGCTTCGAAGTTCACCAGCACATATCTGTTGACGGGAATGTCGAAATTCTTCTCGATGGTCTTCATAAGAAGTTCCGCACCACCGTAAGCATACGCCGCATTGAGCCTGTTGGAGCCGTATCCGGGGATCTCAACATATACATCTCTCAGCACGGAAGTCATGAGTACCTTGCCGGTCTTTTTGGAAACCGAGACAAGTATCATGGCATCACTTCGTCCGTCCTCACCGTTTAATCTGGAATCGTTTCCTATCAGAAGGATATTGGTGACTCCGTCGGAAGTCAGAGTTTCTTTTCCCAGATCTCCGGCCTCTTCATAGGTCATAAGGGAATATGCCTTTTTGGTCATATGATATGAAACCCCGAGGGCGATTCCCAGCAGCACAAGACAGATAACAAATATCGTAAGAAGAAAAGTTCTGAAGGGATGTCTCTTCTTACGGGAAGTCTTTTTTCTCTTTTCGCCATGGGGTGGTTCGGGTCTTTCGGGGCGTCCCGATGCACCGTTTCGTCCGGGTGCGCCTCCGCGTCCGCCCGGGTATCCTCCCCTTCCGAGTTCTCCGCCGCGTCCTCCGTAGCCTCCCGCGCCGCTACGTCCCGGTGCACCTCCACGTCCGCCCGGGTATCCTCCTCTTCCGGGTTCTCCGCCGCGTCCCGGCGCTCCTCCGCGTCCGCCTGAAGCACCGCGGGGTGACGGACGTCTTGCGGAATCGTAATCAATATAATCTTCTTCGTTGTATGTAACGGGTCTTTCAGTCGTCCTGCTTCTTCTGTTAACGATTTCTCTATCATTATTCATAAAGCATCTTCGGATCCCTTAATCCCTGGATCCGATCCTCCTCATTACATCACCGGGTTCCGGCGAGTATTCTTTCATATCGCTTTCGATGACTGCCCTGATCAGCATGCTGGCGTGGGGACAGCTGTCCATTTCTTTTCCTTCGGGGTCAAACATCTTCACAGCTCTTGCTTTCAGATTGGTGCCGTCAGGCTTCATGATCTCTATCTCTTCACCCACGGAGAATTTATTCTTCTGGACGAAGGTCACAACGGTCCCGTCTCCGTCTTTTTCAGCGGTCTCTATACTGCCGAGATAGACTGCCTTGCTTTCATATGTCTTTCCGTCATATATCTGACCCTCGGCACCGGGATTTCCGTAAAAGAATCCTGTACCGTAAGGCCTGAAGGTGGTCATGGATATCTGGTCCAGATACATCTCCCTGTTCTTCTCGTATTTTTCGGGAGATTCGAAATAATCATCAATGGCACATCTGTAGGTCCTGGCCACGCATGCAACATAGAGAGGATTCTTCATCCTGCCCTCAACCTTAAGGGAATCGATGCCGGCATTTATCATATCCGGAAGATGATCTATCATGCACAGATCTCTGGAACTGTAGATAAATGTACCTCTTTCGCTTTCCTCAACGGGCATGTATTCACCGGGTCTGGTCTCCTCGGATACATAATACTTCCATCTGCAAGGATGTGTGCAGGCTCCCCTGTTGGAATCACGTCCCGTCATGTAGGATGACAGAAGGCACCTTCCGGAATAGGAGATGCACATCGCCCCGTGAACAAAGGCCTCGATCTCCATATCTGCAGGGATATGTGTACGGATCTCTCCGATCTCTTTAAGAGAAAGTTCCCTTCCCACCACTATCCTGCGGGCTCCCTGCCTGTACCAGAAATTGCAGGTGGAATAATTTATGTTGTTGGCCTGGGTGGAAATATGGATCACAGCTTCAGGCCAGTTTTCCCTGCACAGATCAAACATACCGGGATCCGCAATGAGCACCGCATCCGGAGGTTCCGGAAGGCTTGAAAGCTCCCTGAAATAATCCGCAGCATCCTTAAGATCCGCATTGTGTGCCAGGATATTGGCGGTGATATAGACCTTAACACCCTTTTTATGTGCACGGATAACAGCCTCACCCATTTCCTTCAGTGAGAAGTTCCTTGCCTTGGCCCTTAAGGAAAAAAATTCCCCGCCCATATAGATCGCATCCGCGCCGTAACGAAGTGCGGCGTCAAAGGTATCGGGGCCGCCTGCGGGGAGCAGGAGTTCCGGTTTTTTTATCTTTTCACTCATACATCTTTCCTTACACTGATCGTTACGCCATCCGCCATGGGAAGTATGGAAGATTCAAGTTCCGGCGAATCGCTTACGGCTTTTAAATATTCTCTCATTCTCTCGTGGATGGTCCGGTCTCGTCTTCTTACGGCAAACCTGGACTCGATCACATCCCCGTCCTGCATCACGTTATCGGAAACAAGAAGACCGCCGGGAGCAAGAAGCCTTATGATATCCGGCAAAAGAGTTATGTACTGTCCTTTGGCGGCATCCAGGAAGATCAGGTCGAAGCCTGCATCTGTCAGTCCCGGAAGGACCTCTTCGGCATTTCCTTCAATAAGCTTGATCTTCCCGTCTCCGTGGGAGGCAATGTTCTTCCTTGCGCTGACAAGCCTGGGTTCATAATTTTCTATGGTGGTGATCTTAGCATCCGGTGCATATTCATGCATGAGCAATGCGGAAAAGCCTACAGCTGTACCGATCTCCAGGATATCAGAAGGAGAAGCGTACTTCATGAGAAAACGAAGGAAGCCCTGCACCGAAGGTCTTATTATAGGAATGCCGTCCTCCAGAGCGGTTTCCTTAAGTTCTTCAAGATGGGGTGCAAGCGACATCTGTGTCAGTTCTATGAATTTTTCACATCTGCTGATATCCATGGTCTTACCATAAGAGATTTGCTGACTTGTTTTTCTCTTTTATATGATAAGGGCGCCCGAAACCGGACGCCCCCTTTAAGTTAATCTGCCGGTGCGGCCTCTGTACCGCCTTCAGCCTCCGCGCCTTCCCCTTCGGCCGGACTCTCGATATTTTCTTCGGCTCCGGGAAGAAGAACTTCTCCCTTTTCCGCTTCTTCCATTTCCTGTGCTTCAGTCACAGCAGCGATCTGCGCAAACATCTGCTCTGCAGTCTGCTCGGTACTGAAGACATAGGTTCCGCCTTTGACACCCTCCCTGTACTCGGAAGCATAATACTGAAGCGCAAAGAGCAGGCTGTCTCTTGAAAGCCCCTTGGATTCAAAGAGCTCTCCCAGTTCCTTGGCGGTGAAATCCACCGGGATCTCAACCTGTACATCTCTTCCGTAGCCTTCGGGAGCAATGGGATCCTCAGTAAATACACGATAACCGAGGTCATAGCATCTTGTGGCACCCTTGATGATAAAATATATGATTATCACCCACATTGCGACTCTGAACACAACATCCAGAACCGAAAGGGATAAAAACAAAGTTTTCTTCTTACTCATGGCAATCACTCAAAATCAAGTGCATCAACGATCCTGAAATTATTATCCTGGATCAGACGACATAGTGCGATCTCCGCATCATAAAACGCATCAGCTCTGGGTTCTGCAGCCCTGAATCCGACAACCTCGGATCTGAACTGGTCATATTCCGCCAGGTCCACTTCTTCCGATTGCTGAAAATTATAATTCCTCTTACGGAAATCATCAACCCTGCGCTTAAGAGCAGGATCCTTCTTCAATTCTTCAAGAGCGCTCCTGTATTCCTTGTATATATCGCTGGATTTGATGGCAGCAATATATGCATCCAGGGCTTCATTGTTGTTTTCCAAGATTTTCTCCTATGCTTCCTCGATAATGGGAAGGATCATGGGCTTACGCTTGAGATTCTTCCATACAAAATCACCGAGAGAATCCCTTACTGCTGTCTTGATGCTGTTCCAGTCGGCACCTTCGTCAATGCATTCCTCCACAGTGGACTGGACCACATAGGAAGCCTCGCTGAGAAGATCCTCCGACTCCTTGATATATACAAAACCTCTGGATACTATATCCGGTCCGGCAACAAGCTGGCCTTCAGAGGTGATGCACATGCAGACTATGATGATACCGTCCTGTGCAAGACGCTGTCTGTCTCTTAATACCACATTTCCCACATCTCCGACACCGGAGCCGTCCACAAGTATATCTCCCACGGGGACTTTGCCGGTCACTTCAGCCGTCTCACCGTCAAGCTCAAGCACATCTCCGCTTGATATTATCTTGATGCGTTCCTTGGAAAATCCCAGTTCCCTTGCTATCTTGGCCTGAGCCATAAGATGCTTGTATTCTCCGTGAACGGGCACACTGAACTTGGGCTGTACAAGACTGTAGATCAGCTTGATCTCTTCCTGACACGCGTGTCCGGAAACATGTACGTCCTGAAAGACCACATTTACGCCCTTCTGAAGAAGCTGGTTGATTATCCTGGTAACAGGCTTCTCATTACCCGGAATGGGGTGTGATGAGAATATGACCGTGTCACCGCCACCGATGGTGATCTTTCTGTGGGTTCCGTCCGCCATTCTGGAAAGCGCCGCCATGCTCTCTCCCTGGCTTCCGGTGGTGATGATGACCTGTCTGTCGGCAGGTATCTCTTTCATCTCATCCAGAGTCACAAGAGTATTCTCCGGAATATCGATGCACTGAAGCCGCTGTGCAGTGTCAATGATGTTGACCATGCTCCTGCCTTCCACAGCAACTTTTCTGCCGAACTTATATGCGGTATTTATGATCTGGCGAACTCTGTCCACGTTGGAAGCAAAGGTCGCAACGAAGATCCTGGTATGCTTGTTTTCTTCAAATATATTATCGAAGATGGGTGCCAGAGTTTTTTCCGAGGGGGTAAAACCGGGGCGCTCCGCATTGGTGGAGTCACACAAAAGCGCCAGAACTCCCTTTTTTCCTATCTCCGCAAATCTCTGAAGGTCGATGGCATCTCCGTATACGGGAGTATAGTCAACCTTGAAATCTCCGGTGTGCACAACGCATCCCACGGGAGAATAGATGGCCAGCGCAGCAGCATCCACGATGCTGTGGTTGGTACGGATAAATTCCACCCTGAAGGATCCGAGGTTGATGGACTGTCCGAAGGTCACGGTCTTGCGCCTGACGCTGTCCATAAGCCTAACACCCTGTGCTGCGTGTTCCTTGTCATACTCCTCCAGCTTATGCTCGATAAGTCCCATGGTGAGTCTTGTGGCATAAACGGGCGCGGGAACCTGTGACAGTATGTAGGATATGGAACCGATATGGTCCTCATGTCCGTGGGTTATGACAAAGCCCTTAAGCTTGTCATAATTTTCCTTAAGATAGGTGACATCCGGTATGACAAGGTCGATGCCCAGCATGTCATCCTGCGGGAATGCAAGTCCGCAATCCACAACGATAATACTGTCTTCGTATTCGAAGGCAGTGATGTTCATTCCGATCTGCTCAAGTCCACCCAGAGGGATTATCTTAAGCTTGGAAGTCGGAATCTCATTATTATTCTTACTCAAATAAATCTTCCTTTCCTTTTTGGAAAAGAACACTTAAGCCCGTTATTCTTCGGGATCCCTCTCAAGAGAGATATCATCCAGAAGATCTTCAAAGACGGGTGCCACGGCGTCGAGCTCGTCGTCGTCAGATACGATAACATATCTGCTCTCCTCTTCGCCTTCCTCTGACATGTCCTTGAGGATAAGAGCCTCTCCGTCGCCTTCTTCGAAATCGGTGACCAGGATATAGTCTCTGCCGCCAAGCCTGGTCTGTTCAAGTACGAAGAATTCAACGGGGTCTGCTCCGTCGGGTTTAAAGATTATCTTTTCCAGTTTTCTTTCTTCATCCATTTTTATATGTTTCCCTGTTCATGTAGCTCTGCAGGATAAGCTGCGCGGCTATCATATCAACATATTTTTTGTGTTCGTTTCTGGGGACACCTGCTTCATCCATTATCTCATCGGCTTCCACAGTTGTAAGTCTCTCATCTTCCATTATCACGGGAAGGCCTGTCCTGCGTCTGACGTTCTCCGCAAATTCAGCGGTAAGAGCCGACCTTTCTCCCTCGTCCCCGGAGGGCATCAGCGGATTACCGACGATTATGGTACCCACATTCAGTTCGACTATAAGTTCCTCGATCCTTGCATAGGTCTTGCGGAGTTTATTCGGATGCTCCCTCCGGATTATCTCCACAGGCTCAGCTGCAAGAAAAAGCGGGTCGCTGACCGCTACGCCCACCGTCTTCGACCCGAAATCAAGTCCCATTAGCCTTTTTGTGTTTCCGTCCATAAAGTCAATTCCAGCCCTTGCTGGCAATATACTCCAACAGAAGTTCCTCTACCAGTTCATCACGCTCAACCTTCATGATAAGGGACCTGGCGCCCTTGTGGCTGGTTATGTAAGTGGGGTCACCGCTCATGATATAGCCGACGATCTGATTAACGGGATTATATCCTTTTTCCTGAAGCGCCTCATATACTTCCTCCAGAACAGAAGCTGCTCCCGAGTCATCGGTGGGCACCTCAAAAAACTGAGTATGTGAATTGTCCTTGGGCATCAGATCACCTCCCCTGTTTCCTTACATTAGTACTTAAAGTTTACAGCATTTACGCGAAAAACACAAGTTTCACAGCTGTGTCGGACCATCCTCGGTAAACATTATATCCACAACTTCGCGGGCGCAGTCGGGGGCTTTTCCACCCGCCAGACTTTTTTTCGCACAGATGCCCACTTTCCTGATTATGTTCTTGTGGGAAGAGATGTATGCCTTGTAGCATTCAAAGAGCTCTCCCTCCGACAAAAACGCCTCCTCGGGCAAAAACAAAACAGCTTCTTTTCTTTCGTCGGCGCCCGAAAAGTTCAGGCTTTCGGCAGTCATCTTCGGATAGCACACATTTTCGGAATACATTTCCATATCCTCGAAAAATGTGGATATATCCGGTCCGGAACCGAATGAAGTGAAGGCCAGAAAATCGCATCCTGCGAATGCGGGATTTGCACGAAAGGCAAGTAATAAGCTTTCACAGATCTGTTCATTTATTTTACCCATGGCGGTCACCTCCCTTTTGTTCATTATCTCATATTCCATATCTTCAGGGCAAACCCCGGAGCCCGTATTATTGACAAAATCCCTTATTTTCTCTATATTTTCACAAGATAAGAACGAGGTAGGACCATGAATAAAGAAATATTTAACACATTCCTCATAAAATATGCCGAGATCGGTATCAAAGGAAATAACAGGTATCTTTTCGAAGATGCCCTTGTAGCGCACATAAATGCAGCAATGAAGACCATCCCCGGAAGGTTCCTGACAAGAAAGACTCCCGGAAGGATCTTTCTTGAATGCCATGAAGGAAAAGACGGTGCTGCCTTCGATTTCGATCAGGTAGTGGAAAAACTTACCCATATCTTCGGAATAGTTCATATCTGTCCCGTAGTGGTATCCGAAGACGAAGGCGAGGAACTTTTAAGGGAAAAAGCGGTTAAATACTGGGGTGATATGTACACCGCTGATTTTAGCGGCACCTTCAAGGTTGTCTGCAGAAGAGGAAAAAAGAGCTATCCTTTAGATTCCATGGAAGTTGCTGCGGATCTCGGAGAAGCGCTTCTGGGCGCATTCCCCGGCCTTAAGGTTGATGTCCGCAAGCCCGACAAGTTCCTGAACGTAGAGATCAGGGATCACATATATATGTATTCCGAGTCCATACCCGGCCCCGGCGGAATGCCCGTGGGAACAGGCGGCAAGGGAATGCTTCTTTTATCCGGCGGCATTGATTCCCCCGTTGCGGGTTACATGATCTCCAAGCGTGGCGTATCCCTTGATGCGGTGTATTTCAACGCGCCTCCCTATACCTCGGAAAGGGCGAAGCAGAAGGTCATCGATCTGGCAAAGATCATTTCCGCTTACACAGGCCCCATCAACCTTCACATCATAAACTTCACGGATATCCAGCTGGCTATCTACGAAAAATGTCCCCACGACGAACTTACCATCATCATGCGCCGTTACATGATGAGGATCGCAGAGCATCTCGCATATGAGAACGGATGCCACGGACTTGTTACAGGTGAGAGTGTGGGTCAGGTGGCTTCACAGACTTTTTCATCCCTCATATCCACCAACGAAGTCTGCACCCTTCCTGTACTGAGACCCCTTATCGCATTCGATAAGCAGGATATAGTAGAGATATCCGAGAAGATCGGAACCTACGAAACATCGATCCTTCCCTATGAGGACTGCTGTACCATCTTCGTTGCCAAGCATCCCGTTACCAATCCCAGCATAACCGTCATCCAGAAGCACGAACTCAAGCTCAGTGACGTGATCGATGATCTACTAAAAAAAGCCTACGAGACCGATGAGGTCATTGAGATCGGAAAATAAAAAAAGACCGGAAAGACATGCTTTCCGGTCCGAATAAGCAGGCGGTTTAATTATACTTCGTACTGCTTAAGAACCTCAAGAACGTCCTCAGCTCCGCCCTCGGTGTGAATGTTGAGGTCGATGGGCTTGGAAAGATCGAGACTGAAGATACCCATGATGGACTTAGCATCGATTACGTATCTTCCGGATACAAGGTCGAAGTCATACTCGAACTTGGTGATGTCATTTACAAAACTCTTTACTTTGTCGATTGAATTGAGAGAAATCTTAACTGTTTTCATTTGAAGTTACCTCCTTATTTCTCTGGTATTATATTTACATTTCCGTTGGTACGCGTTCATATTATCGGACTGTACTGAGAATGTCAAGAAAACGGTACACTAAAAGAAAAACAAACTTTTATGGCAAAATCCTTTAAAACTATCGCTTTCCACAACCTTGGCTGTAAGGTCAACGCATATGAGACAGAAATAATGATACAGAACGCACAATTATCGGGGTATGAAATTGTGCAATTTTCACAAGTTTCTGACGTATATGTTATCAATACATGTACCGTAACAAATATTGCCGACAGAAAAAGCCGTCAGATGCTCCACAGAGCAAAGAAGCTTAACCCCGAAGCAGTGGTAGTTGCAGTGGGCTGTTACGTACAGACCGGAAGCGATGCTCTGCTAAAAGACCCCATGGTTGATATATGCATCGGCAATAACCATAAGGGCGAACTCTTTTCCATTCTGGAAAAATATTTCAGCGAACAAAAAGAAAAACTGACTGTGATCGATGATCTGGGACTTCCTTCTTCCTATGAGGATATGACTCTTAGCCGGATGTCCGACAGAGTAAGGACCTTTGTAAAGATCCAGGACGGCTGCAACCAGTTCTGTTCATACTGTGCCATTCCCCTGGCAAGAGGCAGGGTCCGCAGCAGGGATAAGGAAGAGATCCTTTCCGAGATCCGGGGCCTCATAGACAAGGGCTGCATGGAGATCGTCCTTACGGGAATCCATGTGGGTTCATACGGCATCGATCTGGACGACAGCGGAAACACTTCCGGTGATTACGGTGGAAAGTCCAGGCTGGTGGATCTGGTGGAGGAAGTCTGTGCATTACCCGGATTAAAAAGGCTCAGGCTCAGTTCCGTGGAGCCCCGCATCATCACGGAAGAAAATGCAAAAAGACTTGCTGCGCTGCCCAATCTCTGTCCGCATTTCCACCTGTCACTCCAGAGCGGATGCGATGAAACTCTGAAGCGCATGAACAGACACTATACAACGGATGAATATTTTCAAAGTGTTCTCTACCTGAGAAAGTATTTTGAAGATCCGGCCATCACCACGGACGTAATTGCGGGATTCCCGGGAGAGACCGACGAAGAATTTGAACAGACTCTTGAGTTCGTGAGAAAAGTGGCATTTGCCGACATGCATATATTCAAATTCTCTCCCAGAAAAAACACCCGAGCTGCAAAAATGGACGGCAAAATATCAGAAGAGATCAAGACCGAAAGAAGCGCAAAGCTCATCGATACGGCTATTGAGATGAATAATGCATATAGAAACAGGCATATCGGAAGAACCGAAGAGGTTTTGATCGAAGAAGAAGCGGTGATCCTTGGAAAGAAATATATGATCGGACACACACCGGATTACATTATGACAGCTGTGTCAGATTCAAATCTCAATCCCGGCGACATTGCTGATCTTACGCTTTGTGAAATCTTAACGGAAGAAGTCGTAAGAGCCGAGATCAAATAAATTAATTCGTTACAGACAAAAGGGACGATTCCTGAGGAATCGTCCCTTTCGCCTGTTGTCACTTATTATTTCCTGCTTTTGTTTCTTTTATTCAGAACAACGCTCTGAAGGAGGATAAAGAAACAAAGCATTCCACCGGTTGTAATACTCTGCCACCAGGGATCGTTAAGTCCGCTGGAAACAACTATCTTCTTGATGGTGGTGAGAGTCAGGGTTCCGAAAAATGTTCCGGCTACATTTCCCACACCTCCGGTAAGAAGAGTTCCGCCTATGATGGAAGATGCGATGGCATTCATTTCCATGCCCGCTGCATTCGTCGCATTTCCGGCACCGGTATGCATCATAAAGACATAACCGGATATTCCGCTTAAAAGGCCGCTGAGTATATAGCTTGCAAAGCGGGTTCTTTTTACATTGATTCCAAGCATCAGTGCGCTTTGCTGATTTCCGCCAATGGCATAGAAATCACGACCTAGACGAAGGTACTTGAGCAGTATAAATATGGTCACCACGCAGATAAGTGCCACCACCACGCCGAGTTCCATACGAGCAGGAACAAAATTTCCGTTCTTCGCCGTATAACCAAGTGCATTTATCTCTATCTTGGTATCCCTGAGTGCTGAAAAACCTTCATGCTCAACTTTCTGGGGATTAACCGAAAGAATGGTGGTCATGCCACGTGCAAAGAACATTCCGGCAAGGGTAACTATAAAGGGCTGGATATCAAGATAACTGATGAGGAATCCCTGAACTATTCCAAATGCAAGTCCGATACCGAGTGCCATAAGAACAGATCCGAAAATATTTCCTCCGCCGTTTAAATACAGAGCGCAGCTCATGACCACAAGAGAAGTTACCGCACCGACACTGATGTCAATACCGGCTCCGATCATAACGATGGTAAGTCCGCATGAAACGATTATGAGAGACGCATTATCGTTTAACATGTCAAATATCTGCTGGGGATGGAGGAAACCACCCTTTAAGAACACCATTGCAAGAATATACATCACGAAGAATATCGCAATGGTAATGCTCATCAAAAGCTGTGCATCGGTAAGCGGCTCACGTTTTACACCATTTTTATTCTTCATGATCACTCCGCTCCTTTCAAAGATGCCTTCGACTTAGTTTTAATGACTCCGGAAACAAATCTGCCGAATTTCTCTTTTACGACCGGCGATCCGATAACTACAAGAAGTATTATTACTATCGCCTTATAAGCTTTAACATCCGTGGAAGAAACCTTCATGGCGTACAGAGTAATGGTGAGCATCTGAATTACATAGGCTCCGATGATACTTCCGCCGATCTTGAATTTTCCGCCGCCGAGATTATTTCCGCCAATGGCAACCGCAAGGATCGTATCCATTTCAATATCAAGGAGCAATGTCTCGTGATTGATGAGTCCCAGACGGCTGACACCGATACTTCCGGATACAGCCACACATACACCCAGGATAATGAATGATAACAGTTTTATGAAAGTGGAATTGATACCGTTTAATCTTGCGGCACTTCCGTTGATGCCAACAGACTGGGTAAGCAGTTCAAGAGAAGTAAACTTGAACAGGAGCTTAAATATTATGGCCATGGCAATAACTATAAGCACCGGAGTCGGAACGGGAATACCGGGTATGAAACTTCCGATAGCGGAAATGATGGGAGAGCTGAGAGTAGGAGTTGCACCGCCGTTGATCCAGTATGCTATGGATCTTCCGCAGGTGTACAGTATCAGAGTCGCTATCATCGGCTGTATCTTAAAAACCGCAACCAGTGTGCCATTGAATGTTCCGAAGAGCATGGCTACGATGCAGGCGCAGATAAATGCAAGAAGCACCTTGCCACCGCCGATCTCGGATGAGGATTTAAGCACCTTTACAAAAACACTTCCCGCAATAGCCGCAGCAGCACCCACACTGATATCCTGTCCGCCGCAGGCAGCGGTTACAAGAGTCATTCCCATTGCAAGTATCGCCAGTTCACTTGCACCGTTTATGATACTTATAAGGTTGCCGGCTAAAACGATATTGCCATCATTATTATGGGATAATCCCACACTGAAGAATGAAGGATCTCTTATAAGGTTGAATATGACCAACAGGGCTATGGCAATGACGGGTATGGTGAGCTGTCCTAAACCTTTGGTGAATATCTTGTTCTTATTCATTTAAGATTCACCTCCCGCAATAGTCTTCATAACCTTTGTCTGATTAAGATCCGCACCCTTAAGTTCACCCACAATGTGCCTGTCTCGCATTACAATGAGTCTGCTGCAGGTTCTTAGCATTTCCTCAACTTCGGATGAAATGAATGTTACGCTCACTCCGTCTTCCGCAAGTTTTAAAACAAGCTTCTGTATCTCCAGTTTGGTTCCCACATCGATACCTCTTGTGGGTTCATCAAGTATAAGATAATCGGGATGTGTAAGAAGCCATCTTGCAAGGATAACCTTCTGCTGATTACCTCCGCTGAGAGACCCTACGGGAGTTTCTCTGCTTGCGGTCTTAATGTTCAGCACCTTGATATATTCATCCGCAAACGCTTCGGATTCACTTCTGCTTATGGGCTTAAAGATTCCGTTCATTACCTGCAGTGCCAGGATGATATTTTCCCTGACACTCAGTTCTGCTATTATTCCGTCACGCTTTCTGTCTTCGGGAAGATAACCTATTCCGTGCTTCATGGCATCGATGGGCTTGGTGATCTTAACAGGCCTACCCTTTATCTTCACTTCACCGCCGCCTACTTTATCGGCACCGAATATCGCTCTCACGCTTTCGCTTCGTCCGGATCCCAGAAGACCGGTAAAGCCGTTGACCTCTCCTTTTCTGATGGAGAAATCAAAAGGCATCGCTTCGTTACTTGAGAGATCGTGTGCTTCGTAAAATACTTCCTTGCTGTCATCCACCAGCTTCTCATCGGAACTTCCAAGATCACTGAGTTCATCAAGTTCTTTACCTATCATCCTGGAAACAAGTTCAACCTGCGGAAGCTCTTCTGTAAGGTATTCTCCCACAAGCTCACCGTTTCGGAGGACAGTGATACGGTCGCTTACTTCATAAACCTGCTCAAGGAAATGAGTAACGAAAATAATACCAACACCCTGTGACTTAAGATCTCTCATAAGTTTAAACAGCATGTTGACTTCTTTGTCATCAAGAGAGGATGTGGGCTCATCAAGAATAAGAACCTTACATTTCATGTCAACCGCACGTGCAATGGCAACCATCTGCTGAACCGCCAATGAACAGTCACCCAGCTGTTTGGTGCTTCTTGCGGGGATATTCAGTCTCTGAAGGATCTCATCCGCTCTTTTTTCATATTCTTTATGTTTAATCCATGCTCCGTCTTCTCTGCCGATATACATGTTCTCGGCAACCGTAAGATTGGGGCACAGAGTAATTTCCTGATATACTGTGCTGATTCCGTTAGCCTGTGCGTCCTGTGGCGAATGGATACTGATGTTTTCTCCGTCAACGGTAATGGTACCGCCATCCATTCGATATACACCTGTCAGTACTTTGATAAGTGTGGATTTACCTGCTCCGTTTTCTCCCATAAGTGCATGTATCTCACCTTTTCTCAAAGTGAAATCCACTCCGTTAAGAGCAAGTACTCCGGGAAATGTTTTGCTGATCTGACGCATTTTCAGTAAAACTTCTTCCTGCATATCTCTTCCTCCAAAAAACGGCGCAGCCATTACTGTTTTATACAGCACAGCTGCGCCATTAGTCAGTTCATAAGATTATTCGCCCAAACCGTAAGTATCGATATCAGCCTGAGTGATAGTGGTTGCATCAAATCCCTTTTCTTCGTTGATGATAACCTTGGTGGTAACAGTCTGCTTGCCCTGAATGATGTCACTGATGATCTGTGCCTGGAAAGGTGAGCACTGTCCGTCGTAATTCCAGTTGCCTGCAAGGAGTTCTCTGAGAGCCCATCTGTTGCAGTCGAAGCCCATAACGATAACTTTGCCGTCTACGCCGTGGGTGATACCTGCTTCGTCAAGTGCTGCTACAGCACCCTTTGCCATTCCGTCATTCTCTGCATAGATTACGTTGAAGTCTGCGCCGCTGTTGATAACGGATTCAACGATCTTCTTTGCTTCTGCTTCGTCCCAGGTAGCGGTCTGCTGAACAACAAGGTTCATAGCGCCGGATTCGAACTGAGCATTAAGTGCACCGGTACGTCCGATCTGTGCATCGGAACCCATAGCACCCTGAATGTGGATTACGTTATAGGTGTCAAGGTTCTGAGAAAGGAGCCACTGAACTGCGGTGTCGCCTTCAGCTGCCATGTCGGATACAACTGCTGCCTCATAAAGGCTCTCGTCAACATCGATCATACGGTCAAAGAGGAAAACCTTGATTCCGGCTTCCTTTGCCTTGGAAAGAACTTCGTCCCATCCGGTGGTCTCTGCTGCAGAGATAAGAAGATAGTCAACGCCTTCGGTAATGAATCCCTGAGCTGCCTGAAGCTGCTCATCATTCTTTAAGCTGTAGAAAGTCTTAAGCTCATATCCGTTAGCCTCAGAGAAAACAGCTTCCATGTCCTTAACGTTTGCTTCACGATATCCGGACTCTGAAGGGGGATTGTTGATAACGCCGACCTTGATGGGGCCGTCTGAACTGCCTGATCCGCCTGCACTGCCCGATCCGCCTGCTGATCCGCAGCCTGCAAGTGCTAAGGATAAAGCAAGTACACCTGCCATAACCAATGCTTTAAATCTTTTCATAAAAATTCACCTCCATTTTGCCGCACCATGCGGTCTGATCTTACGATAGACCACAGGTTAAACGGAGTAAATGGAGGTTCGTTTTGTCCGTGTTCAAAATCATTTTGATTTTTTGCCCGTTTTCGGAAAACGGTTGATTTTGATTTTAAAACGGTTAGATTTGATTTTACGGTTAAAAATTATTCTGTCTGATTCTGGCACTGCATCCGGTATTCCGAGGGAGTCATTCCGGTATTCTTTTTGAAAATATAACTGAAATAATGAGCATCATTATATCCGCACTCTCTCGCTATCTGTGAGCTTTTTGTGCCGGTGCCGCGAAGCATCTCCTTGGCTTTGGTAAGTCTGAGATATATAAGATACTCTGTGAAGGTCTGCCCGGTCTGCTGGGAAAAAACCGTCGAAAATCTGCTGTTACTCATATTTACAGCCTTCGCCACATCCTGAAGCATGAGATTAGGATTAGTGAAATGTTCCGACATATACAGCTTTGCTTCACTTATCACACCGGGAGTATTGGCATCGCCTGATACATCACCCATCTCTCTTGTTCCGAGGATTGTGGATCTGCCCTCGGATCTGTCTGTAAGAATATGTCTTATGTGACGAGCGGATTTAAAACTCTTAAGTATCTCCTCGGGATTGTCCACTATTTCTCCGATACCGGCACGGATGTTATCGCAGCCTACGCGCTCAAGTTCCCTTACCAGAGATGCGGCAAAAGCATAAGCTCTTTCTTCGGTATCTTCCGCGCTGTTTCCGAGAACCAGAAGAACTGATCCCGTTCTGGTGGGAGATGTATGAATAATACCCCCGCTGCTCTGTGAAAGATCATACGCCACACCCTGACCTTTGTTCACAGGGTCATATGCAGCATCAACCACAGCATAAAAGGGAGCGATGACATTACATCCCATTGATGAAAGATGTTTCAAAACACTGTGTGAATCTTCCGCAGCTGCATCCTCCGAATAAAGGGAGGCGATGAGTTTTTCCCTGACCAGCTGTTCGTCACTACCCATGCGCATGCGAAGGCTTGCCGCATGTTCAAGAGTATTTCTTTCCTCCAGGATCTGACGGCTGACCTTATCCAGGGCTTCTTTGAGATTGTCGGAATTAATGGGTTTTACGAGATATTCACGTACACCGAGCTGTATGCACTGGCGGGCATATTCGAACTCATCATATCCGCTGAGAACGATTATGGCGATCCAGGGCATCTGTGCCCTGAGGATCCTGCACAGTTCTATACCGTCCATGAAGGGCATCCTTATATCGGTTATGACTATATCCGGATTGGTATCGCGGATCATGGGTAGAGCCATTTCGCCGTCGGGAGCTTCTCCCACAAAGGTATAGTCAGTTTCATCCCAGGGAAAAGATTCCCTTATTCCTTCTCTGACAACAACCTCATCATCAGCCAGAAACACTTTCATCTTCGAATATCTCCTCTCGACTTCTGCAGGGAACACGGAACGAGACTTTTGTTCCGTCGGAATTGCTCTCGATCATCAATCCTTCTTCCTGATTGTAGTAAAGTCTGATCCTTAAGTTAACGTTAACAAGGCCAAATCCGCCGCTTCCTTCGCTGACCGAGGGCTGCCCTTTTTTCATTCTTTCGTTAAGATCCTTAAGCTGATCAGGGGTCATACCCAGACCCGTATCTTCAACGCTGAATATCAGGAATCCATCCTGAAGTCTTCCCGTAACTTTTATGAGACCACCGCCGCGTTTTATCTTGATGCCGTGATAGATGGCATTTTCCACAAGGGGTTGGAGCAAAAGCTTTAGGATATAATACTCTCCAATGTCATCGGCGATGTCGATCTCATAACGAAGTATATCCCTGTACCTTGTCTGCTGTATCTTAAGATACCCTTCTATATGCTTCTTTTCCTGACTTATGGGGATCCAGTCGGCTCCGGAAGACAGACTTATTCTGAAAAAGTCACTGAGGGAACTGGTAAGGCCTATGACTTCATCCTTGTCTCCGGCCTCTGCTTTCCAGACTATGGCATCCAGAGTATTATACAGAAAATGAGGATTGATCTGTGCCTGAAGAGTACGCAGCTCTGCTTTTCTGAGTTTCTTGGCATCGGAATTACTTTTTTCCATAAGCGAACCGAGCCTGTCCGCCATGATGTTTACCTGAGAGGTAAGATTCCTCAACTCCGTAACTTCGGTATCCTCTATTCTGGCATCAAGATCACCTTCCGCAATCTTACCGGCCACTTCCTCAAGCCTTTCGATGGGCTGACGAATGGAATTTTCCGTCTGCATTACGGAACGATTCCTGACAAGAAGTGCCATAGCCACGATAAGTATCTCAAAAAACGCGGTAACGACAACACCTATCATAAGGCTCACAGACATGCGTGCCGAGGAAGTGATCTCCTGAGCGATATAATCGTTAAGCATACTGTCCACAAGCGCGGCACAGCTTCTGATCTCCTTCAGTGCCTCTTCACTTTCCACCACCGGCACATCCGCTTCCATGTTATCTCTTATGAGATCCACATAATTCTGCAGAGTCTGCATAGTACGTCCGGCAACTATAAGAGAAAGTCTGTTTTCGGCTCCGGTTCGTTCCGTTATTGTGTCTATGGTTTCATTTACGCTTTTTATCTTGCCGTAAATATTGCTCTCGGGAAATGACTGACGTCCGCTGACTATATTCCAGGCACTTCCGGGTATTTCTTCCGTCACAACGATCTTAAGGCTTGTAATGGTTTCCATTCTTACAATGGCGGAATGATACTTAACAGCATAAACAAGCATCAGAACCAGGCTGATGATGATGGGGATCGCCAGCATGAATACAAGCTTATGGCTCAGGTCGCTGATCTGACCCAGTATACTCTTTTCCTTTCTGATCTTCTCCATCCTTTATCCTCAATATCCTCTCGGTCCGATGGACGATACATCCATC
>JAEEGL013521550.1_pt1 | contig 21921 bp, 19 predicted proteins | sample 9134231 | NCBI WGS metagenome assembly JAEEGL01 (sample SAMN16246548, study PRJNA631951) | gut metagenome | biome: gut microbiome; feature: rumen; material: fiber-attached | host: Bos | place: Iran: Karaj | collected 2018-10 | reverse complement strand
TTAATAATATTATTTATCGTCTTATTATGGAAATACCAATATATATAATTCCTATAGTACCTGATATTGGGGATTATTTAAGAAATTTAATATTAATATTATTACCATTATTTATAATATCTTGGCATAGTGAGAGTTTTAATAAAAAGACTAGAAAGATTACTAATAGTCGTAGATTACCTTTAAAAAGAGCTATTGGACTTATCTTAGATGCTGTTATAGGAGTATTCCTTTTAATAATAGTTGTCTTAGTGAGTGGGGTATTTAGATTTAGTGCTTTAACTATAGGTAGTGGTTCGATGACAGGTACTATTGATAAAGGTGATATAGTTATTATTGATAAAAATAATAATGATTATAAAGTAGGAGATATAGTTGCTTTTAGAAAAGATAATTATATTTTAGTTCATAGGATTGTTTATAAAGGAAAAAATGGTTATAATACTAAAGGAGACTATAATAAAACTAATGATAATTGGTTAGTTAAAGAGGATGAAATTGTTGGGAAATATGTATTTAAGATTAAATACGTTGGTTGGTTGACTGTAAAAGTAAATGAATTTTTATTTGGTGGTGACTAGAATGGAAAGATTTAAATTTATTAATGAAGAAAAAGATTTAGTAGAAGATGAAAAAGCTAAGAAAAAAGAATTAATGAAGAAGATGGAAGAAAAGGAAGTCAATACTAAAGAAGAGGATATCGAAGAGTATAGAATTAAGAAAGCTCCATATTTTGGATTTAAAACAAGAGTATTATTCTTCTTTGTATTAGCTTTATTGTTCTTTATAGGTGGAGTATTCTTTTTAACTAATTCATATGATAATAGTAAGAGTGATACTATTACATATGATGAGATTAGTAATATTACATATAATGTTTGTATGGAAAATGCTAGCCATTATAGTGATGAATGTCAACCTGAAGGAATGGCTTATTTAGCAGCAGTTACTAAGACCATTAATTCTATTTATAAATATGATGTTAAAATGAGTGAAGCTATTGATTATAAGATTAAATATTATATTGAAGCTAAAACTAGTATTTATGATAAGAATGATAGTTCTAAATTACTTTATTCTTCTGCTGAAAATTTAGTTGATAATACTGTTCTTACTGATACTAGTGATACTATTAGTATTAATGAAGAAGTTAAGATTCCATATAAAAAGTATAATGATTTTGTATTAAGTTATAAGACTAAATATTCTATTAATACAGAAGCCAAATTAGATATTAATTTATATCTAGTAGAAGATGGAAAGAGTCGTAAGGTTTCTTCTTTAACTATGGATCTTGGAGCTCAAACATTTAATGTTAAGAAGGATAATACAACTAATATTAGAAAAGTAGTAGACTTAGAAAATAATTCTTGGGGAGAATATAATACTGTATGTTTTGTAGTAGGTGTTGTTCTTCTATTAATAAGTTTATTATTAATATTAAAATTAACAAGTTTTGTTAATAAAACAATTCATAAGAAGAGTAAATATGAAAAAACATTAGAGACAATATTAAGAGAATATGATCGTATTATTGTTAATGCTAAAGAGGGATATAATATACCTATTGATAAAGTTATATTAGAACTTGATAGTTTTAATGAATTATTAGATGCTAGAGATACATTAGAAAAACCTATTGTTTTTGAAAGAATTAATGAAATTAAGAGTCAATTCTATGTAGAAGATGACAATAAAGTATATAAATATACATTAAAAGAAGTAGATTTAGAAGAAAAGTAGTTTGCTTCTTTTTCTTTTTATGATATAATACGTACTTGGGAGTGAGAATAATATGGATAAAACAGAGCAATTTTTTAAATTACATGAGGAATATGAAAACAAATTACTTGCTATTAATAGTTATTATTCTGATGTGTTGGCTAATGCTTTAGATGAAGATACTAAAGAAAAGATATATGGTGAATATAGAGAATTCTATAGTGTTATTGGAGAATATACTGAATCTTTAGGTTTAGAAAATAATATCGATAGTAAACTTGCTATTGCAGTTGCCAGAGATCAATATTTGGATAGTAAAATAACTAATTATGGAATTGAATATAAAAAAGAAGAAGATGAATTTCATAAGTAAATCATTGCTTTTATAAGTATTTGGTGTTATAATTTAATTCGTCTAGTCAAACTAGTGCAAAATGATTCGCTGGTCATACGATTATAATCATTTGAAGATATAAATTTAGAGAGGAGAGCTTAATATGAATATTATTGATAAGATCAATGAAAAACAAATTAATCCTAACATTCCTGAATTCCGTGTTGGAGATACAGTTAGAGTTGATGTTAAGATTATCGAAGGTAAAAGAGAAAGAATTCAAGCTTTCGAAGGTACAGTTGTTGCTCGCCGTGGTGGTTCTGTTTCAGAGACATTTACAGTACGTAAAATGTCTAGTGGAGTTGGAGTTGAGAGAACATTCCCAATTCATTCACCAAAAGTTGCTGGAATCACAGTAGTACGTAAAGGTAAAGTTAGACGTGCTAAACTTAACTTCCTTAAAGGTATGGTTGGCGGATATCGTATTAAAGAAAGAGGACAACAATAAAATAAGGCCAAAGCCTTATTTTTTTCTTAAGAGGTGACGTATGGAAGAGAATAAAAAGAAAAGCTTTATTAGAGAATGGGGACCATTCATAATAGTTCTTATTCTTATAATAATAATTAAAATGTTTGTTATTACACCTATTAAAGTAAATGGTGATAGTATGAATCCAACTCTTAAAGATGGAAATATTATGATGCTTAATATGGCTGATTATAAGATAAATGGTTTAAAACGATTTGATATAGTTGTATTAAAGAAAGATAATGAATATTTGATTAAAAGAGTAATTGGTCTTCCTGGAGAAGAAGTTAAATATAAGAATAATAAATTATACATTGATGGTGAATTAATAAAGGAAGATTATACAAGGAAAAAAGCTATTGACATTGACGAAGTTGTGCCTGAAGGTAAATACTTTGTTTTAGGTGATAATAGACCATCATCTTATGATAGTGAAGAGTTTGGTGCTATTGATAAAAAATATATTAAAGGTAAAACAAAATTAGTTTTATTGCCTTTTAAGAATTTTGGTAATAAGAAATAACAAAAGTTATTTCTTTATTTTTTTTTATATGTTAAAATTATATAAGATAGGGTGATGTGCTAGTGTATAAGGTTTTATATAATAAGAGATTAAATAAAGATTCTTGGGAGATGCGTATAAAGGCGCCTTTAGTTGTTAAAAATTGTATGCCTGGACAATTTGTAATATTAATGGCTAAAGAAGATAGTGAAAGGATTCCCTTAACTATTTATGATTTTAATCGTAAAAAGGGAGAGGTAACTGTTATATATCAAGTTATTGGAGCTTCTACTGAAGAATTAACATATGTAGAAGATGAAATCTTTTCTATAACAGGTCCTTTAGGTAATGCTAATGAAATATGTGCTGATCCAAAGAAATATAAAGATAAGAAGATATGTTATGTTGCCGGAGGAGTAGGAATAGCTCCTGTTTATCCACAAGTTAAGTATTTGAAAGAACAAGGAATTACTTGTGATATTATTTATGGTGCGCGTAATGTAGAATTATTATTAATTCGTAAAGAATGTGAAAAAGTTGCTAATAAGATTAGTTATGCTACTGATGATGGTTCTTTTGGTACAAAGGGTTTTGTTACAGATATTTTGAAGGAAAGAATTAATGATTATGATGTAGTAGTTGCTATTGGACCAGTAATAATGATGAAAAATGTAGTTAATTTAACTAAAAAATATAATGTACCAACAATTGTTAGTATGAATCCATTAATGGTAGATGGTAGTGGTATGTGTGGAGCATGTCGTTGTGAAGTAGATGGAAAACCTAAATTTGCTTGTATTCATGGACCAGAATTTGATGGCTTTAAAGTAGATTTTGATTTAGCTTTGAAACGTATGAAGATTTATCATGAAGAAGAAGTAGAAAAATGGGAAATGATGAAGAAAAAACTAGCAAAGGATAAGAAGTAGGTGAGACGATGGAAGATAAGAAAGTAAAAGGTAGATTTCAAGAACCAGAAAAACGTGTTACAAACTTTTTAGAAGTAGAAATGGGTTATACTGATAGACAGGCTCATGCTGAGGCAAGTCGTTGCTTACATTGTCTTAAACCAAGATGTGTAGAAGGTTGCCCTGTTAATATACAAATTCCTGAATTTATTAAATGTATAAAGGAAGGAAATATTAAAAAGGCTTATGAAATAATTACAGAATCATCAAGTTTGCCAGCAGTATGTGGAAGGGTTTGTCCTCAGGAAAAGCAATGTGAAGCAATGTGTGTTAAAGGATTAAAAGGAGAAGCTATTTCTATTGGATCTTTAGAAAGATATGTAGCAGATCAAGCTATTATTAATAATTTTAGTAGTACTAAGAAAAAGGCTAAAAATGGTAAGAAAGTTGCTATAGTAGGAGCTGGACCTGCTGGACTTACATGTGCTGGTGATTTAGCTAAAGCTGGATTTGATGTTGTCATGTATGAAATACTTCATAAAGCTGGCGGAGTATTAACATATGGTATTCCAGAATTTAGATTACCTAAAAGTATTGTTGAAAAAGAAGTTAATAGTTTAAAAAAACTAGGAGTAAAAATTTATACTGATGTACCTATTGGAAATGCTCTACAATTAGAAGAATTAAGTGAAGAATACGATGCTGTTTTCTTAGGTACAGGAGCAGGTCTTCCTAAATTTATGGGAATTCCTGGAGAAGATGCTAATCAAGTCTTTTCAGCTAATGAAATACTTACAAGAATTAATTTAATGGGTGGCTTCAAAAAAGATGCTAAAACGCCAATTAAGAAAGGTAAGAAAGCTTATGTTATTGGTGGAGGAAATGTAGCAATGGATGCTGTTCGTTCTCTAAAAAGACTAGGAATAGATGCTCATCTAATGTATAGAAGAAGTATGGAAGAACTTCCAGCAAGAGCTATGGAAGTTGAACATGCTAAAGAAGAAGGAATTAAGTTTGATTTATTAACTAATCCTGTTGAAATAGTAGTTGATAACGATAATAATGTTAAAGGAATGAAAGTAGTTGATATGGTTCTAGGAGAAGTTGGTGAAGACGGTAGACGTAGTGTTGTAGAAGATCCTAAGTCATTACACGAAGTAAAATGCGATATGGTTATTATGGCTTTAGGTACTAGTCCTAATCACGGAGCCCTAAAAAATAGCAAGATTAAACTTACTGATCGCGGTTTAATAGATGTTAAAAATACTAAAACTTCTCTTAAAAATGTTTATGCCGGAGGAGATGCCGTAACAGGAGCTGCTACAGTAATATTAGCAATGGAAGCTGGTAAAAAAGCTGCTAAAGAGATTATGGAAGATATTCTATAATCTTTTCTTTACATAAAACTTGTCACTTTACACATAATTAATTCTTTATGTATTGACATATTAGAAATATGCTTTATAATTGAATTATAAACTAGGAAGGAAACTGATATTTCCTTAACCATGAATGTAATATTATCTGGCCTAGTTTTATATAATCCTGATGGAGAGAGACAACTCCTATGGGCGAGTTATATAATTCTTTGATCAATTATTATATAAAAGAAACTCGGACTTATGTCTTATTAATAGACGACGGCTGCTTTGATTAATCGGAGAAATTGAGGTTAATGATCGAAAAGCAATTTTTTCAAATCTTGTCCGCTGTTGTTACAGGATTGTATAGGGGAAGGAAAACCCCATAAACGATAATAACTATGTATCGACGGATACTTAACGTATTCATAATAAACCAGTGATATTAATTCTTAACGAATTATAATCATCTTACTAAATATAAGTAGTATTATATTTGAGAAAAGATATAGGACACGTAATTCCTATATTTTTTTGTTTGCTTATATTGCTATATATATGTTATAATTTACTAAGTTTGGAGGTCGTATGAAAGTATTAGTTACAGGAAGTAGTAATGGTATTGGAAAAGCAATTGCTTCTAAATTTTTAGATGAAGGTCATGAAGTAATTGGTTTTGATATATTAGAATCTACTATTGATAATCCTAATTATAAGCATTATATAAAAGATATACGTGAAGATTTACCAGATATTAAAGGTATTAATATTATTATTAATAATGCTGGAATTCAAAAAGGTATAGAAGATATAGATGTTAATTTAAAAGGGACAATTAATGTTACTGAGAAGTATATTAATAAAGATATTAAAAGTATTATTTTTATTGCTTCTACTAGTGCATCTACTGGATCAGAATTTCCATATTATGTAGCTTCTAAAGGTGGAGTAGTTGCTTATATGAAGAATGTTGCGTTAAGAATAAGTAAGTTTGGAGCAACAGCTAATTCCATATCTCCTGGTGGAGTAATTACTGATCTTAATAAACATATATTAAACGACTCTAAACTATATAGAGAAGTGTTAGATGAAACATTACTAAATAAATGGTGTGATGTAGAAGAAATAGCTGATTTTACTTATTTTATTGCTGTTAATAATAAAAGTATGACAGGAGAAGATATTTTTATTGATAATGGTGAAAAATTAAAAGCGAACTTTATTTGGTAATATATACTAGTTAACCTACACATCCTAGTATAAAAAAGGGAAGGAGATATTTATGAGTAATATTATATTGGGTATAATTAATCTAATTGTTATTTTTGGACTTGTTGTTATTATTGAAAAGATATTTAAAAAAGAAGGATTATTTGTTTGGATAGGTATTGCTACTATAATGGCTAATATATTAGTATGTAAAAGTATTGATATATTAGGTTATACAACAGCATTAGGCAATATCTTATTTGCTTCCTCTTTTTTAGCAACTGATATTATAATAGAAAAATATGGTTATAAAGAAAGTCAAAAAGCTATTATTTTAGGAGTTGTTTCTCAAATATTATTTTTATTAGTAACGCAATTAGCTCTTTACTATACACCTAGTGAAGTAGATTTAGTTCAAAAATCAATGGAAACATTATTTGGTCTTAATTTAAGAGTAAGTATTGCTAGTATAAGTATGTATTTTATTAGTAATATGCTTGATATATTCTTATTTAAAAAGATTAAAGACAAAGTACCTAATAAGTTATGGTTACGTAATAATGTTGCAACTATTGTTTCTAATTGTTTAGAAAACTATATATTTTCTTTATTAGCTTTTAGTGGAATATATAGTTTAGGAACAATTCTATCTATTGCTACTGTAGCTTCTATAATAGAAATAATAATTGCTATATGCGATACACCATTCTTATATTTAGCTGTAAAGAAGAGAAAATAACTCTTCTTTTTTGTTGCTATTGCTTGTTAAAATTGACTTTTTGCTCATTTTATGGTATAATATCCAACAATTGAATGGGGTTGGGTTTATGAAAAGAAATGTTATATTACATTTATGTAAATTATTAGGTGTTGCTCTAATTACTATTAGTGCTTTTAGTGTATTTGGTTATACTAATGTTTATGGTGAAAACAATGTAATTAATACTTCTTCTATAGTTAATGTCTTAAAAGATATTAAGCTAGAAGAAAAAGCTACAGAGAGTATTAGCGCTACATTTAGTAATAACAAAGTAGATGCCAAAAAAGTAAATTATGTTAATACTTCTAATACTATAAGTGGTAATAGTATTAGAGTAGGTGGAAGAGTAAAACCATTGATGAAAGATTATAATGGTGATCACTTTTATTTAACACACAATGCCAATGGTGTTTATGATGGCAATGGACTTCCTTATATTGACTATAGAACTGATTTTAATACACAAAAGACATTAATTTATGCTCATAGTTCAAAGAGTGGAAATGGACCATTCCAAATGTTACAAAATTACCACAATAATCCGAGTTTTTATAATAACAATAGATATATTACTGTAAATTATAATGGAGTTACTTATAATTATTTAATATTCTCTGTATATGTATCATTAGCTGATTCTGAAGAGAGTGAAGGATTAGAGTATTTCCATAATATTTATTATGATTCTGCTTCTTGGGAATATACTTTAAATAAGTATAAAAGTAGAAGCGAATATGATACAGGAGTATCAGTTAATAGTAATGACAAGATATTAATATTACAAACTTGTTCAATGGATAATAATTATTATGAGAGATATTATCGTTATAATTTATTAGTAATGGGTAAATTAGTATAAAGAATAGATTTTTCTATTCTTTTTTTTATTGTTTTTATGATAAAATTGAAGAGTAGGTGAAGTATATGTGTTCTAATGATGGAATAGTTACTTTGTTGATAATACTTAATCGTGTTTTAAGTATTATTCAAATCATTGTACCAATTTTAGTTTTAATAGCTCTTTCTATAGCTTTATTTAAACTTGTTATGAATCCAGAGGATAAAAAGTTATTAAAAAGAGTAAAAAATATATTTGTAGCTTTAATAGTAGTATTTTTTATACCGATGTTAGTTAGAACTGCCATTCGATTAGTTACAACAAATTCATCTTGTTTAGAAGAAGAGCAAATATATTTTATTAATGAAAATTATAATCCTTTTAAAAATGTTGAATATATTGAATCAGAAAATAATAAAAAGAAACATTCTATTATACAGGACCCTAATGATTATGAAAAAGGTGATGAGAAGAAGACTGAGGGATTAGATGCTCCTAAGAATGGATTGGTTATATCCAATAGTAATGCAGTTTACTTCTTAAATACTGGGGCTAGTAGTGATTCTTTTGTTATTCAAGATGGAGAACATTTTGGATTGATTGATACCGCTACTTCAGGAAGAGGCAATTTTATTGCTACTCAATTAAGTAAATTAGGAGTGAAGAAACTAGATTTTATTCTTATTACTCATTCTCATGATGATCATGTTGGTGGCTATAGTACTGTAATAAAACATTTTCCTGTAGATAATTTAATCATTAAAGCAGATGGAACAAGATTACCTGCTCATCAGGGTACTTATAGTAATTTGATTAAATCTGCTAAAAAAAGAGGTACTAATATTTGTGATGCTAAAAATAGTGGTTGCCAAAGCTTTTCATTAGGTAATATCAACTTTCAATTATATAATACTGATTTCTGGAAAGGAAGTTTGGCTCCTTCTGGTAATCATAGTAGATTTGATAATGCAAATAGTTTGTGCGCAGTTGCTACTATAAATGGTAAGAGAGTATATTTCTCTGGTGATATAGGTAATTACTTTGGTTATAATAGGGAAAGTATTACTGCTAGAGAAGTTGGAGACATTGATGTTTATAAAGTAGCGCATCATGGATATGTTACTTTTAATAATAATCAAGATGCTCTTAACTATTTAAGACCAGAATATGCAGTTGTAACTAATGGGAAAAATACGGCTTCCATTGCTATAAATCGAGTAAAAAGATCCAATAGTAATTTTATAAAAGCATATTATACAATAAATGGAACAGTTACGATGATTGTTAATCCTGATGGAAGTATTAAATTTTATCAATAAAGGAGGAGTATATGAAGAAAGGTTTTGATAATTTAAAATACGTAAAAATACAAAGTGAAAAAATTAGAGAAAGATTCAAATTATTTGATAAGTTATATCTAGAAATAGGTGGGAAATTATTTGATGATGGTCATGCAGCTAGGGTATTACCTGGTTTTAAGAGTGATGCTAAAATCAATATTTTCAAAGAACTAAAGGATGACTTAGAAATAATTTTTTGTATAAATGCTGGAGACATTGAAAAGAATAAAATACGTGGAGAATATGGAATTACTTATGATAATGAAGTATTAAAATTAATTAATGATTCTAAAAGAATGGGATTTAGTGTTAATAGTGTAGTTATTACTTTATATAAAAATCAAGTAAGTGTAGATAAGTTTATTAATAAATTAAATCGTAATGGTATTAAGACTTATATTCATACCTTTACTAAGGGATATCCAACAGATGTAGATACTATTGTTAGTGAAGAAGGGTATGGAGCTAATCCATATGTTGAAACTAGTAAGAAATTAATACTTGTTAATGCTCCAGGACCAGGTAGTGGAAAACTTGCTACTTGCTTGTCGCAACTTTATCATGAAAATAAACGTGGTATAAATGCTGGTTATGCTAAATTTGAAACATTCCCAGTATGGAATTTAGCTTTAAAACATCCTGTTAATCTAGCTTATGAAGCTGCTACTGCTGATTTAGCTGATGTTAATATGATTGATCCATTTCATTTGGAAAAGTATGGAGAAACAGCTGTTAACTATAATCGTGATATAGAAATGTTTCCAGTACTTAAGAGTATTCTAAATAAAGTATGTAGTAAAGATATATATTATTCTCCTACTGATATGGGAGTTAATATGGTTGGTTTTTGTATAAGTGATGAAAAAGTAGTAGAAGAAGCAGCTAAATGTGAAATAGTAAGACGTTATTACAATGAAAAGAATAATTATAAACTAGGCTTAGCAAACGAAGAACCATATAAAAAAGTAAAATTATTAATGAATGAAATAGGTATTGATGAAAACTATTTAGATGTAGTAGAACCAGCGATTAAAAAGAGTAAGAAAGAGAACTTACCAGTGATTGCAATTAAAATTGGTAAAAAGATAATTACTGGAAAACAAACTGATATTTTAACTCCAGCTAGTAGTGTAGTACTAAATGCTTTAAAGGAACTTAGTAAGATACCTGATGATATTAAACTTCTTGCTCCTGGAGTATTAGAACCAATGCTTAAGTTAAAAAAAGATTTAGGTGATGGGTCTCATCTAACTTTAAGTGAAACCCTAACTGCTTTAAGTATATGTAGTGTTACTAGTGATATGGCTAATAAAGCCTTGTCTTGTATTAAAAAATTAAATGGAAGTGATGCTCATGCTACTTATATAGTTACAGGTGGAGATAAGAAGAGTTTAAAAGAATTAAAAATTAATATCACTTGTGAATCAGAATACTTAGAAAATTAGCTTAATTTTATTAAGCTTTTTTTGTTTATAAATTGCTTTTCTTGCAATTATTATATATAATGATATATAGAGTAATAATAGAGGAGATTAGTATGAAAATATTGGGTAAATTAAAGATATTTATAGTATTAGCACTAATTATAATTATATTAGTAGCTGTTTTTGTCTATCCTATGTATAACTTAAAAAAAGGTGAAAGTATCATGAAAAAAGCAGTAGATAGATACTTTGAAGTAAGACCAAATGAAGTGCCAACAGGAGAAAGAATAAAGACATTAACATTACAAGATTTATATAATGGTGCTTATATAAAAGAAGATATCTATATACCATATACTGATAAACCTTGTAATATTAAAAATTCATGGGTAAAAGTAAAAAGAGAAAATGGCAAATTAAAATATTATACTTATTTACAATGTGGACCATTAGAGTCTAGCATTGATCATACTGGTCCAGAGATAAAACTAAGCGGTAAAGAAGAAATAATTATTACTCGAGGAGATAAATTTAAAGATCCTGGAGTGGATAGTTGTATAGATAAAGTAGATGGTACTATCAGTGATGTAAAAACAAAATCGAATGTAAATACTTCGAAAGTAGGTACTTATACAATTGAATATAGTGCTACTGATAAATTATTAAATAAGACAGTAGTTAAACGTAAGGTAATTGTTAAAGAATATTTAAAAAATGTCATAGAAGCAGCTATTGGTAAAGGTGGATATTATACTACTTTAGATGCTAATAACTATGTTAGATTATCTAATATGTATTATCGTATTATTGGCTTTGATGGTGACAATATTAGAGCTGTTGCTGAATATGATGTTGCTAATGTAGATTATGATAGTATTGAATCTTGGTTAGATTATTATGAAAAGAATATCCAAGAAAAGTCTAAAAAACTATTAGTAAAGACTAAGTATTGTAAAAATACTAGTAATATTGATAGTTTAGAATGTACTGAAACGACAAAAGAAAGATATAGTTATATTCCATCTAATATTGATGTTAGTAATGTAAAGGAATCTTTCTTAAGACCAACCACAGTTACTTGGATTACTAATACTGAAAATAGTGAAAAAGCTTATGTTACAAAAGATGCTTTCCTTAATAGAACTAATCTTAATAATACTTATGTTTCTATTGATAGAAAACAACATTTTGGAGTAAGACCTATTATTACTATTAAAGGAAGTAATGAAGTAGTAGATGGAGATGGTTCTCTTGCTAATCCTTATACTTTTGGAGATACAATTCCAGGTAAAGGTGGAGAACTTCTTAATACTAGATATATTGGAGAATATATTGTATTAGGTGGAGATGTATATAGAATCTTAGGAATTGAAAAGGATGGTACTACTAAGGTAATTGCTTTGAAGTCATTAACTGATCGTGCTAATCCAGTAGAAGTTGCCTATCAAAAACCACCACTTATTTATAATCCAAAAGAAAAAGGTAATGTAGGACAACAAATTAATAATATTTCTAGTAAATATTTTGATTCTTCTTGTTTTGTAGTTCATGAAATTACAGTACCTATCTATAAGAAAGAAATATTATATGGAAAAGAAATAGCTAAAAAGACTTATAAAGTGACTGTTTCTGCTCCTAATATGTATGATATGTTTAGTGCTTATGATGGCTTTACTAGAGAAATGCATTCCTATTGGTATATTAATTCTTCTAAGACTGATGGCTATGCTGCTGCTGTATATGAAGCTGGTAGTGCTCATAATGGAGAAATTAGTTTTGGAAGTGGATTTGGTATTAGACCAGTTGGTTTTATAAATAAAAAAGCCATTATTACAAGTGGTAATGGTACTAATGTAGATCCATATGTAGTAAAGAAATAGGTGTAATATGAAAAAAATATGGCTTATTATAATACCTATTGTAATAATCATACTTTTATATTTCTTGTTTCCTTGGAAAGAAGATTATAAGGTTGTTAATAGAAGTAAGAAGATAGTAGAGGCAAAGCAAAAGAACAATGAATATGGTTATACAATTGGTTGGTTAAAAATATATGATAGTTATATAGATTTACCTGTTATTAATATTACTCCTACAGAAAAAGGTTTTGATGATGCATATGTTAATTTAGAATCATATGCTTGGAATATGGGTAAAACTAAAAAATTTACTAATCGTATTACTATACTTGGACATAATATATTAAATTTATCAAATCAACCAATAGTTGGAGATAAAGATTATAAAAGATTTGAAGATTTAGTAAACTATGTATATTTAGATTTTGCTAGTGATCATGAATATATACAATATACTATAGATGATGAAACTAAAGTGTATAAAGTATATGCTGTATATTTTACAGGTGATTTAGATGAAATGTTTTATAGTAGTAGTGATGTTTCAAGAAAAGTAAGAGGGGATTTAGAAACAACTCAACTTAAAAATAGTATTTATGATTTCAATGTAGATGTAAACGATAATGATAATATATTAATGCTTAATACTTGTACCAGGTTTTTTGGAGTACATTCATATAGTAATAATTTAGTAGTTGCAGCTAGAGAAGTACGAAAAGGTGAAAAATTTAATAAGTATAGAGTAATTGAAAATAAGAATTATAAAGAGGTTAAAAATAGAATGAAAGGTAGTGAAGATAAAAATGATGCATAATATGTTGAAGAAAATTTGTATTGCTTTATTATTAATAGTATTCTCTTTTGGCTTCTTTAATGTTTACGCTCAAGAGCAAACACAACAGGTTAATGGTGATAATAATGCTAATGCTGATAGCAATAATACTGAAGGTGATAATAATCAGCAGCAGCAACCACCTGCACCTCCTAAAGTATATAAGTGTATGTTGAGTGATGATAAATTGAACAAAATGTTTTCACCAACAGTTGAATATAGTGTATCAGACAAAACATTTGTTTTGAAAATCAATCATGATGTTTACAATACAAAAGACGAACGTGTTATCTTCCGTGTAGTTAGTATTGGTCATAAAAGAGATGTTGATGGTGTTGGTAAGACTGTTAGTTATCGAAATGATTTAAGATTAGATAGAAAGACTATTGAAAGAGCTGCTTTTGATGGTGTTGTTAATATCGAAATACAATCTCTTAACTATGGTAATTGTAAAGAAGTATCTTATTGTAATGGAACAACTGGAACTTCCAAGGTTTTAGAAGGGCAATGTTCAAGTAATATTATTATTAGTTTTGATCACGATATTGGAGGAGAACAATTAACATATCCAGCCAAGAATTTGAAGCCAATTACTTCTTCGACAGTTGGTTTTGTTAATAAAGTTAGTTGTGATGCTTCTAAATTAAAGAATTATCGTGATGAGACTAATAGTTTAAGTGGTAGTAGTAGTTATAATTTATTTGTAAAAAGATATTGTATGGCTAAACTTATGGCTGAAGGTCAAGGTAATGTCTATACAGAAGGAAATAATACCTTATCACAAGTTCGAGCTTCTAAAGCATTAAAATGTAACGAATGGACAGTAAATGGTGATGAAGTTGCTGCTGTTAATGGTGTTCCAGTATTAACTGAAAAAGAAATAAGTGAAGGATATAGAAATGCTACTTATTATGAGGCTAGTTTTGATAGAACTTTAGTTATGGATCAATATAAGTATAGACATAAACTTGATCCATATAGTCCTTATACTTATGAACCAGCATTAAGTTGTGTTATTAATTGTACTGAGGTTGTTAAAACAGCTTATATGCCTCCAGTAGCTTCTAAAGCAGGTTTCTGTTTTGATTATAAAATAAAAGTGGAATCAATGGTTTCTTGCCAAGTTAAGACACCACCATCTCCACCAGACCAAAGAGGATATAGTTATTGTTATCCGTCTCCAGCATGTCACCATATCCGTGAAGATGGTTCTGATGACGTTTATACATCGGCTGGTCCAACAGAAGACTTTGATGAGTGTATTCAAGATTGCGATGGGGGAAAATACTCACAAAAATGTAGTAAAAAATGTTATAACAAGGTTTATGGTAAATATATTAAATCAAAATCTTCAAAATTAAGTGTTAAAAATAGTGCTAATGCTTTAAAACTTTCGAATACTCAAGCTCAAAACCAAATTCAAGCTTTAAATGATTGTGTTAATAGGTCTAGTAATGGTTGTTACTATCGTTCTGGAGGAGGAGTATATTTTAAACCAAAAAGCAAAGGTAAAGTAAATGGAATACAACAATGGATGGCTGGTACTTATTATATAAAACGAGGTGCTGGTACAAACCACGCTAAATGGAATTATAAAGACTATGTTGTTTCTAGAGATGATGGGTTCTTCCGTAAAATATTTGATAGTGGTAGTATTTGTGGAGCCGTATGTGAATGGATCGAAGGTGACTGTGAAGGCATGTACTTGAATGAAGAATCAGGTTATGCTGAAGCTGACTGGGAAGCTAATGTAGAAACATATGAAGCTGCTAAAGCAGAATGTAATGCTGGCGCAACATGTTCCAAGAGAGTAACTGAATATGTATTAGAAGTTGATTATACTAATGATGGAGGAAAACATACCGTTAGATTCCCACAAGGAACTATCGATGAAAGTATTAGTGATGATACTGAAAATAAAGATGTAATTAAATCTGAAAATAGTGGTGCTTGTCCTACTTCAGTAACTGGAGCTTGTGCTAAGAAAAACCCACTTGTTGCTACTGAAGATGGTAAGTTTAATACTGAAGGTATTAGTTGTACAGATAAAACATTATTTAAAGACTATGGTGGATGTTATGTTTGTTCAACAGCTAGAAATTATTACATGGGAGAAATACAATTCCCAGGAACATGGATTGATAATAAAACGGGAACAATTTCTTACTCTAACAAAGGTGATGGTTGGAGAAAAGAAGATAAAAAATTCTGTATACCATTAGATGCAAAAGATGCCAATCCACTATGGTGGTTGTGGTATATGAAAAAGACCCAAAAAAAGGAATCTTTAACTGAAATAAAAGAATATTCTGATATCTGTTTAAGAGGCGAGAATATAACTGATTTAAAAACTGGTGCAATAAATGAGACAAGAAAATATAATATTCGTGCTTCTGTAAAAGATTTTGGATATTATGGTTGGAACTTTAACTTTAGTTGTTTCTATGGCTTAAAAGAAGGAGCACCTCCAGTTATAGATGAAACATCTAAAGAAATAGAAGAAAAATGTGGAACTAAATTTAATTATAAGATGCGTGCTATTGATCCAGATGATATTTTCCCAGCGCAAGATGGTACAATTCTAAATAAAGGTGAGGGTGCTATAAATACAGGTAGAATACCTGGATTTAACTGGACTAGTTATGCAACTATATCTGCAGCTAAAGATCCATATATGGCTACTAATCCAACAGAGTTAATTGGTGCTATTCAAAAACGTGGTCAAGATATTTATGATGAAAGTAAGTATAAGAGTTCTGATGATAATCCATATTTAGATTATGAATTCTACTTAACACCAAATACTTTGAATTTCATAAAGAGTGAATCTAAAAATTATGCTGAAGATTTACACATTGCCGTTACTGATAGTGAAGGAGAACCAAATGGCATAGAGTATGGTTTCTCAAAAGCCGGTTTTGAATTATGTGGTCATAGAGTATATAGAAGTTCTCTAATAGATGCTTTGAATAACTATAATGCTGTTAAGAAAAGAATTAATCCTAATGGCACAGCTAAATGTTGTAATAATTATGATGGACATGGCGGCTGTGAAATATTTGGAAAAGATGAATAAAAGAATATCATTTTGATATTCTTTTTTTTTATTTTATTATATAATTATAATAGGTGAGTAGTATGAATAATAAAAAGGTAGTAATAATTGGCTGTGGTAATGTTGGAATGAGTTATGCATATGCTTTACTTAATCAAAGAACATATGTAAATGAATTAGCTTTAATTGATTTAAATCGTGAAAGAGTAGAAGGAGAAGTCATGGATTTAAATCATTGTCTTGCTTTTTCACCATCTAAAATGAAAATAAAAGTAGGAGATTATAGTGATTGTAGAGATGCTGCATTAATAGTATTAGCCGCTGGAGTTAGTTCTAAACTAGGAGAATCTAGATTAGATTTATTAAAAAGAAATGCTGATATTTTTAAAGGTATTATTGATGAAGTAATGAAATATGATTTTTCTGGTGTCTTTTTAATTGCTACTAATCCTGTTGATATAATGACTTATCTAGTTAGTAAATATGCTAATTATCCAAAAGAAAAAGTAATTGGTAGTGGGACAACCCTAGATACTGCTAGATTAAGATTTTTAGTAGCAGAAAAAGTTGGAGTGTCTCCTAGTAATGTTCACGGTTATGTTATTGGAGAACATGGAGATTCTGAGTTCATTCCATGGAGTAATGTAAATATAGCCCTACAACCAATAAGTGACTTTTTAACAGAAAAGGATATGAAAACTATTTCTGAGGAAGTAAAGACAGCAGCTTATAAAATAATTAAAGCAAAAGGCGCTACATATTATGGAATAGGTATGTGTTTAGTTAGAATAACAAATGCTATATTAGGTGATGAAAATACAGTAATGGTTGTTTCTACTTATGATCCTACAAATGATTTATATTTGGGATTACCTAGTATAATAAATAAAGAAGGTTGTTTCAAAAAAATTGATTTTAGTTTAACTGAGGAAGAAACAAATAAATTGATAAATTCAATTCAAATATTAAAAAGATCAATTAATGATATATTGAAGTAAGGAAGTGATAATATGGTAAGCGGAGGAACTGTAAGTGGAGATTTAAGTTCTATTCAAAGTGAATTCAGTTCTTATTCATCAGCTACTAGTGGTTTAAGCGGTAGTTGGTCTGGACCATCATTTGAAAACTTCTTAAGTAAAACCGAGAATTTCATTAGTGAATTTACTGCAACAATTGTAGGAGAAATGGAATCGTTTGCTGATGCTTGTAATTTATATAAAGATTATGAACAGGCGAGAAAAAACTTAGAAATATGCCAAAGTAATATTAGTCAAGCTCAAGCAGCAGAGGACTCCTCTGGAGTTAGACAGTGGAGTGCTAAAGCTAGTGAATATAAAGATCAAATGGAGTCATTAAAGCCTCAAATAGAAGCAGCTTTAGTTGCGGCTTCATCTAGTAAATTAGATGCTGGTTCAATGACAGTAAGTTTAGATGCCTCAGGAATGAGTTCTAATTTTTCTTCTAGTACTGGCGGAGCAGCAAATGGTCAAAATTTCTGGCAAGTTCAACAAAACGGAGAAAATTGTGGTATGACAGCTTTCTTAGTTGGAGTTAATACTTTATTAGGAGAAAACATTTATACTGATAATGCTGGTGAATGGGCTAATTATGGTGGCTATTCTGAAGCAATTGGTTTCGGAGATAATCCTCAAGCTCAAAACTGGATTAATGATCATGGGTTATCTAATAAGGTAACAGTAACTGGTATACAAAATATTAATTCTAAAGAAGAATTATATGATCATCTTAGTAAAGGTGAAGTTGTTGTTTCTTCTTCTGGAGGAGATAATATCTTTAAACGTAATGATGGAAGTTATCAATATTATGATGGTCATTATATATTGTTTTATAAAACAGAAAATGGTAAATGCTATGCTAATGATTCATCCGTAGGAGACCCATCTTTAGCTGCTGGTGTAGAATACACTGAAGAAGACTTAGATAGATGGTTTGCAGCTCCAGGAAATCATGGTAGTATTACAATGGCTAGAAAGGACTAATTTTAGTTCTTTTTTTTCATCTTTTATGTTATAATTTAATAACAAATGTGAGGGATATATATGAATAATATAAAAGAAATAGTTAAATATTATGAAATAGAAGAAAAAAGGGAAAGAGTATTTCATAATAATTTATTAATTTTACAAATAAAAAAGATGATGTCTGATTTATCTTTATATCATAATGTAAGTAGATATATTTATGATTTAGATAAAATAAAATATTGTGATGAATTTGAAAAAAGTATGTTGTTAAATGAAATAGACTTTTTAAAAAAAGATGAACATGTTATTATCTATATTGAATTAAAAAAACATATTGATCGTTTAGAAGAAGAAATAAAAGAGTACTATAAGACTATACAAGTAGATTTACGTAGAGAATTAATATCTTTGAATACTCCTGATATATTTGTTAATCAAGATTATATAGATGATAAAAAAGATATGAAATTTGCTCGTCATATTATATCTCCAAGTTCATTATTAGTGTATGATGATGATTACAGTGAAACAATGATTTCTTCTTATAAAGATTTAAAATCTAAAAGAAGCAAGAGACACTTTTATAATCAAGTTAGTTTTAGATATCTAGAAGAATTATCAAAAGATTATAATTATGATTTAGATGGTAAATACTTGGGTAATGTTAAGATATTGAAAAAGTAAAGTATCAAAGATACTTTATTTTTTTATGATATAATAATAGCGGTGATAATATGGATTTTAAAGAAACGATGTTTGAATTAGAAAATACGGATTATGATAATGATTATATTATAAAGATTGGCAGTATTCCTATATTATTTACAGCCCCTCATACTATGATACAGGTAAGAAAAGATGGAAAAGTTAAATTAAATGAACCATATACTAAGGCTATAGCTTTATATTTAAATAAATTTTTTAATGTTAGTTGTATGGTTAAAATTAATGATACTGGAATGGATTCTAATAGTGATAATCACGATGAATTTAAAGAAGAATTAATTAAACTAGTAAAAGAGAATAATATTAAATTAGTAATTGACTTACATGGAGCAAAAAAATCAAGAGAATTTGATGTAGAATTCGGAACGCTTAATAACTTAACAGCAGATTTTTCTACAATAAAAGAATTAGAAGAAGCCTTTACTGAAAATGGAATTAATAATATTAGTTATAATGATCCTTTTAAAGGTGGAGCTATTACGCAATATTTATTTAATTTAAAAGATGTAGATGTTATTCAAATTGAAATAAATGGTAAATATCGAGATAAGAATAATATTATATATTTAGAAAAACTAGTAAAAAGTTTTGAAAATTTTATTAGACAATATTATAACTACATAAATAGATGATTAATATGAAAAGCAACATAATCTTTACATTTATATAATATATTTTTATAATATAGATAGATGGTATTGGAGGATTTAATATGAAAAAGCTTGTTCTAATAGTAATGATGTGTTTTTTACTTGTTCCATTCATGGTTGATGCTAAAAGTTGTGTTGCAACTACAGGTACTGGTAAAAAAGTTGGTAATGAAATTAAATGTGGTACAGAATCTTTCTATGTAATAAATCATAGTAATGATAAAACAACAATGTTAGCTAAATATAATTTAATGGTTGGAGATAAAATTGATTATATTACTGCGCCGAGTAATGCACCTGTTTATCAAATTTTGGTACCACCTTCAAATGATGCTTTTAATTATTGTGATTCTTTTGCAAGATCAAATAATTATGAACCTTACTATACCTTTCCTATGCTTGATGATAGTGGAAAATTATTAGGATGTAGAGTTTATGAAAAGATAGAATATGATCATGTAGTTCAAGATTCTAGAGCTGTTGGTACCAAACTTGATGGTAATGGAAAATCTATTCTTCCTCTATATGGTATTACTTATATGAATCCAGAATGGGGATATGAAGCTATGCATGATGGTATTATTAGGGACAATATATATGATGAAAATGGTAATTTAATATTAGAAAATTCTAGCTTTAAAGGATATATAGATGGATATAAGAGAGAATTACAAAGACAAAATATTTCTGTATCTGATGTTTCATTTTTAACTCTTGATAGAACTTTAAAACTATTAAAAGATATTAGTGGAGAAACTGTAGAAGTAGAACTTGAATATGCCTCAGGATATGATGAGCATGATCCTGAATATTATACTGGAAAAATGGATATAAAAGGTTTTGCAGGAAAACATAAATGGATTTATGATATTACATATTGGCTAGGTAGTGGATTTAAATGGGAAGATAGACCTAATACATTTAGTGATTATTATATTTCAAATGAAGGAATGCTATGTGCTATTGGAAGAGGAGAATGTATTTATTTACCTTTTCCAATTGGCAATGGAGTAAGACCAATTGTTACTATAGAAAATTCATATATTACTTTTATGAAAGAGGATGGAACTCCTGAGGATGATAATTCTAGTAGTAATCATAATAATAGTGGCTTAATAATTGTAAATCCTAAAACAGCTACTATAATTTTAATGGTATTAGTAATAGTTTTTGTTACTTGTGTAACTTCTTATATTACATTAAGAAGAAATAAAAATAAAAAACAATAGAAAAAGGAGAGTAATCTCCTTTTTATGATATAATATTTGTGATTAGGAAGTGATTCATATGAATGAAAAAACTAATATAAATTGGTTGATATTGTTTTATAGTAACTTTCATAGACTTCCTTTATTTACAAGACCTTGCAAGGATTTAGATCTTGCATAGTTTATTAATTAAATTATAAAAAATAGCAAAAAATAGTTCAAAATACCTAAAAATAGGTATTTTTTTATTAAGAATTGAGTAACTGATATTGTCGTTGACACCATAACTTATAACATAATATATAAATATAGAAAATATGTTCGAAATAAAACAATAATTGTAGTATAATATAAGTAGTTGATAATCATTGTAAAGGGGGAATTATATGAACAATAAATTAGCAACTATAACACAATTATTTGATGGAAAGGAAATTAGAAGTATCTGGAATGCTGAAAAAGAAGACTATTATTTTAGTGTTGTTGATGTTATTGGGGCACTTACTGAATCAGAACGAGCACGAAAGTATTGGAATGATATCAAAAGAGCTTTAAAATATGAAGGAAGTGAGTTGTCCGAAAAAATCGGACAACTGAAAATGAAGTCTAAAAAAGATGGAAAGAATTACTTAACAGATGTTTTAGATACTAAAGGTATATTTCGATTAATTGAATCAGT
>JAEEGL010739437.1_pt1 | contig 21921 bp, 15 predicted proteins | sample 9134231 | NCBI WGS metagenome assembly JAEEGL01 (sample SAMN16246548, study PRJNA631951) | gut metagenome | biome: gut microbiome; feature: rumen; material: fiber-attached | host: Bos | place: Iran: Karaj | collected 2018-10 | reverse complement strand
CCATCATTTTGTACTATTGTACTAGACACTTGATATCCAGCATCTGGAATTAATTTTAAAGTAACTATACTTCCTGGTATAACTCCTAATTGTCCACCAACTCTATTACCTTCTTCTATCCAATAGAACAAACGAGCCTCATCATGGGCACAATGTGGTCCTATACCTGGAGTATCTATAATTCTTTGTAATTCTTCAGAATCATAAACTGTACCATCTGGTAATGTAACTGAAACAACTTCAATTTCTCCATGTTCTACAACAGCTTGTGCTCCATAATAGCTTTCATCAACAGCCCAGAAGAAATCAGTCAATAAACCTGGATCTTCTTCACATACTACTGCAATATTATATGTATCAGCATGAGGAAGTACTCCACTATAATAATTAAATCCCTCTTCTACTTCTATTGGTTTATTATTTATAGTTAATGATTTAATAACATAACCATATTCAACATCAATATAAATACTATCGTTTGTTCTTGCTTCTACTGGAAGTGTTTTGTTAACTTGTGAAATATGTTCGCGTTCTGGGCCTGGCTCTCTAAAGCCAATATATTCAATATTATTAATTGCAATTTCATTTAAATATCCATCAGTTACTGTTGCTTTAACTGTAACATTATTTTTAATGCTACTTCTAATATTATCTTTATGAATATTAGCTGTATACATTTCCATTTCTGGAATATTTACTCTTCCATCAACTACTGGATATTCGTTTGGTCCTAAAGCAAATAATACTTTAGTTAAATCAACTGGTGGATTTGATGTTGATGTTACTGTAAAATATGTTCCTTCAAAAGTTGTAGTTTTAAATGTGCCACGAACACTAATTGGAGGCTCTTCCTCTGGATCTTCTACCCATCCTTCTTCTACTGAAAATTTAACTTGTGATCCATCTTTATTATAAGCTCCAATTGTTAATGTTCCTACATTATTTTCTAACGTACAATTAATAGTTACTGTTCCATCAGGATTAATATATGATACTTGTCCAGCTGCTACAGCAGGAATTACATCTTCAATATAAATTTCTTTTCTAGTATTAACCGGTCTTATACTATGTTCATCTAAATTAACCCAATAATCATCTAATTCTGCTGTAAATGTTACTTTATGATCATCATCCATTCTATAATCTTGACCTGCAAAATCAAATCTAACATCTGTTAAATCAACTGCTGGGTCTGATGTAGATGATACTGTGAAATATGCATCTTTAAATGTTGCTTCTTTAAATTTAATTCTAGCACCATTTGGATTTATTTCCATTTGATCAGTTTCTTCATTATAAAACTCTTGAGCTGTAATTGTTGGATATGTTCCATCTGAATTAAAGAATGCGAATAATAAAGTACCTTCATTACCTGGAATTGGGCAATCTAAAGTTATTGTGTTTCCACTTATAACTAGATTCTCGCCATAAACACTCATTTCTTTTTTCTCATAAAGTGGTCTTAATGTCCAATCAGCTATTTGAATATTTCTAGGAATATTAGGTTGATCTTCATAAGGCTCTAATTCTGGAAAATAAGCACGTACCTCTTGTCCTTCTTTTTGTACAAAATAATCTTGTCCATCAAAATTAAATTTCATATTATCTACATCAAATACGTCATCTCCAGTAATCGTTGCATATACACCTTGATAATTTCTAGAATTTAAGAATATTGTACATCCAGTATCTAATGCTTCATAATTATAATCTGTATATGGTTTTATAATTACTGGTGTTTGTCCATCTGAATTATAGAAAGACATTGTAATTCTTCCAGGATTATCTTCAATTGGGCTATCAAATGTTACTGCATTTCCATTAATTGTAGTATGGTCTGCAGTAATGCTTATTTCTTTATAGCCAGTCATAAATCTCCACTCATCAATATTTATACCATCAGAATATTGAAGATCATGAAGATCAACTCTTCCTGTTTCAGCATCAATATCTATCATTTCACCCCAAAATCCAAAAGACAAACCTTCTAATGTGCCATTTGATAATGACATAATCATATAAGATCCGTTATATGTATTAACATCTAATTGTGCAAATGCTTGTGTAGTACTTGGAATTGTTCTTGGATTTGTATCACTTATTGGCTCATCTGAATTATAGTTTGGATTGTCTTCTACATAAAATTGAATTGATGCTACATCTCCATTTGCTTTATATACAGTAAATGACATTGTTCCTGTGCCATACATTAATGGATTATCCATTGTTAATGTATTATTATTTACTACAAGATTAGTACCTCTAAAATCTACTCTTTTTGGAGCACCTAAATCTCTTATTTGATTAAATGCAATTCCAACAAACTCTTCATCTAATACATTTTCATTTAAATAAAATCTATTTTGTTCATCTATTGCATAATCATCTCCAGCAATATAGAAATGTACTAAATTTAAATCTGGAATCTCATCACTTGTTATTTTTAAATAACATTCATCAATATTATCATAAGGAATTGTGCAATATGCTTGCCTCATTTCTCCAAATTCTTCTTTACGTTGATTTCCTGTAGCTTCAGCTAAATTACATTTTTCATTATGATCATTATATACTTCAACATGAATATTTTTTTCTTCAGCTGGCCCTTCACCTCTTTGAATATGAACTGAAGCATCAATTGATCCATCAACATTAAACACCATATTATGTGATGCTAAAACCAATCCTGTACTTTTTTCACCTGTTGCAAAAGCTATATTTTGCAATGGTGTTAGGAAGTTTGGCAACAACATTGCTAATACTACAAATATTGCCAAAATTCTTCTTTTTAGTTTCATAAAAACTCTCCTTTCTATTTATTTTTTCTTATATAAAATATTTAATAACAAAATAATTATAGTCTATATTATGTTGCAAATGGTAAATCTTCTAAAAATCTCATTATCATTGTTGCGAATTCTGCACGTGTTGCTTGGCCTAAAGGATTTAATGTACCATCTGCATTTCCCTTAATAATGCCTGTTCCAACTGCCCACTTCATTGCATCTTTTGCATAATTAGATACTTTAGCATAATCTGAGAAAACATTGATATTGCCTTGGGTTACTGAATCTTTTCCCATATATGCTGCATATCTTTGTAAGATTAAAGCAATTTGCTCTCTTGTAATATTTACATCTGGCATAAACTTTCCAGCATTAGGTCCTGATGCATAACCTGTTACTATTCCATTTTCTGCTGCCCATCTTACTGCATCATAATACCATTTTTTAGAATCTGTAACATCACTAAAATTCATATCATAACTAGATTCTGGCTTACCTGAATTTCTCCAAAGAATGGTTACTATCATACCTCTTGTAATATTATCATTTGGGCCAAAGGTTTCACCATTACCATAACCAGTTATTAACTGATTTCTAAATACATGCTCTACAGAAGGAACATACCATTTTAAAGGAACTACATCTGTAAACTCTATTACTTGAAATGTTCTACTATATACAACATACGAATCAAACCATCCATCCATTTTAAATTCCATGTTTCCTAAAGTAATTTTTTCTGGAAAATTGTTATGATTTACAGTAACATCATTAGAATTACTTTCGATAGAAACATACATTGTATATCTTCCGCTATTAAATTTTATTATATTATTTTCTAAATCTTCTGGGTATATTGTTGTTGGAGTTGGAGTATCTGCTCCTACATACCAATATGCCTTTACATCTATACAATTACGCAAAGATTCTGGACTTACACTATCAATATCAATTGTTGGAATATATACATTATCATTTAAAAATGGATAATATATATTAGTTCCAGTTGAAATACTAACACTATTTACAACTCCACTTTGACCGGCATTTTCACTAAACTTTGCATATAAAGTCTTATCACCAGTTATTGGTGTATTAAAATCCCATAATTTAGAATATCTTGAGTTCTCATACCAGTTAACAAATTGTCGTCCATCTGAACTAGTAGGATCTGGATCAGGTTTTGTAGCTTTTTCGCCCTTTTGAACAAATTGTGAAGGAACATAACTTCCAAGATCTCCTGTTTCAAATCTTACAGTATATGTTGGTCGTTTAGTTGTCATTGCAATCCAAAGTGTTATACCATGATCTGAATTACTAACATTGGCATGATATTCATCATTTATATTTACTAGTGTTACATTTATATTATTTACATTATCAAAACAATATCCCACATCTGGTATAAGAGTTATTGTTAAATTATAAGTTTGACCATATACAAATGTATCAGTAGGTTCTAAATGTCTATGCTCATTTGGACTATTCCAATAAGGTGTACCATAAATAGAATAATGTACGCCTGATGAAACAGACCAACTATAATCAGGATTTTCTCCTTCTACTGGAAAAGCTCCACCATTAATAGAAACATTAGTTATTTTTATTTCATTTGAAGTAAGTTTATTAAATGTTATTTTAACCAATCTACTAGCATTATTTATACCACCTGCTGTTATACTAACAGAATAATTATTAGAAGAAAAATTTGTTAAAACAGCTGTCATTTTTGATGGATCTGCAAAACTATACATGTAATTTGGTGTAAAACTAAAAGTTACTCTATAAACTTTTCCTGCTTGAAATTCAAAAGCATTATATGGTTCTGGATCTTTATTATCTGTTACATTATACCAATAATATGTATCTGATTTTGTATAATGACAATTATCTGGTACTCCCCAATCATTTTTTGTAGGACATATTTCACCAATTTTTGGTAAAGCTCCACCTGTAATTTCAATTTTCTTTATTATTGTTAAATCATAATGGTATGTTAGTGTTACCATTGCCCATGCACTATATTCATAAGCTTTTGCTACTTCTGCAACAGCATTATTAATATATCCTGTAACATTTGGAGTATAACTATTAGTATAATTAAATTGGTAATTATTATCTGCTTCTACCCAAACTTGAACATAATACTTATGTCCTGCTATGAATTTATCGCCTTCCTCTAAAAAACGACTTGACGTTTCATCATACCAATCTACAGAATAAACTGAATATCCTTTACCAGCTGTTGCCGTAGTATCTGGAATTTTTCCTGCTTCTGGTTCATCCAAACTACTAACATATACATTACTTATTGTGGTCATTGCATAAGAAGTGTTTGGTACATTTATCAATAGCACAAATAATGCTATTACAAAGAATATCATTATTAATGTCAAATTCTTTTTCATTAATCTCTATCCTCCCTACGGATATAATAAAAATCTAAAATAATTATATAGATAATATTAAAAATATTCAATTGATTTTCAAATAAAAATAGCCTCTTCACAAAAAAATCATAAAGAGACTTTTTTATATTAAAAAAGTCTCTTTTTCCCTTAATTCCCTAAACAAAAAAGTTGGAATAAAACTATTCCAACTTTTGATATAAACACATTATTTATATTATTCACTTGTTATATTATTCATAATACCATTTATAAATCTTTCAAATATTGTTGCAGATTCTGCTCTTGTTGCATTCTTTTTAGGTAAAATACGTGCATAGCCAGCTGACATATCACCTGTAATTATACCTTTTTCCATAATATACTGCATTGCGCTTCTTGCCCATGATGCCACATCATTATAATCTGCAATTCCAATAATATTATATGATGTAGCAGTATTTATATTTAAACATTTTTCTGCAAATCTTGCTATAAATAATGCTAATTCCTGACGAGTTACATTTCCATAAGGATCAAATGATGTAGCTGTTTTTCCTGTAGTAATTCCATTAGCATAAGCCCATTTTACTGCATTTGTAAAGTATTTTCCATCTAGTACATCAGTAAATGGATTGTCCAAATCAGATACATCAGGCTCTCCTGCTAATCTATAAAGCATTAATGCTATTTGTCCACGCGCAATTGGATCATCTGGTCCAAAATTGCCATCAGCATATCCACTCATTATTTCTGCATTTTTTACATACTTAACACTATTTGTATACCATTTTCCATTTGGTACATCAGGATATGCTTGCTCATTACTTAAACTAATAACTCCAATTTGTAAACGAAGGATAAATGTTTGAGCTTTATTATTTGATTTAAGAGTACTACCTAATTTAATACTGTTGCCTTCTTCTAATAATAAATTTGGTACATCAATTCCTTTTAAATCAGATGAACATCTTGCTGAAAATCTTACTCCACCATTATAATTAAACATATAAAATCTTTGATTTACTTGATTATTAGAAGTATGTGACATTATATTTGTTCCATGAACATCTTTTAGTCCTTCAACATCTAAAACTAAACCTGTTTGTTTATTTGTTATTTTAAAATCTCCAGAATCACCTTTTGTAAATTTCCATACTTGATATTTTAAAGTAGAATCATAAGGTCTTAATACAACATCACCAGAACCATTTACTGCAATAACCCAATTAGGATCACTTTTTAAAGCAATTCTTGCTTCAAAAGATGGTGGATTAATATAAACACTATCCATTGAAACTTGTTCAAATACTCTATGATCATGATTACCATTTGCATCAAAAACATAAATTTCTGAACGATACATTCCGCCTTCATTATTATGATCTGATTTTTTTATTGTTACTTCATAATGACCTTTTTTGTTTTTCTTTGCAATTTGTTCAACTAAGTCATCATCTGTTCTTCCATTAGCACCTGATTTTGTTTCTGTCCATGTTCTAACTAATACTTTATTAATATTATTATCATCATCATGAGCTTCTATAACAATTTTATATTGTTTACCATTCATACTGCGAGGTTCAACATAGGCATAATCAATTACTGGAGGATTTAAATAAATATAGCCTAAAACATTTTCTGTATTTTTCCATCCTTCATGAAAAGCAAAATAATCATTAGAAGGATCATTTACTGGATTTTCATGATAATAATTAAATCCGCCTTCTTTAACATATATTTCTCCATTAGAATTAACATCTGAAACAAAACCAACATGCTGATAGTTATAACATACTATTGAATTCTTTGCTGGAGTCGATCCTACACGAAATCCTGATGATTGAGCATTGTAATACCATAAATCTGCATTTCCCCAACTTGGCAATTCCATTCCTAAAGTTTCTTTAGTAACCTGCCATGCTGTCCAAGTACAATTGCAATAACCATCTGGTCCATTTCCATTTGCACGTATTGGATAAGGATTATCTATTGCATAACTAACATTCAACATTGATATAATAAATCCAAATAAAATCAAACCTAATAATAGCTTTAATAATAAATGATTTGTTTTCATTTTTAATCCTCCTTTATTTATATTTTCTTTTGTATAAACTTAATTATTATTAACTTTAATTATTTAAATATAAAAACAATTATATCAACTCTATTTATTATGCTCATTATATGCATCTTCAAATATTTGAAGAATTTGTTCTTCTTTTTTATTTTGACCATATTTTTCAGAAATTAAATGAGCCAATTTTTCTTTATCAAATACTATTTCACGAGTTAATACTTTTTCAGCTGATTCTGCAATAGCATTAACTGATCTTTCATAATTATCTAAATAATCTTTTGCATTTTGCTCACTTATATCAAACATTTGGGCCACTTGATTTATAGAATCTTGTTTTTTACTTTCATCAAAAATATAATCTGCTGTTAATAAATCAAGTTTTAATAATTCATCATGTTCGGCATCTGCAATGTTATTTAATCTTTTTGGTAATGATTTAAATAATATTCCAAGAGGAGTTACTATTATATCCTCATCTGGCAATTCTTGCATATCACCTTTTAATATACTTGGAATACCTCCTGAATTAGATCCTATTACTGGAATACCATCTGCTACTCCTTCTGGAACAACTAATCCAAAAGGTTCTTCTCTTGATGGAACAAATTTAAACTCTGATAATAATTGAAGTTTATGGATTTCATCAGATGTTGTTTTTCCAGTAAATCTAACATTTTCTAATCCTAATTTATCATATAATTTCATGTAATTATCATTTAATTTGCCAGAGCCAACAATAATTGAAGTGATAGTTTTTCCTCTTTCTTTCATAAATTCTGTATATTTTTTCATTGCCATTAAAAGAGCATCTATTCCTTTAAAATCAGCAAATTTTCCAACAAATAATCCATAATAATCTGAATCTTTTGGAATATTCCCAAATTTTTTAATATTAACTTCTTTATTTTCGCCTACATCAATTGTGCCATTTGCTAGACCATTTTCAACTTTTGCATTTAAACTATCAATTATATCTAATGATTTTTCTGATTCATCGTAATGATATACTCTTTCATCATAACCATTTTCTGCAAGAACAGCATGGTCTTTTGCAAATGGGAATAATTTAAGGAATTTTTCCATTTGTGCATCAGAAATAATTATTATTTTATCTGACATTCTTGCTGAATTCTCTGCTTCGCTAATATAAAATTCATATTTAGCTTTTTCTTCCAATAATTTTGGATCATCTTTATTTGTTTCAAGTTCTTTATTTATTTTAGCCAAATAATCTAAAGACTTTTCATAACCAATTAAATCTGTTCCATGAACTGTAGTAACAACTGGCTTATTATATCTTGTACACATACTACTTAAAAGCCAATTATGTTGTGCATGAATTACATCTGGATCAAATTCTTTAATTACTTTATCTAAGGTTTTCTTAAAAGTTTCGTTATATATTTCAAGCTCTTTTAATCCTATATTCCAGAAGTTTTCTGTTGATTCTGTGTGAGTTGTAAACATTAAATAATTAAATGGTGCAGCACCTTCTAATACAGGCGCACCTGGAACTTGACTTGTAAATGGTACTACAGTATATGTAATATCATCACGTTTATCAAAATCATCTCTATTATTTGCAGTAATAATATGAACTTGTTTATTATGCATTCTATGATATGCAGATTGTAAATTAACTAATATACCACTTCCTGCTCCATATATTGGGAATGCAGTAGCTATTAAAATTTTATTAACATTTTCTTTTTCCATATTTTTTTACCAATCACTACTTGTATTTGTTGCATTTGAATTCCAGCTCTCATTTGAAGTCCAATTTGTATTAGTATTGTTTACTTCTTCACTACTTGATGGTGCAACATAATAAATACTTTCTTCAAAATTTTGAATTCCATAGTTTGAATTATATTCTGAATTTAAGAAATAATTCTTACTATCTTTATCTAATGTTTCTGGTTTTTGATCTTGTTTTACCCAACTTGTTTCATACTTATACCATGTACCACTTTGATAATAATAATAACTATTATCATAATTGTAATAACCTCTTTTTGGCTTTCCACCCATGTTAACTATTAACATGATAATTCCTACAACAATTGCCGCAAATATTGCTATTCCTATAAATGATGATTTCTTAGGTTCATCTAAAGTTGATTTGTATTCTCCTGAATCACTTTTTTCTTCTTTTTCTTCAGATGTTTTAGATGATTTTTTTGTAGTTGTTTTTTCTTCTTCTTCCTCTTCTTCGTCTTCATCCTCTTCTTCAACATCATCATTATTTTTTTGAGATAATACTTCTGCTTTTAATCTCTCATACAATTCATTAACAGCATGAGCTTCATCTGGTCCTTTATATCTTATTGTACGAGAGCCATCATCTTTATTCTTATAAACTATAAAATTGCCTGTCTCTTCTTCTTTGTAAATTCCAAATGCTTTTGGGTCTAAATAATTTACTCCTATAAAAAATCTCGTTGTTTCAGCAGGTGGTAAATTATTATTAAAATACCATAATTTTAATTCATCAATGGTCTTTGGGCTATCACCTGATGATTCAGTATTTCCAACATTTACTTGCATATCTACATCTCCTTTATTTATAGATTACTATTTTAAATAAAATTATAAACATAATTAAACTAAACTTTCAAAATACTCTTTAACTATCTCAAAAAAGTCATCTTTTGATTCAACTCTATTTATTTTATCTCTTAATTCACTTGCTTTAGGAAGACCTTTTACATACCAACAAATAAATTTACGAATTTCTCTTGTTGCAGTATATTCTCCTTTATCTTGAAGAAGTAACTCAAAATGCTCATTTATTACCTTGTACTTTTCTTGTGGACTAGGCTCTGGAATTGTTTCATTATTCTTTAAATAATGCTCTATTTGTTTAAATATCCACGGATTTCCAAGAGCTCCTCTTCCTACCATTATTCCATCACAGCCTGTTTCTTCAAGCATATTTTTAGCATCAACCGCACTAAAAATATCACCATTTCCAATTACTGGAATAGAAACAGCTTGTTTAACTTGCTTAATTATATCCCAATCGGCTTTTCCTGAATAAAATTGTCCTCTTGTTCTACCATGTACTATAACAGCATTTACACCACATTTTTCAGCTATTTTTGCAACATCAACTGCTACAATATGGTCTTCATCCCAGCCTTTTCTAAACTTGCATGTAACCGGTTTTGTACTTACTGCAACTACACTTTGAAGTATTTTTTCGATAAGTGGTAAATCAAGTAAAAGCTTACTTCCATCACCATTTTTTACTACTTTAGGAGCTGGACATCCTAAATTTATATCAATAATATCAGCAATTTGGCATACTTTTTTTGTTGCTTCTGCCATAGAATCCGGGTCAGAGCCAAATATTTGCATACTAATTGGTCTTTCGTCATTTGAAGTTTCAAGCATTTTTAAAGTTTTGTCATCTCCATAACAAATAGCTTTACTTGAAACCATTTCATTACAAACCAAACCTGGATTTCCATATTTTTTGCAAATAATCCTAAAAGGCAGGTCATTTATGCCTGCCATAGGTGCCAATATCAAGTTATTATCTAATTTAACATTTCCTATATTCATAATTAAAAACTACTAAAAATTGCTTTTTGTCTACGACTACTTATATTTAATAACAAGCCTATGCAAATAAAGTTTGTAATAAGTGAGCTACCACCATAACTTACAAATGGTAAAGGTACACCAGTAATTGGAAGTAAACCAATTGTCATTCCTATATTTTGAATCATATAGAAAAAGAACATACCACTAATACCAATTGCAATATAACTTCCAATATTATCTCGCGCAGTTTTGGCAACATATACCGACTTGGTAATTAAAATAATATACAGCAATACTATAATTCCACTCATTACAAAGCCTAATTCTTCACCAATTACTGCAAATATAAAGTCTGTTGTTTTTGGATGTAAGAACCCTAATTGAGTTTGATTACCTTTTAATAATCCCATACCAAGCATTTGGCCTGAACCAATTGCAAGTTTAGACTGGTACATATTATAACCTGCACCACGAATATCTTTTTCTTGATTTAAAAAACTATCAATACGAGTTTTAGCATGTTCTGGTAACCTTTGATATACAGGTACTGCTGCTACTGCTATTAATAGAATTGCAACTATAATATAGCGTTTATCCAATCCACTTACAAATAGCATAAATAACATTGAAAATACAAATGCCAAAGCAGTTCCTAAATCTGGTTCTTTAAAGATTAAAAATATTGGAATAGCCCATATAGCAAAATAAATTACTAATTTCCAAGGCTTATTAATTTCTTTTCTTCCTTTAACTTGAAGTTTATTTAAAATAAAAGACATAAAAATAATTGTTACTATTTTAGTTAATTCAGATGGCTGAATAGTAAACAAATTACCGATTTTAAACCAACTTGATGCACCATTTATTGGGGTAGTAAATAGCACCCCAACTAGTAACAATATACATATTAAAAATACAATCGGAGAAAATCTGGTAATAAAATTATAATCTATAACCATTGCTAAAATTAAAAACGGAATGCTTACCAAAAACCATATTATTTGTTTTCTAAATTCATCTGTATTGCTTGTTTGAGTAGCAGAAAATAATGCTATACATCCTATTATAAATAAGATTAAACTTACAATTAATATGGCCCATTCCGCATTTTTTAGCAATTTTCTTCCCATTAATTATTCCTCTTTATTTACCTTTTTTATCATTTGATTTATTCTTTTTAATTTTTGGTTGTTCTTTTGCTTCTTCTGTCTTTTCTTCTTTTTCAGCTGTTTTATTATCTTCTCTTGTTGCTTTTTCATACAATTCATCAAAAGTTACAAAATCATCATTTTCATCTGGATATTCTGCTTCTTCGCTATTTACAACACTAAATAGTTCTTTTTCTAAATCGTCTAATTCAGCAATTTCTTCTTCTATAGATTTGCGAAGTGTTTTAGAAGCTTCTTCCTTATATTCATTTTTTTCAGCTTCTTTATCAGCTTTAACTTTGACGATTGGAATAGATCCAGTTAATCTTTCTTTTATAGCATGTCTTGCCTCTTGTTTTGCTTGTTTAACTTCTTGTTTTGCTTCTTTTTCTTTAGTTGTAACTAATTCTTTATTTATTTTAGACAAAGTATCATCATCTAAAATAACTGTACGATTTGTATCAGACATATTAAACAATTGTTGCTTTTCTTGAGTTTCTATCTTTTTGCTCTCAGCTTCAGCTTGTTCTTCTATTAAGTCAGAAAAATCAAGTTGATTAAACATTTTATCTGCCTTTAATTCGTTACGAATATTAAGAATTGGAATATTTGCATATAAAGTTGGCTCACCATTTGTACCATCTTCATTTACTTTGGTTGTAAGCCTAACATCTATTGTATCTTCATCAATAATAACGTACTTTTTAACTACATCAATGATTTCATTTTTCATCAACTCTAAAAATTCGCTACTAACATTTGCTCTATCCTGCATTAAAACAAGTTGCAAACGCTCTTTAGCAGCAGATTTAGATTCTAACTCTTCTTCTGGCTCTTGCTTTACAACTTTTTTAAAAGTTTTCTTAAAATTATCAAACATTGTTATATTTCTTCCTTCAATTTAAATTTATTAAAATGATTTAGATTGTGTAAAAGGATTGTATTGCTATGTGAAGGAAGCATACTTTGTGTATGTGACCGAACAAGCAATGCAAACTTTTGCGCAAGATGAATTATTTTAATAAATTTTAGCCTTTACCAAATAGGCGCTTAATTCTAGCCCAAAAACCAGTTTCTTTTCCTGGAACTGTAACTTCAATATGTTCGCCTAAAAGCCTACGGCTTATTTCGATATAAGCTTTTCCAGCAGGTGCTTTTTTATTACTAATAACAGGTTCACCTCTATTAGTTTGAGTAACGATATATTCGTCATCTGGTACAACACCAATTAAATCAATTGATAATAAGTCAACTATATCATCAACATCCATCATTTCACCACGACGTACCATTTGTGGTTTTAATCTATTAACAATAAGCTCCGGATTCTTTATTTCCGCAGATTCTAAAAGTCCTATTATACGATCTGCATCTCTTATAGCAGATATTTCTGCAGTAGTTACAACTAATGCTCTATCTGCTCCTGCAATAGCATTTTTAAAGCCTTGCTCAATTCCTGCAGGACAATCTATTAATACAAAATCAAATTCTTCTTTTAATTTTGCAATTAATTCTTTCATTTGATCTTCTGAAATTGCCGTTTTATCTCGTGTTTGAGCTGCTGGCAATAAGAATAATTCTTTAAATCTTTTATCTTTTATTAAAGCTTGACGTAACTTGCATTTTCCTTCAATAACATCAACTAAATCGTATACTATGCGATTTTCTAAGCCCATAACAACATCTAGATTACGAAGTCCAATATCTGTATCAACAAGTGCTACTTTTTTACCTGCTAATGCAAGAGCTGAACCCAAATTGGCAGTTGATGTTGTTTTACCAACGCCACCTTTTCCTGATGTTATTACTATAACTTCTCCCATGAGATCCTCCTACAAATTCGCACAAAACAGTAAAATATTGACTATAGGACAGTAATAATTTTAAACTACCCATTATTTAGCTATTTTACTTTTGCTTAGAATTTAAATTAATATCCTATAAAATCTTATCTTTAGTTTTATACTCATATATATTATAATTTTTTTGAGCAAAAGTCAACCGATTTGGCGATATTTTTGTAATAAATCTGTAATATTTTTCAATGTAAAAAATAAACCATAACTTGTTATTTATATAATTAACAAATTAGGTCTATTTTTTAATTATTATTCTTTTAAAATAACTATTTTAAATAATCCGGATATAAGTATTTAATCTGCTTAATTGCACTATTATAAATATCTTTACTAATAACATCTGCAGGTGAATAAGTTCCATCTTGGTGCATTTTATCAAATTCTTCCATATCAACCCATTTAGAATTAATTGATTCACCATCTGGAAATGTTATTTCTTTATCTGTAACATCTTGTGGAAATACCCAAATATCAACAAAACAATCTTCATATGTATGACTTTCTAATACAAAAGCTTTGTCTTTATCAACACTAAAACCTACTTCTTCCTCTGCTTCTCTTTTTACGCCTTCAAAACTTGTTTCTGCAATTTTAACTGATCCACCACCACATTCCCAATATAAGCCAAATTCTTTATAGTCTGCTCTTTGAGTTAATAAAACTTTTCCATCTGGCCTTATTACAACAAATTTTACTACCTTATGAAATTCACCTGGTTGTAATTTTGTTTGCCCTCGAATTGCTGTTTTTTTAGTAAGTTCACGTCTTTTATTATAAACATCCCATTGCTCCATAACTTACCTCCTTAATCAACATTACTATATTATTATACTACAAATATGCTTCTTTTTCAATAATAAACACTCTAAACAAGCCAATTGTACAAATAAAAAACCCCATTAAAAAATGGGGAAAAGAAACTATTATTTTCTTTTTTTAATGAACTTACTCACAGATCTTCAGTCTTACGACTTCTACCACTTTACCTCCTACCAGGTATCCGGTTTCCTGCTCGACAAGGTAATCGGTCAATTTTTCAACCACCAAATTGCCTCCATCAAGCCTGACCCACGCGGGCGATCCTTCACTCGTCTGAAACTTGGACTTGGTCCAGTGTCCGCCAACAAATCCTCCTCTATCATCATTCAGCCTCGAAGCATATGCACAGCCTGACAAAATGTCGAACTTGAGCACACCTTCTTCAAACCGAACATTGTTCGTCGGGATCGGCGGGATTTTGATACTGTTAGCCATATTCATTCCTCCTTGTGTAATAACACTCCTAAAGCTGTAACGTGCAACAGATGAACAGGAGATAAAACAAAAACGTTCATCAAATTAATTATAACATATTTTAGTATATAAAGCAAAAAAGCAGGAATTACTTCCTACTTTTTTAACATAAATAACTTTATTATATATCTTCGATATCTTCTAAATCTTCTATGTCTTCTTCAACATAAAGATTTACTTTTTTAACTTTTGTTGTAGTTGGTAAATCAGTTGGAATTGCTACTAAGTATCCACTTCCTATTGCATCAACTCCATAGTTTTCTTCTTCTCCTAATACTACAATTTCACCATTTTCAATGAAACAATTATTAAAAGAATAATATATATCACTATGGCCATCGTTAAATGCTACTAAAATATAATTAGAATCCTTATTTAAATATCCCATTAATATTTCATTATAATATCCATAATGTTCATCAGTATTTGCAGAGTATTGTTTTAATTCATCGCTAGATTGTTTAATTGCACTATTAATTGTATTAAGTATACTCATATATGTATCATAATTTACAACTTCACAATAATCAATTCCTTGACCAATATGACTAGCCATTATATCAAAAGTTTCTTCTTGATCTTCTCCAATCCAAATAAGATCATTTACTGGCTCATAATATATTTTTCCATTTATATCATGTTTTTTATACTCATCTGGCTTAATTTCACGAATAGTATCAACATATATACTTTCATCATAGAATGAATCATCATCTTCTTCATAATCATCTTCACCATCCCAGTATTTATCAACACTTGTACTTGAGCTATCTCCATCCCAATCATTATTTTTTTCAAAAGTTGAAACATGAACTCTATTACCTTTTTTAGCTCCAAGTTCATCTTTTAATTGTGTATTTGTATACCATAGATAACCTACCGCAAATACTAATGCAGCTATTATTACCAAGCCAAATATTACTAAGCCTTTATAACTTAAATTAATAGATATTTTTTCTTCTTCTGAATCGTTCATATAAAATCCTCTCTTATTTTAATAAATTTTCACTTGTAATATCTTCTGCTGTAATTGTTTTAAGTATTTTCTTTTGCTTTTTACCACGAGTATTTGTAGCATGTTTAATAACTGACTTTTCATATAAATTACGTGCAAATCTAGCATTACCAAAGTTTTGACTATCACGATATTCATCAATTATTTTACGAGCTGCTTCATTTGCTTCATCTGATACAACAAATCCTGCTTTTTTGAAGAATCCATCAAAGATTTGAATTAATTCATCTGTTGTATAATCTTCAAATTCTAAAGTATATCCTATACGGCTAACTATACCAGAGTTTGCATTTAAGAAATTCTGCATTTCTTTTGTGTATCCTGCAAAAATTACAACTAGCTCATCGCGATAATTCTCCATAGCTTGAATTAATGTTGCAATTGCTTCTTCATTATAGCTACTGTTTTGACCAGGTCCTCCTGAAGCTAAACTATATGCTTCATCTACGAACATTACTCCACCTAGAGCTCTTTCTACAACTTTCATTGTTTTAGGAGCTGTTTGGCCTACATATTCACCAACTAAATCTTTAGAGCTTACTTCAACTAATTTATTTTGTTTAATGTATTTTAAATTATATAATATTTCTGCTACAATCCTTGCTACTGTTGTTTTACCAGTACCAGGATTACCCAAAAATACCATATGTAAATTTACATTTTTAACTTTTAAATCTCCTGCATTTTCATTTTGCTTGAATTCCATTAAACTAACTAAATCGTTTAATACATCTTTTACTTTCTTTAAGCCAACTAAATCATTTAATTCAGCAAATATTTCATCTAATGTCTTTTCTTTTTCGTATGTAGGAATTTCTTTAGTAAAAATTATTTTTTCAGAAACCTTATCACGATACTCTTTAAAGCTTTGAGTTGTTGTTGTATAAGTGTTTGATACATAATCTAATAATTTTACCTTAAAGTCATCTGTTAATTCTATTTTTCCTTCTAGCTTACTTAATAATTCTTGATAAGCATCTTGAACATCTGGCTTTATTCCTACTATTTCAAAATCCATAAATTCATCTTTTAATTCAGGACGTTTATTTAATACTTGTTCTATTACTTCTTTAGTATTTGAAACTAGCATTGTTAATACTTGATTATTATTACCTTTTGTAATATCAGCTAATTTGAACAATACTTTTTCTTTTACCATATCTTGAAGTGTAGCAAAACCATCAAAATCTTTTATAATTAAGCTATTTGCTCCATCATAAGCCTTTTCAACTTGCTCTGCAGAATCTACATTATAAAAACTAAGTTCATATTGATTACCTGGTTTTATATAGCTAAACTTTTGACTAGCATCATACATAATACCAGTAACACCATCTACTACTTCTGAATTGTCAGAATAAATGCACATATTAAATGAAATATATTGTGTTTCAATGCCTTCATTAAATTTACGCATATATTCAACTATTTGTTTTAATAAATTCTTAGATTTATCATCAATATATAGTTCTTCTATACGTTTATTTAAGTCACTTTGAATTTTATCTTTATCTTCTTTTTGTTGTTCTTCTGTTTTAGGTGCTTCATACATTGTTTTTTCAACATTTGTATGTTCAGGCATTTCAATATTAACATCACCAACTAAATCTGGTACTTCCATACCCTTTCTTAAAGCATTTAGTTCATATGGATCAGCATCTCCTAATCCAAAAAAATCACGATAAACTTCATCAAAAATTTTCTTTCTATCTTTTTCTGTCATTTACTACCTCTCTTTTAATAATGAAAATAATGTATATTGGTTTAAAACAAAATGCGAGTGCACTCACAACGGCATCTGGGCCGTTGTGGCTGAGCCTTCTGTAGGCTCAGCTTGTGCCGAGCGAGCAAGCATTTCTGTAATGCGGTTTTGTTTTAAACTATATATACATTATTTTTAATTCTTATATGTTTAATGTAGGATTAGAATCAGAAGAAGAATTATTATCTCCTGTCTTGATTTCAATCATTTTTTCTTTTAATTCTTTTTCGATATTTTCTAATTCTTTTTCAGCAGCAGCACGTTTTGTACGTCCTTCTTCATGAATCTTAATTACTTCATCTAATGTATCAATTAAATCTTTATTAGTTTTTTGTAATGTTTCTACATCAACGATTGCACGTTCTGATTCTTTTGCAATCTCTATAGAACCTTGTTTTAATACTTCTGAATTCTTCTTTAACATATCATTTGTTAAATCAGTAACTGCTTTTTGTGTTGCTAAAGCACGTTTAGCATCATTAATACCTAATGCTATTACCATTTGATTTTTCCATAATGGAATAGTATTGATTAATGAACCTTGAATCTTTTCAACAAGCTCTGCTTCATTATTTTGTAACAATCTAATTTGTGGAGCCATTTGAATAGATATAATTCTTGTTGTTTTTAAATCATAGATTTTCTTTTCAAATCTATTAATAGCATTTTCCATATCTTGCACTTTTTGTGCATCCATTTGCTCGCCTGATTCTTGAGCTTTTTTACGTAATTCTGGTAGTATTACATTACGATATTCTTCTAGTTTTCTTTCACCAGCAATTATATATAATGATATTTCTTTAAAGTACTCTAAATTTTTCTCATACATAGTATCAAATATAGCAATATCTTTAAGCATTGTAATTCTATGATTTTCTAAGCTCTTTTGAATTGTATCAATATTTGAATCTATTTTTTTGTATTTTGCTATTACTGTATCTAATTCTTTTTTTGCATTATAGAATAAACCAGCAATTCCTTTTGGTTTTTCACCATTAATTGTTGAATCAAATGATTTAATTTGTCCAACTAAATCAGCTAATAAATCTCCAACTTCACCTGTTTGTTTTGTTTTTACACCTTCTAAAACATTATCAGAAAATTGACTAATCTTACTTTGAGCTTTTGCACCATATTGTAATACCATTGCAGAATCTTCTAGATTAATCTTTTGATTAAAATCCTCAATTGCCTTTTTCTCATCATCTGTTAATAAATCATAATTTAATGATTGTTCAATTTTTTCATTTGTAACTTTTTCTTTTCCCTCAGCCACAATATTATCAACTGTTTTTTCTTCTACAGCTTGGGCTGCTGTCAAGTTCATTTCTTCCATTTCGCTCTCCTCTCATTTTAATTACTTTATCTTAAACAATCTAAAGCAATTAAAATAAAACTTTATATTTTCTTTTTTATTAAACAATTTTATTGTTCTTTTCCAGATAAATAATCTATTAATCGATTATATACATCCATTTTTAAAGATCCAACAGTTGATGTAATTTTTTGTGGAATTCCACTAATACCAACAGTTGAAACATCAAAGCTTCCGCCTGTTATACCTGTTCTAAATCCATATTTATCCCAAGCAATTTGTCCAATTTCTGAATCTTCAAATATTTTATAAAATTCTTCTCCATTGTCTGTAAATGTATTTACACAATGTGCATTCCAAATTGTTGGTGTTGGATATAATACTACTACATCATCTTTAACACTATTAAATCCATTTGGATTACTTGTAGCAAAGTCAATCAAACTCTTTTCATAATCTACTATCATTGGATATGCACCCATACCATTTTTTAAGTATCTTTCAAATAAGTCTGCAGGAGTGTTATTCATATATCCTGATTTCTCATAGAATTCTTTTAATTTAGGTAGATTTTCAGCTATGGTTTGTTCATTAACTTGATTTTCACACATTATAGATAATAATAATCCATAATATGTTGCTCCAGGGCTTGATGTTACTGGATCTGTTGATGCAATATTTATAGAACCATATAAATTAAGTCCTATATCACTCCATTTTTTGCCCTCTAAAATATAATTCAATAATTTTGGCATATCTTTAATATAGTGTACACCATCTTCTATTGAAACAATACCTTCAGCTTCTAATTTTTCTGCAACATCTTTCCAACTATAAATAACAATTGGAGTACTTAAAGCAATACCGCCACCTTTACTTGTATAACGATCTGCTTCTTTTAATTCTTTATTTGGAGAAAGTTTATAATAATCATAAAATCTTTGGTCAGATCCAAATAAAGCATCATATGTTGAAATTTCTTTTGAATTAATTGTATATGCATAGTGGTCTTTATTTAATTCATTAATTATAGATTCATTTCCATAAGTAGATAATTTAACATTTTCACGAATTAAAGGCCATAGTATTGTTTTACCATTGCTCCATGTATCATATACAACATTTAATTTGTACTTCTTTTGTAAAATTTCTTTAACTCTTTCATCTGCAATAAATCCCTCTTTACCACCACCAGTTGCAACATAAACATCAGTTAATTCACCAACTAGCAATGATCCGGTATGTTCGTAATTGTTTTTAAAAAAGCCAATTACTACAATTATTACAATTAAGACTACAAATAGTATAATACCAATAATCTTTTTGTTCACTTTAACTACTTTCCTCCATCATTTTTTATATTTGAAAATACATCATTTTCACTATCATAACCATCTGCTTTAAGCATTGATTCAAATACTTTCATTTCTGCATCTGTATCTACCATATCAGCTTGATACATATTTGCTAATTGCTTTTTAAAAGCCTCATTTATTTCTTCAACCATTTTTTCTGTTTGAGCCATAAATGTACTACTCTCTTTAGATGTAAGCCTTTGATTTTCTATTTCATCATATTTTCTTAATATTTTCAAAGTTACTGGTAAATAATAATCAAAAAATGTATCTACCTTTTTATACTTTTCCGGCTTTTGTTCAATTGTATATATAATTTTAGTTGCAGTTTCCGTTATTTCACGTATATTTTGTTTCAACTTAACTGGTTCAACTCTTCGAATCATATTATATATTTCTTGATTTTGAAGTTTTGCCGTTTGTAAAGTATCATATAAATTTTTATCATTTTCTTTCAAACTTTTGCTTTTACTAAATATAAGTTCACTTGCACCAAATGCAACAACTCCAATTGGAATTGATATTGGCCATGCAATTCCTAAACCTATACCTGAAAGAGCAGTAAAACCAGCTCCTACAAAAGCAGAAACAATTGATGAATTTTTCATTAATTATATCCTCTTACTTCTTTAAATGCTTTTACTAAATCTTCTTTTCCATCAAATACTTTTGCATTTGTTAGTTCAGCAATTTCTCCTAATTCTGTATCACTTGCACTACCAAACATAATTGAATAAATTGGTATCTTACACTCATTAGATAGATAATAATTTTTTAATTGAGCATATGTTCCACGATTACTTAAACCATCTGTCATAAGTACAACACAAGTATTATATTTTTCTTTATCTTCTGAAGCTAATAGCTTTAATCCGCCTTCTGCAGCATCATATAAAGCTGTTCCACCATTTGGAGATTTATATTTTAATTTATCTACCATTTCTGATAAAGAATTATATTCATAACTACGCCATGGTGATTCAACTGTACTTGCAAATGGTAATATTTCGACTATATCATCTTCTGTAAATTGAATAAAATCATTTGCAGCCTCTTCACCACAAATATATTCCATTGCTTTTACTAACTGAGTATAACCTTGTCCTGCCATACTGCCTGAAAAATCTAAGCAAAATACAACATGAACTGGTTTTCTTAATTCTGATTGATATAAATTAAGTGCTTTTCTAATTACAGCTGTACTTGGATATTTGATTGGTGTAATATATTTTGTAGTATCAATTCCCCATTCTGGATTAAATACTGTTTTATCAACATTATTATTGACCCCACCATACCAAGTTCTTCTGCCTTTAGCCTGCTTTGCATTTTTCCCTTTATCACTTAATATATAATTTTTTATATCGTG
>JAEEGL014673815.1_pt1 | contig 21924 bp, 20 predicted proteins | sample 9134231 | NCBI WGS metagenome assembly JAEEGL01 (sample SAMN16246548, study PRJNA631951) | gut metagenome | biome: gut microbiome; feature: rumen; material: fiber-attached | host: Bos | place: Iran: Karaj | collected 2018-10 | reverse complement strand
GGGGGATCACGCTGCCGTTGCTTCCCAATACGTTGCCGAAACGTACCGCGACGAATTTCGTCTCGGAGTGGTTTGCCATCGTCTGCACGATCATTTCGCAGATCCGCTTGGAAGCCCCCATGATGTTCGTAGGGTTCACCGCTTTATCCGTGGAGATCATGACAAATTTCTCTGCCCCGTAGGTTACGGCAGCTTCGGCAACCTTCCAGGTGCCGAGGACATTGTTCTTGATCGCCTCGTTCGGGCTGTCTTCCATGAGCGGCACGTGTTTGTGCGCAGCCGCATGATAAATGATATCGGGATGATAGGTTTCAAAGATCCGGTTGACACGTCTGCCGTTTCTGACGGAACCGATCAGAACCTCCAGTTTCAATTCCGGATGGGACCTGCGCAGTTCCTGCTGGATGTCATAGGCGCCGTTCTCGTAAATGTCGAAAATGATCAGCATTTTCGGATGATTGGATGCCAGCTGTCTGCAGAGCTCCGATCCGATCGAACCGCCGCCGCCCGTTACCAGCACCACTTTATTCTGCACATAACCCATGATGGAATCCAGATCGACCCGGATCTGTTCCCTGCCAAGAAGGTCCGCAACATCCACTTTCCGTAACTGGGATACATTGACCTCGCCGTTTACCAGCTGATAGATGCCCGGCAGTGTCTTCAGTTCGCATTTGGTCTGCTTACAGATTTCCAGGATCTCACGGACGGTTGCCTTCGGTGCGGAAGGCATCGCGATGATGATCTCGTCGATATGATATTTGGCGACATTTTCCAGGATCGTCTCTCTGGTACCGACAACCTTCACGCCATGGATATAACTGCCGGTCTTGCTGCGGTCATCATCGATCACGCACAGGGCGTTCTTCTGGATATAGCTGGAAGTACGCATTTCGCGGATCAGGGAATTGCCCGCTTCCCCGGCACCGATGACCATGACGTTGACTGCCTGCGCTCCCGCGGTACGCTTTTCCACAAATGCGCGCAGGGCTCTGTAGAAGAACCTGCTGATCGCCACCAGCACGAGCAGAAAACCACCGTAAAATACATAAGAACTTCTGGGATAACTCCACCCTAAGATGACATGTACGATGAGCATCTGGGAAAATGCCGATACAAAGCAGGCAATCCCCATATTGACCACTTCGTGCGTTCCCGCGAATTCCCACAGGCTCTGGTACATTTTAAAGATCCAGAAAATCACGATCGTCAGCGCGATGCTGATGGGGAGATAGTTCCATGCGGTCTCCGTAAACCGCGGATCCGCAATGTCGCCCGGCCTGAAATCAAAGCGGGCGATCAGCCCGAGATACGTCGCCAGTGCCACCGCCACCGCGTCATATATGATCAGGACCACTCTGCGGATGGTGATCTGTTTGTTTTGCATCCATTTATCTTTCATGATACTCCGATGAATCTATGAATTCGACGAAAGCACTATGCGCCGAATGCAAATCTTATTCATAAAACCTTAATCAATCTATTATACCAAATTTTCGCCTTCCCGCCTAGTCCCGCGTGCATCGTCGGAAAGATATGAGATGCGCGTGTTCATCAGGGCAAAAAGGAGCAAAAAGATCAGCGAAAACGGCGGGACGATCACGAAGTTCTCAAAGAAGGACGTGCAAAGGATCGCTGCCATTGCCGCAAAGATATATTTTCCGATCTTGTCACCCGCCACGCATTCCCGAAGCGACAGCAGACGGAAAAACAGAAAGACGCACGCCGCGATAAAGACCGGAAGGCCGTGTACGAACAGCAGGTCCAGCAGGCCGTTATGCACCTCGAACGCACCGCGCATATAGCTGAGTTTCATTTCATAAGCGCTTCCGATCCCCGTGATGGGATGCTTCAGATAGGCGCCCCACAGTTCTCCCCACAGTTCTTCTCTCCCGGACAAAATATCCTTGTAGAAGATCTGGATTTCAAACACATCCCTCATCTTCTGCAGCCACACGTAAACGGCTGACACCAGAACGGCCCCGAATGTCAGGAAAAAGCATGCCAGCGCATAGAACACGCGGCTTTTCCAGATCTTCTTCGGAAGCAGGATCATCACGGTTGCGACAACCCATCCGACAAGGGCGCAGCGGCTCCTGTACCATGCGATGATATTGTAGCCGAGCGCAAAAAAGAACAGCTGGCAGGCAAGCAGGACCCACAGCAGGATCTTCCCTTTTTTATCATCCCGCTCTCTTAATCTGCCCCTGATATACTCCACGAGGATCATCAGGAAGCAGAACCCGCTGATCAGGATCAGGCCGCCGTAATTGGTGTTATAGCCCTTAAAATAGCCCTTGACATCGATCGTCCAGTAGAAAAAGAAAAAGGCGACAAGCACCAGTGACCATACGAATAATTTCTTCGGGATCACCAGTTTATTGCTCAGATAACAGATCAGCATAAAGTCCGCGATCGTAAGGATCGCGCCGAAATGCGACCGGATCAGAAACAGATTTAACAGGGCGATCGCATCCGTGACCGCCATCAGCCAGAAAACGGGGTCATGCAATGCATCCCGGACATTGATCAGACAGAAAAAGCACGCCATGAGCATAACGGATGCAAACAGCGTTCCGTATGGCGTGACGGCTTCATACCAGGTATAAAAATTCCATTCTGCGGCGGTCATGATCACGATGCTTAACAAAAGCAGGATCGCGGCCGCATTTTTTCTTTTTTCAGAGATCATATTTTGTTCCGTTTATGTGTTATTTTCCGGTTTCCGCCCTATGGGCAATACCGAAAGGAATTTCTTAAAGATTGTTTGCACTTCCTCAATATGCAGGAAAAATAAGATCGTCACGATCAGCGCAAGCAGCAGGTAACAAAGCAGGCCTTCCCGAAGCGTGATCAGCAGGACGGCTTCTGCGGCAAGCAGCGCATATGCCGCGTAATCCCTGACAAAACGCGCACGGATCTTCACATATTTCCGTGTGATCAGAAGTGCCGCAAAGTACATCGTGAAATAGGATACGGCCGTTGCGATCGCTGCACCCATCGCACCCATTTTCGGGATCAGGAGCAGGTTTAAGATCACGTTGAGCGCTGCTCCGCACCCTGTTGCGATCCCCATGGATTTTGAGTCCTTATGCGCCAGGCAGATCGATCCCAAAAATCCCGTCAGTGCCCCGAAGATCACGGAGATCAGGAGCGGGGGCACAAACATCCATGCCTCATGAAAATCCTTCAGGAACATCAATGCCGCCAGCGGGCGCAGGATGAGGATCAAAAGCGCACAGCCGATCACCATAAAGGTGTGATAGCACGTATACATGAGCGAAAAGAATTCGGCACTCTTTTCATCCTGATAACTCTTTGTTGCCGACATCTGCCAGGCCTGTGCGAAGATCCGCTGGAACACCATCAGGATCGCCGGGATCTTATAGGCCACACCGTATAATCCGTTCACGGAAGCGCCACACAGGAAAAGCACCAGATACCGGTCTGCGGCATTGTTGATCCAGCTTCCCGTGGAATAAAGGATCAGCGGTTTCCCGTACGAGAGCATGGTCCGTTCCGTATCCTTATCCCGCCGAATTTCAAAATCATCCGCCTGTCTCTGTTTGGACAGCCCGAGAAGGAGCATGAGCAGAGCCGCAGCCCCGAAGGCGATCATCTGCGAAAACAGATAGCCGTTTAATCCGATCTTAAAGACCAGCAGGAACAGCAGGTTGCAGAGGATCATCGTCAGTGTGGAGAAGATACTGCCGACAACCACCACCGGCACCAGCTCACTGCCCTGAAAATACAGGATCAGAAATTCATACATCGCGTTTGTGAAAAACAAAAAGATAAACAGGAAGAGGTACCAGCGGATCTCGGACGGAACAAACACCATTCCCAAAAGGCAGAAAAAAGCAACCGCACCTGCGGCAAGGAAGGTAATGCGCAATCCGCTGCTAAGGATCGATCCGCGCTTTTCCCGGTATTCGATCCCAAAGCGCAATGCGCCCTCGCCCATGTTAACCGTGAGTGCCGGCACAAGCAGGAGCAGCGTCACCTGAAACACGTCGGCGATCCCGTACTCCCTTGTCGACAGGACATTTGTATATAACGGTACCAAAAGAAAGACCAGCACTTTGGATACAAAGTTGCTGACCGAAAACAGCGCGATGTTATTGGCCAGATACCTGATTTTGCTCATGATTCACAACCAAAAGGATAAACAGCAGGTTCAGTGCATAATCGACCCATAACAGGTCGACATCAAAGAACGATTCAAAAAATACGGCCATCAGGATACACAGTGCGCAGTAGGCGGTACGATCCGAAAGCGCCTTTTCACGCATCTTCTCGAACTTGCCATAGAGCAGGCACAGTGTTCCCGCAAAAGCGATCAGGCCGTAAACGACTAAAATGTTGTACATTGCATTATGTACGTTAAATTCAAAAAACGAACTGATCTGCACGTTCGTACCGATCCCGGTAAGCGGCTTTTGCAAAAACAGCCTGAAAAATTCCATCCAGATCTCTTCCCTGCCCGAGAAGATCTCTTTATAGAAAAACGGCAGCCGGTAATTAACGCCTAATGTTCCTGCGACCGTGTACAGCGCCACAAACAGCAGGGAACCGAGTGTCGCAAGAAGATACAGACACCGGAATACCGCCTTTTTCAGCCACCAGGCTTTCGGCACGATGTAATACAGCAGCAGAAAAACACCCAACATGATAAAGGCGCCTCTGGCACGGTGATAAAGCGAGAGCTGCACGCCGCGCACGATCAGAAGCACCGCAAAAAATCCCGCCGCCTCAAAACGCTGCATGAACATCTGTACAAACAGGAAAGCACACAACAGCGTATAGATCGTAAAAGTCGCTGCCGTGTTGGTGTTGTATCCGTAGAAGCCGTACTCCGCAAACATCTTCGGGTAAACAAACAGCAGCCAGATAAACAGGAGTGCGAAATAGGCGCCTGCTGCCCACAAAACCTGCCTGCGTCCTATGACCAGCTTATCAGACAGATAGAGGATCAGCAGGAAATCGGCAAGCACAAAAAAGGCACCCTTCCCGGAATGTACGATCAGGATATTGATCCCCGAGATCAGCAGCAGTAACAGCAGCAGGATCAGATCCTTCTCCTTCTTTTTCAGCCGCCCTATGGGATCCGTGTTCACCGCCAGCAAAAGCAGGAGCATCACAAACACGAAAACGCCCACATAGGCATCCGTCATCCCGTAGAATTTCGGTACCAGAAACGTCAGGGCATATCCCAGAAAGAGCAGCGAAAGGATCAGGGCGCTGACGATCTGCTTAACCGTTATCCGTTTATCAGTTCCTGTAATTTTTGCGTCATCAACTTGCATCTTTGATCCCATGAAACAGACTCCGCATCAATGCCAGACAGCAACCGGTCATGGTTACCGCTCTCCAATAATTTTCTGATCTTTCCCGCGATCTCATCCGGATCCCGTGTGTTTTCGATCAGGTCCCCGTCCTGTAAACCGGAGAACAGTTCCAGGGCACCCACCTCTTTACTGAGCAGGAGGGAAGCGCCCATCTGCAACGCTTCAACAGGTGCCAGACCGAATGTTTCAAAACAGCTGTTTTGTACAAACAAAGCCGTACTCTTCAGTAACTCCATGGACCTTGCAAAAGGAACAAGACCCAGGTTCTTTACACAGGGAAACGCATTGATCGCATCCGAATCCAGGCCGGTATCACCGATCACGACAAGCTCCGTATCCGCAAACGCCGGATCCTGCCGAAGAAGCATGACTGCCTCCGCGATATAGCGGATCTGCTTTCTCGGCATCCCGCCGCCGATGGATAATACCCGGTGTGCTTCCCGCAAAATCCCGTCATCCGGATCCGCTTTCCCGTTCAGGTCGATCCCGTTTGGGACGGCACTGATCTTATCCACATATTGCGGGTAATTGGTCTTTAGCCAGCGCGCAAAATGTTCTGAAACGGCATAAACCGCATCCGCCTCGGCAAGTGTCCGTCTCTCCGTGGCATTCATGTCCGGATCCGACACGCCGTTGATCGCATTTTCATGTTCCACACAGCCATGCATCAGAAACGCTGCCTTTTTATGAAAGAAATGTGCGATCGTAATACTCAGGGTATTCTGTTTGGAATGTCCCGATAACAGAATGACATCACAAAACGGGATCTTAAGCAGCAGTTCCAAAACACGCGTGGGCTTTGCGCGCATTCTTTGCACCATAACCCGTTCCATGTGATTTTTATACTGTTCCGTCACATTTGCGGGACCCGTCCCGCTCCTGTAGTCGCCGATGAGAAACACTCTCATTTTCTGTCCCTCAGGTACCTCGCGCGTCCTTTGTACATCAAGGAGAGCGCCTTGAAAAAGCCCGTATCCTTTTGATAGATCTTCATTTTCCGAACGGCAAACTGCCAGATCAGAAAATAGGAAAACAGGCTGTCCATTGCCGCATAGCCCGCACCGCGCGATAAGAAAAACGCTTCGTCATATCCGTGAAACCAGGTGGATGCTTCTTCCCGAAGCTTCGCGATCATGACCGGCTCATAGTAGATCTTTTTATGCGCCTTTAAGCATTCCCAGAGAAAGATATTCTCTTCGCCCATCAGATACTTCCCGCTTCCGGCACCGAATTCCTCGTGAAACGGAATCCCCTGCACGGCCTTTCTGCGAAAAGCGATCTCCGGGGAAAAGATCTTCATGACCGAAAGATAACGCATTCTTCTTTCGGCAGGATAATTGGGAACCGGCTTTTCCCGTCTTTGAATATAAAAAACGATCAGGTCCGCATCCGGATGTTTCCCGAATGCAGATAAGATCATATCTTCATAACCGTCAACATATTCCACATCATTGTCGCAGAGGATGCAGATATCCGCCTGTGCATTCCGGATCGCCATATTCCGGCTTCTGCTCAGCCCCCGCTGCGTCGATTCGATATAACGCACATGCTGTGTTTTTTCTCCGATCCTACGCTCCACATCCCTGCGTGCCGTCCTGTCGCACTGGTTGATCACGACGGCATCCGAGGTTACATGCAGACTGTCGAGGTAGGATTCGTCCGCAAGATGCATCGCGGAAAGCAATACCTGCAGCGTCATTTTATACTCTCCGTATGATGGCATGGATCAGATAACAGCAAAAGCAGTATGCACTTCTGATCAGGCCGAAATGTTCCACGTTCCGGTACAGGTTCCACGTCCGTTTAACCGCCTCCAGCTTGTTGCTGGAAAGCGTTGTCCCGCCTCTTCTGTAAAGTGTCAGATCCTCGTCAAGCCCGTAAGCGTACGGGATCTTTTTCAGTACCTTCCACCACGTTGCCGTATCCTCGCTTGGCACGAGCGGCATTTCGATGTCCGTTTTATCCAGCTTCTCAAGATCAAACATAACGGTGCTGGTAAAGATCGTTGTGTTCTTTACCGCTTTGCGGTAGTTGATCTTTTCCGGAACATGCACGATCTTTTGCACGCCGATCCCGTCTTCATCCGCAAATTCATATCCGGTAAAGCTGAATGCGCAGTCCAGTTCCTGCATCATCGCGACCTGTTTTGCAAGCTTTTCGGGATCCCAGAGGTCATCGGCATCCAGAAATGCCAGATACCTTCCCTCTGCCTTCTGCACACCGGCATTCCTGGCTCTTGCCGCCTTCTGATTGCCTCCAAGCTCCAGGATAAATACGCGCTCCTTTTCGGCGTTCAGTTCCGCGGCCAGTTCTTTCATGATCGAAAGACCGTCATCCGTCGAGCCGTCATCCACCAGGATCAGTTCCCAGTTCGTATAAGTCTGGCTCTTCACGGACAGGATCGTATCCGAGATAAACTTTGAGGCATTGTATACCGGGATCACAATGCTGACCTTGTCATTCATTCCCCTTCTCCCTCTCGATCGGTGTAATGTTGCCGTCCGCAACACCCTCCGTGCTTTCCGGTTTAAAAATGATCTTTACCGTCTGGATGATCAGTGCAAGATCCAGCCAGACGGAAAAATTCTCGATATAGTAAAGATCCAGTTTCAGTTTGTCATGCGGTCTGGTGTTGTACTTTCCGTATATCTGCGCATAGCCGGTCAGTCCCGCCTTCACCTTGGTCCGGTAACGGAATTCCGGCATGTCTTTTGCATACTTTTCAATGATATCCGGCCGCTCCGGACGCGGTCCGACAAAGGACATCGATCCTGCCAGAACATTGAAAAGCTGCGGAAGCTCATCAAAGCGGATCTTGCGGATCACGGCGCCGACCGGTGTGATCCGTGCATCATGTGATGTGGCAAGCCTTGCCATTCCGTCCTTTTCCGCGCCTTCGATCATGCTGCGGAATTTCACGATCCGAAACTGCTTATCATCCTTCGTGCAACGGATCTGCTTATAGAAAACAGGGCCGCCGTCATAGCATTTTACGGCAATGGCGGTCAGCAGCATCAGCGGTGAGGTAAGGATGATCATAATGAGCGAAAACAGGATATCAAAAGTGCGTTTGATAAACAGCTGTTCCGCTTCGATCGGTTCACTCTTTGTCAGCAGCAGCGGAGTATCAAAAAAATGCAGGGGCTGTGAGCCTCTCAAAATGATATCCATGATCTTCGGCATCGCATAGATCTCAACCGAACGTTCGTAGCAGTATTTAAAGATCCGGTTACGCATCTCCGTGGAAACATCCCAGATCATCACGGCGGCATGCGCATCGACGGCCGCACAGATATCCGCAAAGGATTCCGTTGCGCGGATCGACTCGTTAATGGAAAACTGGTGCCGTCTGGTTTTGACTTTTTCGACGAAGAGTTCTTTGTGTTCCCCGTCATAGATCAGCAGCACATCAAGCGGCGGAAACAGTTTCCGGAAAATATAGGTTGCCGCCAGGATCCACACGCCGATCAGGATCCCCTGCACGACGGTGGCGAGGATGAGCGGAACGGGCGTCGGAAAATGGTAAGCCAGAAGACAGATGATGGCATAGAATGCGACATTCGTTACGATCGTGGCGATCGATTGCGAAAACATCAGCTCGATCATCCGGTAGGACCCGATCTTCAGACCGCCGTACATGGCGGAAGCGATAAAAAGCAGGGCCATATATACGGCCGCGATAAAAACATGTCCCCAGAAGAAATATGCCTTGGGCAGTTCCGTGTTATAGTAGACAACCCATACCCCGGTCATGACAGCCGTCTCGAGGCATACGATCAGAAACGCCATCAGGAATCCGTATATGCGCTTTTTGGTCTGTTTGCTTCGCAATGGTCAAGCCCTTCCCGTCAATTTAAGTATCCATGCAAACGGGTAACCCGTAAGCACAAAAACCGGAGATATCAGACCCTTTTCAAAAACCGGTTCATGACATCTCTTCGCATAGCAGATATAGTATCCCAGATATTTCCACTTAAGGAGTGAGACCGGTGTGATCTGCGCCCGCTGTCTGTAATACAGATACCAGGCTCTGGGATTTTGCTCCTTTAATCTTTTCAGAGAGTCCGTATAGCCGCTTTGAACCAGTTCGCATACCGTGAGGATCTTCGGCAGGATATACAGGACATGCTCTTTGTCTATTTTATCATAAACATAGTCCTCGGGTACATACTTTTCGCCATCGATCTCCGGAAACGGAAATGCCTTCAGAAGTGCCGTCTTATAGACCAGTGTCGTCTCCCCGCAAAACCCCTTCAGATACAGTCCGAACAGCGTCGAATACCCTGCAACGGGAAAGTCCGTATCATACAGGGGTTCTTTTTCGCTCTTTCCTTTATGTGCAACAATGCCTGCCACACGATCTTCCCGGATCTTCTCCGCACAGGCATAGATCTCCGCAACGGCCGAATCCACAAGATAATCGTCCGAATCCAGGCAGAGAAACCACTCCGTATCACACAGCTCCACGCCGCGGTTGTGCGCACGCATCTTCCCGCCGTTCTCAAAGAACGCATAGCGGATGCTGATCAGGCCGTCTTCCGTCCACCTTCTGACAACCTGTTTCGTATCATCCGTGGAACCGTCATCCACGATCAGCCACACAAAGTCTTTGCAGGTCTGCCTCAGAAGACTTTCGTAGGCACGCCGCAGCAGTTCCATCCGGTTATAAGTAGGGGTAAAGATCGTCAGTTTCATCAGTACACCACCGAATAATCGACCAGTTCAAAGGTATAGGGTTCCTTCAGGTCATATTTGTATATCTCGCGTTCTTTTGTTTCCCCGATCTTTTTCAGGCCGGTCTGTTTCAGAAACGCGCGCATCGGATTGGCTTTGCTCAAAACAACATATTCGGTATGCGTCATCTCCAGCGCTTCCAGAAAAGCATCCGGATCCACTTCCTGATATTTGATCAGCGCACCCAACAGCCGGTACTGCGGATGATCCGGATCCGCAAGCATCTCCTCGGTATAATCGGAGGAAGTCGCATACAGGTATTCTTCCCGGTCGACGGTCAGCAGGATCTTCGGATCATACTGGCGCATCTGCATGTTGTATTCATATTCCAGAAAGGCCTTCGGGTATTCCGCGTCAGCATCTTCATGAATGAGTGCGGAAACCTCCATCAGCTCCGGCGGCATTTTATATACGTTCTCGGCCGCCTGATATCCGTTTGCATACAGGAAGTTACCGGACAAAATGAACAGCAGGATCAGGGCCAGCGCCATCAGCGACATGGCCGCCGTCGAATGCTGCATTACGATCAGGCGCACCGCCACGTATGGCACCAGGATCGCTACGGGCGTGATCCAGAAAAATCGGTAGTATTCACTGTTCACGTCAAAAAAACGCATGAGCAGAACCGGCGTTACGGGGTTGTATACGGTGAGCAGCAAAACGATCGCCGAAGGCAGAAAGATCCGCATTTCTTCTTTGCTCCCTTTGACACACAAAAAGAGCAGTGCCACAAAAAAGAGCACCAGAAAAGCACAGTTTTCGGAATAAAGATCGAGACAGGCCCGCAAATATGACAAGCCTTTTTCCGCCACGTTTAATACGCTCATATCATTTCCTTAACACCCGTCCCCTACCATACGGGATAGGTATAAAATACAAAATATCCTTTCACATATGCCACGAATGCAAGCGCCAGAATGATTCCGGGCATAATGCAGACGGCATAGGGGATCAGTTCCTTAAACCGTTTATGAAATACGATATCCGGCACAAACAGCATGGAAACCTCTGCCGGGATCAGCATGTTGGCCGTGGAAGACACCGTTGTCGAACCGAAACAGACTAAAAACAGCAGCAGCCAGTACATACGCGGCTTTTTCTCTTTGACCAAAAGAATGAAAAAGTACAGGATCGTCATCACGGACAGGTTCCCGACGATCGCCTTGCCTTCATAGGTTCTTGTAAACAGAAACAGGGAGGGCGTGTAGATCGTAATGAACAGAAGATTCATCAGGCAGATAAACGAAAGCATCCAGACGGATTCCCTGTTTCTGCCTTCAAACAGCAGCTTAGCGATCATAAAGTAGACCAGGTTGGTAAGCAAAATCACAACCGTCGCCATAATGGATTTCGTCTGGATCAGGGCGGGAATCCCGGTCAGCTGGCAGACAACCGCGTCAGAAACGGGATAGGTGGCAAAGAAATAGCGCATCTCAAAATGATCCTGCCAGGCGCCCGTGAACGGATCATAAACATTGATCATATTGGTTTCCACGTTGGTGGCAACGCCCGCAACGTAATAGGAGGCGTCCAGCGTGAAATTGTAGGATGTCGTCACGATCACGATCTGCAGGGCCACGATCAGCACCAACAAGAGCGTCAGTACCGGATGCTGCCTGATCTCTTCCACGGCACGTACAACCGCCTTCCCGATCGCACGGCCGTGAAGCAGCAACGCCGCAAGAACGATCACGGCTACAACGGGTACCCAGATCGATGTCAGCAGGGAAAGCGGACGGAACATTTTCATGACCGGAATGCAGCATACAAAAAACAGGCTGTAGTACGCAAAAAATCCCACAACCAGAGACATGCCAAGCTGCAGCTCCCCGCCTTTTTTCCTTGTCAGAAGGGAACCGAACGACAGATAGATGACAATATTTACGATCACACCCAGCACGATTGTCAGGATCTGCATTATTGTACCTCTTCCATCCCCGTGAACCGGATCACGTGATCCACGCTGATCCCCTGTTCCACACAATATGTATAGGCACCGTCTTCCTCTTCCTTCAGGTACCATGTATCCACTTCTCTGCCGTATCCGGCCAGTTGCTGCAGCAGTGCCGGACCGTCCTCTTCGTCTCCGCCGAAGAACACGCTTAATCCGCCGTCGCTGCCCACGATGATATAGCCCTTGCACGTATCGCCAAGTGCACCGCGGAATTCCACAACATCACCCTTTTTCCGGATTTCCTGCTGCAGGTTCTCCGTCGCGCCATGCAGGTTATTGATCTTCCGGTTCAGAACGAACAGTGCGCATGTTGCGGCAATGACAAACAGCACGAGCACGATCGCAAGGTTTCTGACATTGAGATATTTATGCTTCATATCTTCATCCTCCAGGTCTGCCGCAGATTCTTCCGGAATCGGAGTCTGCGGCGGATGCTTTTTGATCCGTACTAAGATGACGCCCAGTAACAGGGGCAGGAAAAAATGCACCAGAAGCGCATAGCCCGTATACCATCCGAGCAGCAGCGTAAAGGGTACGAATGCTTCCGACTGGTATCCGAATATCTGCAATACGGCGATGAGCAGCAGCGTCACCGGAGCCGTTTTTTCACCATCCGGGATCATACATACCGCAAATGCATATGCCCCGTAGCATGCGGGAATGATCACAAAAGGCAGGATCTTCAGCGCAAACGTCATGGGTACGGCATGAAACAGACGGCAGAGCAGCCCCCAGATACTCATAACGGGCGATGCGAACTGAAACTGTCCCGTCTCAAAAGTCTTCACCGCATCCTGCAGGTAACGCAGGGCCACGGGATGCGGGATCGTATAAAATGCGGCAATAACCGTCTGTGCGGCAACGAGCAGGATGCACAGCACCCACAGGATCCGTCCGGTTCGTTTACTCATAGGCACCTCCCGGACAGATATAGATATCGTAGTGACCGATCGTGGTCATCAGATCAAACCCGCTCCCGTAGATATTTTCCGGCCACATACTTTCCTTATCCACGACCGCAAAGAACGGTTCCTCTTCCCTGCAGATCCGTTTTACCGTCGTAAAATCCGGGTGTTTGTCGGAAAAAGTATCATAGAGCAGGTGTTCCTCCTCCGGCAGCAGATCGGTCTCTCCCGGTGCGGGAAGGGAATAGAGCAGATCAAAATCCGCACTGTAAGCCCCGAAATAGGGCATCATGTCAGGAGAAGCGATCACTTTGGCATGCGCATCCTTTTGCAGGATCGTTTCAAAGATCTCCCTGTAATCCTCTTCCCTTTCATGACGTTTTTCAGGCGTTTCCAGATGCGCGGCAGACCAGACGGATGATCCGGACAGGACCAGTGCCACGCCGATCAGCAGCGCCGCAAGCCATTTTCCGCTTTTGGATGAGATACGTTTTGCCACACTTGTGAATGCGTGAGCGATTGCCGTCAATACAGACAGGATATAGAGAAACGGATAGGTTTTTCGTCCCGATCCGGTTCCGATCAGGATCAGGATGATCAGGCTTGCCAGAAACAGGGGAAACAGTTTCCCCCTGCCGCAATACCTTTCATATATGTCCAAAAAATAAACTGCTATTTCCCGCATGGTCTTTTGCTCCGCTCATATTATAGCATAGATCAAATCACGGATATATATATTTAGTGTTTTTTACCATGAGGGAATGTGGTATGATAGAGTGGTATACGGATATGATCCTACATCTAAGATACAAAAAGGAGAACAAGTATGAAAAACGTTGCATTGATCACCGGTATTACCGGACAGGACGGTTCCTATCTTGCCGATCTGCTTTTGGAAAAAGGCTATGAAGTACATGGCATCATCCGCAGACACAGCACGATCAGTACCGATCGCATCGATCATTTGTATTACAATAGAGAGATCCGTGACAAGACGATGTTCCTGCACCATGGCGATCTGACCGATTCCAGCAATCTGAACCGTCTGATCGAGCAGATCCAGCCGACAGAGATCTATAACCTTGCCGCACAGTCTCACGTTGCCGTTTCCTTCGAGGTGCCGGAATATACGGCCGAAACCACCGGGATCGGAACGCTGCGCCTGTTGGATGCCATCAAGAAAAGCGGTGTGAACTGCAGATTCTACCAGGCCTCCACATCGGAACTCTTCGGCGGATTGCCGGAGACCGCACCGCAGAGTGAGAAAACACCGTTCTATCCGAAGAGCCCTTACGGTGCCGCGAAATTATATGCTTACTGGATCACGGTCAACTATCGCGAGGCCTATGACCTGTTTGCATGTAACGGGATCCTCTTTAACCATGAGTCTCCCAGACGCGGGGAAACCTTTGTTACCCGTAAGATCACGCGTGCCGTTGCTTCGATCATGGCGGATGAACGCGAAAAGCTCTCCCTCGGTAACCTGAATGCCAAACGTGACTGGGGCTTTGCCGGTGACTATGTGGAAGGCATGTGGCGGATGCTGCAGCAGGATAAGCCGGGAGATTATGTACTTGCGACCAATGAAACACATACCGTCCGTGAATTTGTGGAATGTGCTTTCAGGGAAGTCGGGATCTCGATCGAATGGAAGGGCACGGGCGTAGACGAAAAGGGTTATGATGCAAAGACCGGCCGCCTGCTCGTGGATGTCAATCCGAGATATTTCCGGCCTGCGGAAGTTGAGTTCTTATGGGGCGACTGCTCCAAAGCCGAAAAGGAACTCGGATGGAAACGGAAAGTGGATTTCAAAGGACTCGTTTCCATGATGGTGGACTCCGATATGAAGACCATTACCGGTATGAGCACGGAAGAATTCTTAAACAGAAACAAATAAAGGATCAAATGCAATGGAGAAAAATGCCAAAATATACGTCGCGGGACATCGCGGCCTCGTAGGTTCCGCGATCGTCCGCAATCTGCAATCCAAGGGATATGACAACATCATCGGCAGGACGCACGCCGAACTGGATCTGACGGACCAGGCTGCCGTCCGCTCGTTCTTTGAAGAAGAAAAACCGGAATATGTGGTACTTGCTGCCGCAAAAGTCGGCGGGATCAACGCCAACAACACCAGCCCGGCTGATTTTGCCTATATCAACATGCAGATCCAGTGTAACGTGATCAAATGTGCGCATGACTATCACGTGAAAAAGCTGCTGTTCCTCGGAAGCACCTGCATCTATCCGCGCATGGCGCCGCAGCCCATTCCGGAGGATGCGCTGTTAACGGGACCGCTTGAGAAAACCAACGAAGCTTATGCCATCGCCAAGATCTCGGGTCTTGAGATGTGTAAATTCTTTAAGATGCAATACGGGGATGATTTTATCAGCTGTATGCCGACGAACCTTTACGGTCCGCATGACAACTATGATCTGAACAATTCCCACGTCATGCCGGCCATGATCCGGAAATTTCACGAAGCCAAAGTAAATCATGCGGATCATGTGGAATTATGGGGAACCGGAACGCCCCTTCGGGAGTTCCTGTATGTGGATGATATGGCCGATGCCTGTGTCTTCTTACTGGAGAACTACAGCGGGCTTTCGCATGTCAACATCGGTACGGGTATGGAGGTATCCATCAAGGAACTCGCACAGACCGTGCGGGATACAGTAGGATATCCGGGTGAGATCGTATGGAATGCCGACATGCCTGATGGCACGCCCAGAAAACTGACGGACGTATCCCTGCTCCACTCCCTTGGCTGGAAGCATAAGATCGACCTCAAAGAAGGCGTTAAACTCGCCTATGACTGGTTTGTTGAAAATATCGATCAGGCGAAGCTGTAAGATCTGATCACAGAATACTATACAGCGCAAACGCCATACCGATTCCGAGAAGAGCTCCGACAACCACCTGCAAAGGGGTATGTCCCACGAGCTCTTTTAATTTTTCCTGATTAAACTGGATCTTCCATTGTACGGGCTCCGTCGCCTTGATGTAATCCATCATGCGGTTCAGCAATACCGCCTGATTGCCCGTCTCCCTCCGGACGCCTCTCGCATCATACATGACCACGACGGCAAATACGCAGGAGATCGCAAAAGCAAACGAGCCCAGTCCGTAGATCAGGCCGCTGGAAGTTGCCAGTGCACAGACGGTTGCGGAATGGCAGCTCGGCATGCCACCGGCGCCGACTAAGCGTTCCAGATTCAGTTCCTTACTGATGATCACGTCGATGATCGTTTTGATGATCTGTGCCGTCATCCAGGAACAGATCGAAATAATCAATACTCGGTTGTGAAGAAGTTCTGTTAAATATTGCATGGTCTTATTTTCTGCGCAGGTACTTCGCGGCATCTACCCGGTCAACACGCCCTCCCGTCTTCGGAATCTGGTCAGTATGCGCATCTTCCGGTGCATGAATGGCCATCAGAAAGCCTCTGCAGGATTTGCCCAGCAGCTCCGCAAGTTCCTTCTCGGAAAACTTACAGGCACCCGTTGCAGTCATGGAAGCGATCCCGTGTGTGAAGATCGCCGTGTAAATATACAATTCCTGACATTCCTCGTCGGTTAAGGGGAACGTGTCCTTGATCGCATTTAAAATGAATTCCGTATGTCCTTCTAAAAGGCTGTATTCCGAAAATCGCGGGTCATTTTTCTTGCTCATGAACAGCAGCTGGAACAGCATCGGCTCATCCACGGCAAACTGCACGAACTGCATGGCGAAGCCCTTGAAGGGCGGGTTCATGGCAAGGCCTTTTTTGACATAGGAATCATAGATCGTCCTGCTTTTTTCGATCGCCGCTTCCCGGATATCCTCAACCGTATCAAAATGTGAAAATACGGAGGGCGGTGTAACATGCAGTATTGCCGCAAGGGATTGTGCCGTGATGGCCTTGATCCCGTCTCTGCGGATAATGTCTACTGCAGCATCGATCAGTTGTTCTTTCGTATACTTGGGTTTCGGAGGCATTCTTATTCCATCCTTTCTGATCACAGATCAACGATTCAAAAATCAGTTCCCGTTACGATCACGTCCGCAGGTAATCCGCTATGGCATCATGCCAGTCTGCGAAGCGATGATCGGATGTCAACCGGAACATATAGTTATCCAGCACCGAGAACGCCGGTCTGTCGGCCGATGCGGGATTCATTTCCTTATACTGTGCGCTTGTTACGGGAACCACTTCCGTCTTATCCCCGTGAAGCCGGAAAATCTCTTTCGTAAAATCCGCCCAACTGCACTGCCCTTCACAGGTGCCGTGAAACAGCCCGTAATTTTCCGTCGGCAGCAGATATGCGATCGCACGGGCAAGCTCTTTGGCGCTTGTCGGGGAGCCGATCTGATCGTCCACGACCGTGATCTTCTCATGGTCCGTTGCAAGACGGAGCATCGTTTTCACGAAATTCTTTCCGTCCCCGTACAGCCATGCCGTCCGGATGATGAAATAATCCTTTGCAAACTGCCTGACAAATTCTTCTCCCGCAAGCTTTGTGGCGCCGTAGGCCGTCTTCGGGCCGGTCTGATCAAATTCCGTCAGCGGCTCGCTGGAAGTACCCGGAAATACGTAGTCCGTCGATATATGCACCAGCTTTGCACCGCATTCCGTTGCTGCGATGCTTAAGTTCCTGGGACCGATCGCATTGATCTTATAGGCGGCTTCCCGCTGCACCTCACAGGCGTCTACATTCGTATGTGCCGCACAGTTGATCAGGGCGTAGGGTTTAACTTCCTTTACCAGCGCCATGACCTGCTCCTGATCCGTGATATTCAGATCCGTAATGCCCGCAACACCGTAATCCGTATTGATCAGTTCATAGGCGTCATTTCCGGCATATAATGTATTGATGGCACGCCCCAGTTGCCCGTTGCTGCCCGTGATCAGGAGTTTCTTACGCATAGCGTCCTCTCTTCCGTTAGTACTTAAAATATAGTATACTGAAAACGATTTTTGTTTGCAATGTCAGAATGAGGGTTTTTTAATGAAAATTAAAATAAAAGAACATCTTTCCGTTTTTGTGGCTGCATTAGCTGCCCTGATACACTGGATCATCAGTTTTTTTACGGATCCGATGATCTTTCAGGTCCCGGTAACGGGTAACGTTGATTACTGGATCTGCAAGCTCCTGATGCCGGTTGCGGCTTTCGCCGTATATTATGCGATCGCATCGGTGATCTTTTGCAAAGACCGCAGAAATAACCCCGTCTGTCAGACCCTGCTTCTTGCACTGCCGTATCTGCCCGTCATGATCGCCGTTGCCTGCGTTAAGCTTCCGCAGGGCTATCTTTCCAATGATGAAGCCCTGATCGCGGCATCCGCACTTCATTTGGAGCATTACACCTGGTTCTACTACCTGACAACATATTTCTATATCATCTGCTTCATGCTGATCCCGGCATATCTGGGGCCGATCTTTGTGAAGCTGCTCATCGAACTGGCCGTGATCGGATATGTGATCCGCCGGATCCGGGAAACCTTCGGAAAGCCGTATTTCTGGTTCGGTTACCTTCTGTTCCTCTTATATCCCGTCATTGCCTATACGACCAGCGCGCACCGACTGCCGGTCTATTTTCTGTTGTATCTGCTTCTGGTCACCGTTCTGCTGTTCGACCGCATAGAGCAGAAACCGCTTTCCTTGCCGAAAGAACTGGCACTTCTCTTACTGACCGCCGTTCTTACACAGTGGCGGACGGAAGGGATCTACCTGCTGATCTTGGGGCCGGTCCTGATGCTTTTTGTCTATCCTGCTCTGCGCAGCAAAAAGAACCTTCTTCTCCTGATCGTTTTCTCGCTGCTCCTCCAGTACATCGTGTCCGTTCCGCAAAACGGACTGGTTGCCAGGGAGATGGACGCAGCTGCGGACGACCGCATGAAACCCTTCTATGCGTATACGATCACCAATATGTTCCGCAACGGTCTTGATGAGGAGAAAAATGCCAAAGATCTTGCGATCGTGGATAAGTACCTGTCTTTGGATAAGATCCGCGCCATCAACGATTATTACGGAGACATCAATTACGAAGACGTTCTGATCCTCTACGAGGGTGATTTTGTCGGTGTCAGAGAAGATGCCGGCGTAACGGAATTCTTTGATTATGCAAATGCACTGAAGCGGATCTTTGCAGGCAACCCGGACGTTTTCCTAAAAACGCGGATCGGTGCCTTTTGTTATGCCGCGCTTCCCTATCACGTGGAAACCGGAAGCGGCATGGTATCCCTGTTGGTCAGCCTTGTGAAATCCGTTTCCTACAACCTCTTTATTCCGCTTGGCATCATCCTGATCCTTTGCATTTATTGCCTGTTTCGGAAACGGTGGTTTTCCTTCTTTGTGTTCGGCGGCGTACTGGCACACTGGTTCATCGTATTTATCCTGGCGCCGGCCTCGTATTTCAAATATTATTTCCCGGTCTATATCACGGCTTACTTCTATCTGATGCTGCTGCTTATGGCGGCGGTATACGATCATTTCCACGGTAAAAAAGGCGAAGAAAAAAAGCGGATTCTGATCTGAATCCGCTTTTTATTGATTTCCTATTTGACCAGTTCCAGCCGGTTGATCGCACTGAAGATCGCTCTGGCCGATGCGCGCGTGATGTTGGAGCTGACACCCACACCGTAGGTGACCTGACCGTCATCCGCAGCCAGAAGATGGATATAAGCTGCCGCCTGTGCATTGGCCCCGCCCTGCAGGGCGTGTTCTTCGTAATCCAGCACCTTCACGTTCAGATCCAGGGCTTCCCTTAAGCCACGCAGGATCGCATCGATCGGGCCGTTACCGACTGCCTCAAATGACTGTTCCACATCATGCAGCGTGTAAGTCAGTGTGATATGCGTATCAAATGCGCTGTCTACCGTATCATTCAGATCATCGACATGCAGCTTTCTGAAATGCAGCGGCTCCTTCTTGTCGATGTAGCATGCTTTGAATGCTGCCATGATCTCTTCGGGTGAAACCTCTCCCTGCTTTTCCGATTTTTCCTGGATCACTTTCGCAAATTCCTTATGCATACCCTTCGGCAGCTTGAAGCCGAAATAAGTATCCATGATATAGGCGACGCCGCCTTTTCCGGACTGGGAATTGATCCTGACGATCGGTTCGTATTCCCTGCCGATATCCGCCGGATCGATCGGCAGATAAGGCACCTGCCAGATTTCCTGCTGCCGCTCTTTCATCGCATGCACGCCTTTGTTGATCGCGTCCTGATGGGATCCGGAAAATGCCGTGAAAACAAGTTTTCCCGCATACGGATGCCGTTCATCGATCGTCATCTTACAGCAGCGCTCATATACATCAATGATCTCATTGATCTGTTCGATCTGAAGGTTCGGGTCGATCCCCTGTGAGAACATGTTATAGGCAATGTTCAGGATATCCACGTTACCCGTTCTCTCGCCGTTTCCGAACAACGTGCCTTCCACACGGTCAGCCCCTGCGAGCAGCGCAAGTTCCGTTGCCGCCACTCCGGTACCTCTGTCATTATGCGGATGAACGCTTAAGATGATGCTCTCCCTGTTCTTGAAGTGCTTGTTCATCCACTCGATCTGGTCTGCGTAAACATTCGGCGTGTTCATTTCCACGGTTGCCGGCAGATTGAAGATGACCGGATTCTCTTTGGTCGCACCCCAGGCATCCTGTACGGCGGTACAGATCTCCAGGGCAAAATCCATTTCCGTTCCCGTAAAGCTCTCCGGAGAATACTCCAGCATGATCTTACCCGGGAACGATGCCGCGCGCTCCTTGACCATGTGTGTTGCGTCAACGGCAATCTTGATGATCTCGGCTTTATCTTTATGGAAGACCACATCTCTCTGCAATACGGATGTGGAATTATAGATGTGGAAGATTACCTGATCGATCCCTTCGATCGCTTCAAAAGTGCGGTCGATCAATTCCTCACGGCACTGTGTCAGTACCTGCATCCAGACACCCTGCGGGATCTTCTTGCGATCCACGAGCTGGCGCAGAAAATCATATTCGATCTGGGATGCAGCCGGAAAGCCGATCTCGATCTCCTTGAAGCCGAGTTTCAGCAGCAGATCATAGAACTCCATCTTTTCCGATACGACCATCGGATCGATCAGGGCCTGGTTACCGTCCCGAAGATCCACGCTGCACCAGATCGGAGCTTTTTCGATCTCTTTTCCGGGCCATTCCCGTTCAGGGTAATGCAGTACCGGATTCTTCTGATACCGTTTCACATTCAACATCTTTCTTCCTCCGTAAGCAAGTAGTAAAAAAAGGAACCGGCTGTGCCGGCTCCGCTTTATTCGCCTAACCCACTCTCAATGGCCTCGATCAAGGTCTTCAGGGCTTCTTCTTCATCCTCGCCTTCGCACACAAACTCAACTTCATCTCCACATTTGACACAAGCACCGAGGACGCTTAGGACACTCTTTGCATTTGCCGTATTATCACGGAAATTGAAGGTAATCAGTGATTTGAACTGCATGGCTTCTTTACACAGGATTCCTGCCGGTCTTAAATGCAGCCCTGTAGGGTTCTTGATCACTACCTTCTGACTTACCATCTTTTCCAATACCTCCATATCTATCATGGCGTTGCCGTTTGGCAACCACTTTATAGCATAACATTTTTTCCATGGAAAGCAAGTACTTTCTGTACTTTCCTGCTATTCGGTCTTATCGCCCTCTTGCGTACCGATGGGGGATAAGATCACTTCCATATAAACCTGTCCCACCGCAGAGATTCCCGTCGGAACAGAAAATACCACAAGTCCGTCATTGGAACCCGTATGTACGGAACCCTCTCCGGTCTCGTCCGGATCCGACATGCGCGGCGACAGGGACGATGCGTCAATGGTTCCCGTGATCATCGCCGGATTGACCTGAATGAGCGCAGTGGAGATTCCCTGGATCTCAATCCGTTTGGGTGCCGTTTCTACAAGATGTGCCGTATACCCGGCAGGGATATTGATAATGGAAATGTTCTCAACCGGGACTTCCACATCGATCGT
>JAEEGL014434167.1_pt1 | contig 21924 bp, 13 predicted proteins | sample 9134231 | NCBI WGS metagenome assembly JAEEGL01 (sample SAMN16246548, study PRJNA631951) | gut metagenome | biome: gut microbiome; feature: rumen; material: fiber-attached | host: Bos | place: Iran: Karaj | collected 2018-10 | reverse complement strand
CCCTGGGATTGATTGATAAAGCGGAACTTATTCCTACACCGGGACAACCGGAACAGGAGTATTTAGCGGCCTATTTAGCACAAAAACACGCATTAAAGTAAAAAAAATGCGAAAAAATTTTGTCAATTCAAAAAAAAGCAGTAATTTTGCACGCTTTTTCGATGTATAAACCCGTCCTCGTGAGAGGGCACAAATAAAAATAAGACAATGAAACGTACATTCCAACCTTCCCAACGCAAGCGTCGTAACAAACACGGCTTCTTGGAGAGAATGGCTACCGCTAACGGTCGCCGCGTATTGGCTGCACGCCGTGCTAAAGGTCGTAAGAAACTGACCGTAGCTGACGAGGGTCGCCACAAATTTTAATGGAGTCAACTAGACAACACAAGATCGCTCGTCTGATTCAAAAAGACATGAGCGACATCCTATTGCGGTACGCGCGCACGCTCCACGGAACATTGATTTCTGTGAGCGAAGTGCGCGTGTCGCCTGATTTGGCTATTGCACACATCTACCTCTCCATCTTCCCGCAAGACAAGGTAGCGTCCACGATGGCGCTGATCGAGGAGAACTGTCACCGGTTCCGCGGTGAACTCGGTGCGCTCGAGCGCCACCAGTTGCGTATCATTCCGGAGATCATCTTCCACCTGGACGAGACCATCGACCGCATGGAACGGATAGATGAACTGTTAGGTAAATAACCAGTAAGCATAGAGTCCGTTCAGGGCTCTTTCTGTTTTTATGGCCCGTCTTGAACCACACATTGCCTGGCGTTACCTTTTTTCCAAGAAAGGACACAACGCTATTAACATCGTTTCCGGCATCAGTGCCGGCGCTGTTGCTGTGGTGACGGCTGCCATGATCTGCGTGCTGAGTGTGATGAACGGCTTCGGTGTGCTCGTGGAACAGATGTTCTCGGAGTTCGACCCCGTTCTCTTGGTTGTACCCACAGAAGGGCAGACTTTACACACCGACACCCTGCCTATTGCTTCGCTATACGCGCGCGAGGATATCACTGTCTCCATGCAATTGGAGCAGACCGCCCTCGTTCGCTACAAAGACCATCAACTCCCGGCACGTGTGTTGGGTGTCGATTCGCTCTTCACCCGTACCGCACATATGGACTCCATCATCACAGACGGTTTCTTCTCGGTGTGGGACGGTGCGTTTGAGCGGGCTGTGTTAGGACGCGGTTTGGCTGCACAGATTGGTATGAACGCACACTTCACCGGAGCGTTGCACCTATACGCACCCGAACGTACGGGACGGATCAATATGCTACGCCCCGACCTGTCACTACGACACGAACACGCGTTCATTGCCGGCACGTTCGCCGTGAACCAAGTGGAATACGACGACCAGATGATGCTCGTCTCCCTGCCGCTCGCTCAACGACTCTTCAACTACGACGAGCACACCGCTTCCGCACTGCGCATACATCCGAAGAGCCATCAGCCGTCAGAAATCAGCCGTCAGAAATCGGCTATCGCCAAAACATTAGGCCCCGGATACAAGGTTTTGGATCAGTACGAACAGCAGGAAGATTTCTTCCGTATCTTACGCATTGAGAAACTGCTGACCGTCCTGTTGCTGGTATTCATACTGCTTATCGCCAGTTTCAATATCATCGGCTCGCTGTCCATGCTCATCATTGACAAACGGGAGAGTATCCGTATCCTCTCGCACCTCGGAGCGGACGAGCGCACGATCCGCCGTATCTTCCTGCTGGAAGGCTGGCTCATCTCTGCGCTGGGAACCGCCTGCGGCGTGCTACTGGGTGTCGCTGTCAGCTTGGGACAGCAACATTTCGGCTGGCTTAAACTGGGTAATGGCACCGAGTATGTCATCTCCGCCTACCCCGTGCACGTCGAGCCGCTTGATGTCCTGATGGTGGCCGTCATTGTTCTTGCCCTTGGTTGGGTAGCGGCATGGTACCCGACTCGCAAAATGAAAGTTGAAAGTTGAAAGATGAAAGATAAAAGCTTTTTATATATCCTCATTCTGACTGCGGTCTTTTTTGCTGCCTGTACACCTTCGCAACCTTCGTATTACCGCGGATTCCCGAAAGAGTACACGCTGGCCTATGAGCAGATCTACGGACATTGTTATGACTCCGTACCCTATGCCGTCGTCGGATTGGACATCTACTCCCAAGGATTGGAACTGGACTCAACGCAGCGTATGAGAGGCACCGGATACAACCTCTGCCTCACCGATATCTTCGTGCCGGACAGTCTCTTAACCGAAGGTGAATACCATTCGCTCAACCATAACCAATCACCTGCCTCTTACACGTTCCTGCCCGGGCGTGACTACGAAGGTACACCGCATGGTATGTACCTGCTCTATGTGGAGGACAGCAAACTGCAGTCCATTCAACTGCTGGACTCCGGTGCGTTCGTTTATCGCAACGACAGTCTGCTCTTCACCCTCTACTACCGCAACAACTACGGCGGGAAAGCCACCTATACTTGTTCCTTCAACGGTGCTTTGATCCCATGGGTAAAAAAATGACATCGGAAGAGCAACTGCTCAAAGAGTACCACACCTGGCTCCGTCTCGAACGCGGTTATTCGCCCAACACGGTCGAAGGCTATGAGATGGATTTGGAGAAACTGCGTGCGTACTGCAAAGAGCATGTGGACAAAAACAATAAACCCTTAGACTATGTTAAACTGGATTTTGATGCGCTGCAGGAGTTCATCTTCCAGCAATTCAAAGATATCCGTTCTGAGGCGACACAAGCCCGCGTACTCGCCGGCTTGCACTCATGGTTCCGTTTTCTGCTCTACAAAGACTATATTGAACAAGACCCGTCCGAACTGCTTGAAGGGCCCAAGAAATCCAAGCACTTGCCTACCGTGCTGACGCTCGATGAGATCAACCGCATGATGGCGGCAATCGACCTCAGCAGCAACGAAGGACATCGCAACCGTGCGATGATGGAGATGCTCTACGGCAGCGGACTGCGGGTAAGCGAACTGGTGAACCTGCAACTGAGCAAGATCTACCTCAACGAGCACTATATGCTCATTGAGGGCAAAGGCTCCAAGCAACGCCTGGTTCCCCTCTCTCCGGTAGCGGAAGAATGGTTCGGTTATTGGCTGCAAGAGCGTGCTACGTGGCCGCTTAAGCCAGAGTCTAAGGACTTTGCGTTCGTCAACCGCTACGGTCGTCCGATGACCAGGGCCATGGTCTTCACTATCGTGCGCCGTCTATGCGAAGCGGCCGGCATCACCAAAACCGTCTCTCCGCACACCCTGCGGCACTCGTTTGCAACTCACCTACTTCAGAACGGAGCCGACCTGCGCGTCATTCAGCAACTGCTCGGACACGAAGACCTCGCTACCACCGAGATTTACACCCACCTTGACGTACAAGACCTGCGTCAGGCTATCCTCCAATGTCATCCTGCCAATAAAGGTTAAAGGTTATGGGTTACAGGTTATGGCTTATAGTACTATTGTTGCTTTCATTGCCTTTGCAGGCAGTGGAAACCATCATCGTCGGCGAAGTGGTCAACGAGACGACGGGAGAAGCTATTCCGAATGTGAATATTCATTTCCGGGGCACAAAGATAGGTACCAGTTCCGATGAGAACGGTTCATACGCCTTACGAGTCGATATGACCGGCAAGGCGCAACTGGTCTTCTCTGCGGTCGGCTACTACACTCCACGTTTCGAGATTGAACCCGGAGCCTTGGCGGGTCTGCAGGTAGCGATGCGGGAAAAGACAACTACGTTGACGGAGATTGTCGTAGCACCGAATGAGAACCCCGCACTCGAACTGCTGCGTCAAGTACGGGCACACCGATCGGATAATGACCGCACACTGCATCCCGAACAGTCTTTTGTGGCGCAACGCGAACAGACACTCTATGTCTCACATATCCAGAAACGGCACCTGCGTCGAGCACTTTGGCGCAGTCTGCAGTCAGGTATGATCGCACAGGAAGACTCTACCTATATCCTGCCCTTATACCGAGAGACGCAGTCGTTCCGACTCTCCGGTCAGGAGATGACCCCTGCTAATGATCAACGCACTCAGGCGCTCATTCTCTCGTCCACGGACTACTCGTCCCTCTTGGGCGGGGAAGGCAACCTCAATTTTTACGCCAACTCTGTCTCTCTCATGGGGCACGCGTTCCTCTCGCCCTTGGCCAGTGGAGGCAACCTATATTATCGCTATTATATCGTCGAAGACGATACTATCTCTAATCACGTTCGAATAGACTTTCGGACGAAAAACTCGTTCTACGCCACCTTTAACGGTCAGATGGTGATTGATACCACTACGTTTGCGCTTCGTTCTATCAGTGCCTATGTACCGGCGGAAGTAGCTGTCAACTACGTCAACACCTTACATGTGTCGCAGACGCTGAACGAAGACGGTTCTATCGCAGACGAACATGTCTCCGCCATCTTGGATATCGCGATCAAATCCGAGCAAGCCGGCACGGTCTTCCCGACCCTATTGCTGACAACCTCGCTAAAGAATAACACGAGTCAGCCTAGGATACCTAGTATTCCTAAGGAATCTAATACTCCTATTCCGCCAACAGACTCCGTATTCGCCACATTGGACAGTCTGCCTATTATCCGCACGGCCAAATGGATTGCTACGATTGCCACCACGGGATATATACCTACCGGCACACCGGTCGATATAGGACATATCGAAGAGATACTACAGGTCAACAAGCACGAAGGAGTACATATCGGTTTGCCGTTCCGCACCAACGAGCGTTTCTCCGAAGTGATCAGCCTCGAAGCCTCCGTAGGCTACGGATTCAAGGACCGCAGTCCAAAAGGTATGGGACGAATCTCCATTAATCTTCCCACACCGCGCAAAAACACCTTGCAACTGGAGTACAACGACCGCTATGTTTGGTCGGAGGTAGATGATTTTGACCGTCTATTGCGGGAGAACTCCATGGGTTGGGGAAACTTCGATTTCACGGCATATGCTTTCGAGGCGTTGCACCGTGACTCGCTGTGCGTCAACACCGCCATGCGCCAACGACAGATTCAATTCCGTTGGTTTGCCGATTGGACTCCTCATCTGGAGACGCAGACCTATCTTCGCGCAGGTTGGAATCGGAACGCTCCTTACACCATGCCTATTGATCCCTACTCCTATCAGTCCATGTCGTTCATTGCACGTCTAAGCTGGGGCGAACGCAAATACGACGGTTTCTTCATGCGCCGTTATGCTTATTCCCACAAGTACCCCGTTCTGTACCTCGGACTGGAAGCCGGTCACTGGCAAAGCGCCAACACGCAAAGTGCACTCTACGCGCACTTACGTCTCATGCTCACCCAGCACGCTAACCTCGGCATGGGTGGCACCCTGACATATGCGCTGCAAGCGGGTGCTATCTTCGGGCACGTGCCGCAGACGATGCTCTGGCAGGCATCCGCCAACCAAGGATATGCCTACGACCCATACCGTTTCACTTTGCTGCACGGCAACCAATTGATGGCAGACAAATACGTCACACTGCAGACCGAGTGGAACGGACAAGGCATTCTCTTTAACCTCATTCCCGGTATCCGCTGGTTGCACTTGCGCGAGCTGGTAGAAGCCAAGATTGCTTACGGCTACCGGAGTCATTCGGTTTGTACGCTATCTGCCGGAGACACAAGCGGGCACCAGTTCTATTCCGAGATAGGAATAGGAATCGGCAACATTCTACGTGTTGCCGACCTATACTCTGTTTGGTCGCTCTCGCCCGAAGTAGCATGGGCAATGCGTTTCCGTATTCATTTGGGATTATAAAGCTGCCGGTTTGACCGCTATTGCCAAACCGCCTCCGGATGCCATGCGTAACTGCAGCACATCCGCAGCCGTCACCGTCTGTTCCTCTATCTCATAGTCGTACGGATTGGTCTGCCAGTCCGCTTCCTCTCCGTCCCGATAGATCGTGGCGACGTACGTCTTTCCCTCCGTTAACATACTCAACGGGATCGTCACTTCGCGTGCCTCGTCCGCATTGACACCGCCTATATACCAATTCTCGCTGCCGCGCTCCTGACGGGCGAAGATGCAGTACTCACCGATCACACCATCGACTAACATCGAGCGCTCCCAGTTGCAGGGCACATCTTCAATGAAATGGAACGCGTCCGGGTGCTTCATGTAGTTCTCCGGCAGGTCACACGCCATCTGCAGCGGACTATAGATGCACACGAACAGGCCCAATTGGTTCATGAGTGTTGCGTGCACGCGGGTCTGCGGCATGACGGGATTCTCAAACGCGAACACACCCGGCGTGTAATCGACCGGTCCTGCCATCACACGTGTGAACGGCAGTATTGTCACGTGGCTGCACGGACTGCCTCCGTCATTACTCCACGCGTTCCATTCCTGGCCCCGGACTCCTTCCTGCGTCATCAGGTTCGGCCACGTTCGCTGCAGACCGGTCGGCATGACCGGCTCGTGGTTGTCGATAGCGATATGGTACTTGGCAGCGGTCTCAATGATCTTACGGTAATGGCGCACGCCTGATTGCCCTTTGTTCCACTGCAACCCGTCCACCGTGCGGATGATCGGCGACACGTAGCCGGTCTTGATGGCATGGATACCATGCGCCTGATGATACGCATACGCTGCCTCCAATTGGTCTTCGTAGTCGGCAGCATTACCTCCGGTCTCATTGTGTCCGATGATCTGCACACCCAGACTGTCGGCCAATTGGCTCAGGTAATCCATGTTCCAATCATCATACGGCTCGGTGAACGAGAAATGTTCCCAGGTCTCCCATCCCAAGTTCCATCCTTCGGCTAACACAGCCTGAATACCGTGCTCCTTGGCGAAACGCAAGTACCGTTCCATATTTGCCGTCGTCGCACCATGTATCGGTCCCTGCTCCCAGGTCATAGACTTCATGTGCATCCCCCACCAGATACCAATGAACTTCATCGGCTTGATCCAACTTGGGTCTTCTATTGCGCAGGGCTCGTTCAGATTGAGCATGATACGCGAAGCGACCATCTGCCTTAGGTCATCCGCCAATATGACCATGCGCCACGGGGTCGCAAACGGCAGCGTTTCATAGGCTTTGGCATCCAATGCCTGCTTGGTACTATCCAGCCACGGCGTCAGATAGATGCGCAACGCGCCATCCTTCATATATAGGTTTTGCGCCGGATAGTCATACAACGCAGCCTCATGCACAAACGCATACCCGCCATCTGCCAACTCCAGCGTCACAGGCGAACAGAGGGTGTCTGTCTGCTCGGAGAGCGGAGCCTTAGTCCACAGCCCTTCGTAGTACTCCGTACGCCAAGGGATAGACCATGCCGCATGGTCCGCCGCGAAGCGGTATTCGGAGATCTCGTCAGTGATGGTCAGCGAACGCATCTCTTGCTCGGGGAAGATATAACGGAAAGCTATTCCGTCATCGAACACGCGGAACAGCACATCCATTCGCACGCCCGACTGATGCAATAGTGCCACCCGCATCTCATAGTGCCGGTCCTCGATTACACGTTCCTCTCCCCACACCGTTTCCCATTTGTCGGAAAAGAATTGACTCTCTGTGTCGGTAATCTCAAAGCCGGAAGTCAGATCCTGCTCTGCACATGCCAGTCCCAGCGAAGACCACAGAATGAGAGTCGTATTGTTTTTGCTCACGCTATACTGCGGCACACCGGATTTATTCACACGAAATGTGAGAGTCACTTGTCCGTTGGGCGAACTGATTTGGGGTTGTTGATTACATGCTGCAAACAGCAAAAGAAATGGTAGCAGATAGAAGATTCGTTTCATAAGAGATAGGGTTAACTATGTTTCGGTGGCAAAGGTAGTGCTTTTTTTTGACATACGCAAATAAAAACAAAAAAATCGCACATACGCTTACACGTACATGCGATTTTTCTCATTACTCGATAATATCCGCTCCATGCTTACGAACCGGACTTGGTCCAAGAGGTGGTAGCGGATGCGGATCCGTAAGACTGCCACTCAGTATACAATTACCCATACTGATTGTCTCAACCTCCATAAGAGGGTTTATATATGCTTTCTTTTCCATAATTTTTCCTCCTTATTTAACCATTTGACCATCTACCGTGTATACATTGTTGCCACGGATGATATATACCTTATTGTCAATGAGCACTTTCTTGATTTCGCCTTGCGCATCCACTACGGCCTCGTCCACACCGGTAGTCGTTTGCGGTGCGCGCGCACCTATGCGCAAGCCATATTCATGGGTGGTGCCACCATTGAGATAGAGCGTATAATCGCCCTCGCTCAAGTTAGCGATTACAACACCGTTTTGCGTGAGGTAGAGGGCGAAGTCGGTATTGGTATTGGCATTAACATTAGTAATAATGTACTCACCCGCAACCGGAGCAGAGATAGTCAGCGGATAATTGACTACTGCGCCGTACATCTCAACCGTGTTCTTACAGAGTTTCGTGTTATAACGCTCCATCCACATCTGCGCTACCTTCGTGCTGACACCCATCTTAGCGAGGTCCTTGCCAATGACGTATTCGTTGGCCTTCTCTTCAGCCGTCTGTACAATGAGACGGTCTGCCAAGTTTCCATTATGGGTTAATTCAACCACGAGGCGGTTATTCGCATCGGTTGCCGTTTGCGGAGCGCGACGGTAAGGAGCAGGTGAACTTCCGCCTACAGGCGTAGCGACTACAGTATTCGGAGTAGATACCTGCGCGAAGATCGGCTGACCAACTACCATGTTTGTAGAACTTGCTACCACATAGGCATCATTGCCATTGTACTTCAGCACATCGCCATCTGCAGCACCGGTCGTCATATTCGCATAGTACAGAGCCGGGTTAGCTATCGCATTCCAGTTGGACTGACTTGCGATACTACCGCTTGCTGGTGCAACAGAAGTAGAAGTTGTCCAAAGCGATGCTCCTGCCTTCTTGTGGAACTCAAGTGCTGTCGTGCTGGCTGCCAAATATACCATGTAGAGTTTACCCGGCTGCATGTCGTGACCTGTCACATCGAGGAACTGCCAGTAGTCTCTTCTGCCGCTTTCACGGTCTGCACTTGCATAGACGTTTGCGTCGAATTCGATCACATATACGTTGCCGGTAGGCAGATGAGTTCCTGCGGCATTGTAAATACCCGTAGCCGGATCAACTGTCCAAGGTACCGCTACAGCGTACCACGTAGCGGCATCGAAGTTTTGCTCCAAACGGAAGATCGCCTCGCCCGTGATGGTCAGGTTCTCTGCTCCCAACAACTGACCGGAAGCCACACCGGTAGAAGAGATGATCAGGTTGTTACGCACCGTTGTTTCTCCTGCTAAATCTTCGCTTTCATTGATGTCAATCTCGATATCGGACACTTTCGGAATGGCATTAAACACAGCAGTGTATATTGCAACACCTGTTACATTAGCAAGTTCCGGCGTCCAATGGTCAAACTCGTAGGTATATTCATCCGTTTCCGGTTTGGTCGGATCAGCGGGCGATAACTCTGCGCCATACTCCTCTTCGGTATTCTCAATCAACGAACCATCATCGCGTTTCCAAGTGATGGTATAGGTCTTACGTGCTTCATCAAAGTGCGCATAATAGTAAGCGTCAGCTTCCACATTGGGTGTCTCACCATAGAGGTATGCCAAATCGCCGTTAAGCTCCGTGGACCAACCGTCAAAGGTATAAGTAGCCTCAACGGTTGCCTGCTTGGTCGGAAGCGCGCTATTAAAGGACGTTGCTACACCATAAGGCTGATTATGATCCACTTCGATATCTGTACCATTCTCTTTCTTCCAGTAGATCGTATATTCACGAGTTTTCTCTGTGAAGTAAGCGTAATAGGTTGCAGGGGCTGTAGCCTTCGGCGTCATACCGTTCTTGTAGATATTAAGGGTATCACCTTTGTTATTTTTTGTATACCATCCGTAGAACGTATAGGTCGTGGATTCGGAAGCCTCTCTGGTCGGAGTAGCTCCAATAAAGGTAGTAGCCGCATTTACCTTGGGCTCACTTGTTCCCAGATCACCACCATTCCAATTCTTCCATGTGATTGTTACTTTATCATCACCTTTATAACGGAAGTCTGCTACAATAGTGGTATCTTTAGTAAGAGTAAAAGAAGCATGTGTAGATGCGGTTTTTACATCACCGCTCAAGTCGCTCCAACCCAAGAACTCGTATTGCTCTTCATCGTAGGATACAGCAACATTATTCACGGTCGTACCATACTCAAAGATACCTGCGCCCATGAATGTACATGCTCCGGAAGGATTGCTCTTAACGGTCACTGCATATTTAATAGGTACTCTATCAAAGGTTGCTTTGTAGGAAACATTGCCAGTTACAGTTTGGATTGTTCCGGATCCATCTAAGGTTTTCCACACTAAGGTGTACGAATAGCCATCTTCGGGATTCTCTTTGCTAACAGCCGGAGCGGTCGGCGTCGCACCATAAGGCAGTTCTTCGGAAGAGATGAAAGTTGTTCCATTCTCTCTAAAGTAAGAAACAGTGTAGTTTCGTGCCTCTTCGCGGTAAACAGCCGTATAAACCTTTGCGCTGGTAACAGAAACCGCTTCCAATGCCGGCGACCAATGGTCGAAGACGTAAGTATATTCTGCTGTTGCAGACTTGCCACCGAACGATTCGTCTTCTTTCTGCGGCTTGCCATTTACAATAGCCGGTGCAGTAGGAACTATACCTACTTCCACGCTGTCTTTCTTCAATTCCGTTGTACCATCATAGTCCATGAACTTGATTTCATACTCCTCGGGCGGTTCCGGTAACCAAGTCGCCGTATAGGTTTGATCACCCGTTACTGCAGCGAGTGCCGGACTCCACTCCAGGATATAACCAGTACGTGTCGGCACGTTTTCACAAACCGGCATTTCGTTGCGTGCTAGCAAGTGACGCTCGATCTCCATACCACCGTCTTGCACAAAGGTGATGGTATATTTGATTTGCTTTTCTTCGTAGGTTGCCGTGTAAGTCACATCAGATGTCACTTTGTCCAGTGCAGGACTCCAACCGGTGAAATCATAAGTATAGTCCACAGTTGCAGGACGTGTCGGGTTGGTACTCAGCCATTCCGCTTGCGTACCATAAGGAACTTGATAGGTATCAATGAGGGTTCCGTTCCAATCCTTCCATGTGATGGAGAATTTCTTCTCTTTCCATACGTCGTTGTCACTATCCCACTCGTAGTACGTGTCATTCTCCGGGTGGATACAATGGTAGTAGTTATCCTTTTGCTCTACTTCCCACCATTGACAATTACCTCCATACTCATCGGTCAGCAAGATAAACAGACGTCCCGCACCGACAGCATCACTATACGTGTGGTCATCGTTCTCTTGATCATTTACTGCTACATATTCCTGCGGTTTGATGTAATAAACATCATTGACTTCGTCATAAGTAAAACAACCCATGTCCTCCAACTTTGTCCATTTACCGCCCGTTCCGTCTATATCCAAATAGCAGAATGATTCTCCACCAAGTGCTATTTTCCCCGCCGTCTGGACATAGTCAGCCGCATTGGTTATACTATCTAGTTCTGCACTTTGGCGCGGGTTATTATTATTACGCAACCATACCGGATAACACGTGATAGCTTGGTAACTTCCATTATACTGCTTTATTTCTTCTGAATAACCTGCGGCTTGTGTCGGATATGAGAAAATAAATGTGCCCGCATCTTCGACCGAAGAGTAGATATTTGCACCATGTTCCGTCGTTAGCACATAACCTCCCTTCGTATCAAACGAGCCATGCACATTGATACAAGCGCTACCAATTGCCTCCGAAGAAGACACATCTCGCTTATCCGGTGCACCTCCAAACATTGGAGAATACTTTACAATTCGTCCCGGCTGTCCTCCTGCATAATTCCCCCATTCGCGCCAATCATACACAAAGAGAGAGCCGCTCTTGACGCCATCACGGCGTTCTGCTATTGTTACCATTGCTTCCTTATCAATCTCCACTTCAGAGCCCGGTAAGAGTGCCGTAGACTGCGTAAATCCAAGTTCTCCGGTAAGCACATGCAGTTTAAAATTATTTGTAATAGGGAGGACATATTGAGCAGAATTCATAACCACATTCTCCGGTAGACCGGCACCGTTTGTCATGCCATTTATCAGGCCACCAAGTTCTGCACTAAATTCACTCAAGTGGGGTAAAAGCGGAGAACTCATCAGCGAGATTACCAACTGACCAATATGAGCACCGCTATTAATTTCATAAACCTGTTTATCGTGCTTAGCGTCATAGAACTTGCGCACCCATGTATTCTCCTGATCAGCATTTGCATCCATCAAGAACATGGCTACATCTTGGAGGCTGACTCCAATAATCTGAATGTCGTTTGCACTCATCACAATACCCGCAACGCCTTCATGCACCGTAGTGGTTGTACTCAGTCTAGCCCCCGGATGATATTTCACCGGAACTTCTACATTCTGGATAAAATAGGTATTAATTGGGAACACAGAATCACCCTGTACTAATCCTGTAGCAGAAAACATAGCTCCCTTCCAGTCGCCCATTTGGAACAGTTCACGCACCATCGCTCCACGACGTGCATCGATTTCACCGGACAAAACGGAATCATTCACCAAATGCTCAATATCACCGGTAACATAGCCCCACGCGCGCAATTCCGATTGATCTTGCAGTACAATTTTACTACCTGGATTCATCTGAATCTGTCCATAAGGTCCATACGATGCGCCGGTGAACGACTTGTTGGAACTAAACTGAGAACCGCTCACCTCTATCGTTCCGTGAACGTTGAAATTAACGCCCTTCTCTAATGTCAATTTGCGGAAAAGGAAAGGTTTGTTGTTGGTCCAATCAGATTCACTCGTGCTAGCCTCCTTATTTACAATCTTATAATCGGAGTTCTGATCATTCGACATAGGGACGATAAGCGTTGCATTGGACGGCAAGGTGTAGTACCCAGCAGGCAATGTATAGTTATTATCCATAATAATCGTCACCTTATCGCTCGTGTTATTCGCATATGCCAACGCGTCTTCTAAAGAAGAATACGACACTGCACTAATATGACATACGCTCACACCCGCAGCCTGCGCATCTGCTAATTCTCCAACAAAGAAATAATATCCCTCACGGTATTCTACTCCGGAAGTATTACGCCATAAAGGTTTCGCTTCTACCTGATTCAACTCACCGGAATTGGTTTGGAAATAAGCAGATTGGAAGGAAGTAATCGTTGAACCCGATGCCAACCACGTACTTGGGTCTGAGAATTTACCGCAATGAATATTCAACATACCACCTACGTTATTCGCGATATCAGCCACGCCTCCTTGGAGAATTGCTAATTTTTCTACTGTCGTATTTCCTTGCGCTTGCGTGAATAGAGCATACGCACCGGTGCTAACGATCGTACCCTTTTTAATTAAAGCCACGCCATAATTCGTTATCGTGACGCCTGATGTCTCAAACGCACCTCCGTTGACAGTCAAGGTTGCACCATTATAGTTAGTCAAAGCACCCGCATGGACACCATCCGTCGTAATCATGGTGCCATGATTCTCAATTGCACCACGGATGGTTGCACCATTCTGTTCCAATGTACCATGATTGGTTACGGCACCAGTGATGGTATCTCCATTGAGGATTAATTTATGACCGGCAGCAACGGTCACATTACCGTTCACAGTACCACCATATGGGCTAAAAGCTAACGTAACATCGTTATCAATAGCAAGCGTACCCGTTAGCGTATATCCATTGAGATCAAAGGTGATCTTATTGCTAATCGTAACAGGGTCATCACTATAATCAGCATTCAATTTAATAATGTCACCTTCCACTGCAGCATTTAACATGTCAGACAATGTACCTTGACCGGCATCACCTTCGTATTGCACTTTGTTCTGATTATAACGAATTGCCTGTACCCCCGATACAACGGTACGGGCATTCAACGGTACGTTCATCGTTATTCCCACTACCGTTTGTAACTGTAGATTAGCCGAATATTCTGCAGCAGATGCATTCGGAGCGGTAAACTTAACTTTCACACGTACTGTATCGCCTGTCACGGTTAGGTCTGTAGTCGTCCATGCATCGCCATCCTCTGATGTCCAGTTACCGCCTCCCTTGGAAGATGTGATAGTCGGTGCGTTAAAATCCGCCGTAGTAATATCACGATGACTGAGCATGAAAGTTACCGTTTGTTCACATACGTTTGCAGAAGTAGTACTAACACCGCTAATTGCATAATCAATGAAACGAACAGGCTCAAACGTGGCATATATGACATAATCTACCGTTTCATTAGCCACAGTGGAAACATCGTACTTTTGGGTATACTTACCTACCGGAGTTCCGAGTTCATCCAATTCTCCTATACCCAAATCCACTCCTTCATTTGTAAACGACCAGCCTTGTAAACGATACCCGGCGTCAGGTTTAGCCCATGCATAAATATACACTTTGGACACATCCATACCAGGCAACGAGATTGCCCAACTATTTGTAGCCACATTGCTTGTACCTTCTTCATAATCGTTTGCACGAGGGTCACTGGTTGTATTCACATACACCTTACCTCCACCCGTTGAAGAAGCACGTCCGGTCAATCGAGCACTATACACTGAAGCTGCGGTCAAAGCATGTTGGATTTCCGGATCTAATTCATCGAAGCTAATGTCCATATTAGCCCACGCTGTTGTACTCATCCCGAGCACACACAGAATCATCGATAATTTAATGAATAACTTTTTCATTTATCTTTCACTTTTAATCATTTATATCGTTTGTTTATTATTTTCGATTCACTAATTTCTGTCTCACAAGCGTTATGGCGAACGCCAGTGCCAAGAGGATATGCGGCCAATCCACCAGCACATGCCCCCACAGCATCATTCCTGTCATCACCGCGCACCATACAGCCAGCACGATTGCATAAGGCACCGCCCAGTAACGACGCAAAAACCATGCCAAAGCCGGCAACACATTGAACGGAATGATCAACCAGTTCCAACTTGTGCACGGCAATGAAGAAAAACACACCAAATAGGTCATCAGCAGTCCCAACACGGTAGCGATCGTCATCACCACACTATCCACAATGTCTCCCGCTATGCGCCAGGCGCGCGAATGAGCATCCTTCGAGCACAGCGCACCGATAGCCAGCAGCAACACGATCAGTGACAACAGGAACGGCGTAAAGACAGTCCGCTTCGGTTGCCATGTGCCGTGCACCAGCTCTTTGCCTTCGCTCACCAGCACCGGCAGTCCGTTATCAAAGGTCGCTTGTTGCCACACTTCCACCAAGTCGGTCGGCACGATCAGTTTCTGCTCGCAACTCATCGGTTGCTCTGCTTCCGTACCAATCATGAAATAGAGGAAGAACTCCGTCCACGGTGCCGTGGTGATATAGTCGCGTACCAACTCACGAATCGTGTGGTCGGTGTACTTGGCAGACCAAGGTGCATAATGAATACCGCTCGGTCCAACCACTTGACGGATCACCATTACCACCGATTTGGCGCAGCCGCGTTTGAAATAGTCATACGGCAGTGTCATTCCCGCCGTCTGCATCTCATCCATCCTTTTCCACAACTGCTGCTCTTGCTCCGGAGACAGGTTGATCTTATACTCTGTCACACCGCGTCCCAGCTGGTCATACATAGCCAAGAACACTTCCGTCGGGAAGGCATACATGCCCATTTTGAGATCTCCGCGCAGGTACGTCCACATCTTCGCGCGTACATTTTCGCCTTCATACGAGAAAACATAGTCCAGATCATACACCGGACACTGCAAACGCAGTGCGGCATGCCCAAGAGACGAGTACAGCACTTCATACGGTTCACACACCAACAGACTCACCGTCACAAAATCCTCTGCTTGTCGGTTGATGGTGTCATTGAAGCCCGTTTGCTCATTACTCTCCTCCACAGACAAAGCAGGTCCTTGCCCCCATGCGAGCATGGAGAAAAAGAGCAAAACGGATAATATGTTCAGGCGTATGCGCATTTGTACCTTAGAAAAAAAACGGCGCAAAATTACAAAAAAAAAGGAATATATGCAAGAAAAAATTGATAAAATGCACAAAAAATATTTCTTTTGCAAACATCAGTCAACAAAATCATAAAGAACACCCGCCTTCCGACGAGTGTTCTCTACAAACAACGTTGTTGTTTATTCCATTACAGTGTGACGCCGTTTTTGAAGATTGCTATCTCGTGATAGCCGTTCTTCTCGTTATTCGTCTTCGCTCCGTTGGCAACTTCAATAACAAAGTCCGCAAAGCGCTTTGCCACCTGTTCCATCGGCTCGCCTTCTGCTATCACACCGGCATTGAAATCTATCCAGTTCGGTTTGTTGTGATACAGGTTCGAGTTGGTGGATATCTTCATCGTCGGGATATAGGTACCGAACGGCGTACCGCGACCGGTTGTAAAGAGTACCATATGACATCCGCAGGAAGCCAGTGCCGTCGAAGCCACAAGGTCATTACCCGGCGCAGACAACAGGTTAAGCCCCTTCACTTGCAAACGTTCACCATATGCCATCACACCGCGCACGAGCGAAGCACCGCATTTCTGCGTACAACCAAGCGCTTTGTCCTCGAGTGTCGATATACCGCCGGCTTTATTACCCGGACTCGGATTCTCGCCGACAGGCTCACCGTGCGATAGAAAATAGTCTTTGAAATCATTGATTAGATGCACGGTTTGATCGAACAGATCTTTGTTCGCGCAACGGTCCATCAGTATCGTCTCTGCGCCGAACATCTCCGGCACTTCGGTCAGTACGGTCGTTCCTCCCTGTGCAACCAACCAGTCACTTAAGCAACCTAGAAGCGGGTTAGCAGTAATACCGCTGAATCCGTCCGAGCCACCGCATTTCAGGCCCACACGCAGTTCGCTCAACGGCACTGCCACACGCTCGTCTTGTTGCGTTTTGTCATACAGGTCACGCAGAATAGGCATGCAGTACTCCACTTCATCGCCTTGGATCTTCTGCGTTACGACAAACTTAACGCGATCTTCATCGATTTCACCGCAGAATTCTTTGAACACATCCGGTTGGTTGTTCTCACATCCAAGGCTGACAACGAGTATCGCACCTGCATTCGGATGGTGAATCATATCACGCAGAATCTTTTTCGTATTCTCGTGGTCGTCTCCAAGTTGTGAGCATCCGTAGTTATGCGTAAAGGCGAAGATATTGTCCGATCCGGTCTCCCTACGCAGACGCTCTGCACACTTCTGTATGATTCCATTCACGCAACCCACCGTCGGAATGATCCACACTTCGTTACGGATACCGACTTGGCCGTCTTTACGGCGATACCCCATAAAAGTTCTGGATTCATCGGGAATATTCAGCACTACATCCTTGGGATGATACTCATATTCGAGCAGTCCGGCAAGATTCGTTTTGATATTATTCTCATTCATCCAACTGCCGGCTTTCTTTGCTTCACGTGCATGACCAATCGGGAATCCGTATTTGATAACGTTCTCACCCTCTGCCAGGTCTTTGATAGCTATCTTATGGCCTGCCGGAACATCTTCGAGTACGGTAATGGCTTTACCGTCTACTTCTATTACGGCTCCTGCCGACTGCGGCTGTATCGCTACAACCACATTGTCGGCAGGATTGATTTTAAGAATATTCGTCATATTAGAGAATCGTTTTAACGGTTTCTAACATACCTTTTGCTTCGATTTCATCGAGGAATTTAACAACCATATCAGTCAGCCCCGGGATCTTATTGAGGTCCTCTTTACTCTCTTTCCAGATGATGTCGGTAGCACCAAGCACACCTTCTGCCACTTTGCGGTGATCACCGGTAGCCCAGAGTTGTGCCAACAGATCCATGATCTCCTGTGCATCGTTCGGCTGAATAGGTGCACCGTCTGCGCGGGTACCACCCTTGTAATATGTGATGATAGCAGCCAAACCGAGTACCAAACCCTTCGGCAGTTCGCCCTTACGCTCCAAATAAACCTTCAAGCCCGGCAGGTCGCGGGTCTCGAATTTCGGGAACGAGTTAAGCATGATGCTGGTCACAGCGTGATCTACATACGGGTTGTTAAAACGCTCCAGCACGCTCTCGCCATAAGCTTTCAGTTCGTCCTTCGGCAAGTTGAGAGTCTCGAGCAACTCATCGAACATCACTTTGTGAATGTACTTACCCAAAATCTCATGGTTGCAAGCATCGCGAACGATGTTCACACCACTGAGGTAAGTGACAGGACTGAGCACCGTGTGCGGGCCGTTGAGCAGCGTCACTTTGCGCTCGTGGTACGGTTTCTCACTCTCTGCGATGAGCACATTCAGACCGGCTTTATTAGCAGGGAACTCTGCCTCCAGCTCAGCAATAGACATATTCTCCGGTTTTTCGATCACCCAGAGGTGGAATATCTCAGCTTGTACAACGAGGTTGTCGTTGTAGCCCACTTTCTCCTGAATCTCAGCGATATCTTTACGCGGGAAGCCCGGCACGATACGGTCAACGAGGGTAGCGCACACGTAGTTGTATTTCTCAAACCACTCCTTGAAGCCTGCGTAGTCTGCTCCGAAATCATCTTTCCACAACTCGATATACTTGCGGATGCAGTCTTTGAGGTGGTGTCCGTTGAGGAAGATCAGCTCGCACGGCATGAAGATCAAACCCTTGGTCGGGTCGCCGTTGAAGGTCTTGTAGCGACGGAACAACAGCTGAACCAACTTGCCCGGATAAGCGCTTGCCGGTGCGTCGGTGAACTTACAACTCGGATCGAACGTGATACCGGCCTCGGTCGTGTTGGAGATGACGAAACGGATCTCCGGCTGCTCTGCGAGTGCCATGTATGCCCAGTTCTGTGTATAGGGATTGAGGGCACGGCTGATGACATCAATACGCTCAAGCGAGTTCACAGCCTTTCCGTCCAAGCGGCCCTGCAGGTTGACATGATACAAGCAGTCCTGACCATTTAACCACTCTACCATACCCTTGTCAATCGGCTGAACGACAGCCACCGAACCGTTGAAATTGGTTTTGGCGTTCATGTTCCATACAATCCAGTCCACGAATGCGCGGAGGAAGTTACCTTCACCAAACTGAATGATTTTCTCGGGAGCTACGCTCTTCGGCGCGGTCCACTTGTTCAATGCTTTTTTTGCCATAATGCTTAGATTTTATTAAATGTTTATTTATTGTTTCACTTGTTCGCAAACCTTTGCGGTGCAAAGGTACAAAAAAAAAATGACATGTGCAAATTTATTTTTCATTTTCCACAAAAGTCGTCAAAAAATGCATATAAATTTGCGTATATGCAAAAATTGTTGTAATTTTGCAGTCCGTATGGATTTTTTGGAAGGATTAAATCCGTCTCAGCGAGAGGCGGTGACATATACCAAAGGAGCTTCGCTCATTGTGGCGGGAGCCGGATCCGGTAAGACACGCGTGCTGACATACCGCGTCGCATACCTGCTGTCACAAGGTGTGCCGGCTGGGCGCATCATGGCGTTAACGTTCACCAACAAAGCGGCACGGGAGATGAAAGAGCGCATTCAGAAGTTGGTGGGCGAAGATGCTCGCTACCTTGTAATGGGTACGTTTCATAGCGTGTGCACGCGTCTCATACGCCCGTACGCAGATTTGTTAGGTTTCACACGCGATTTCAGTATTTATGACACCACCGATACCAAATCGGTTCTTAAAGCGATTTGCAAAGAGCACGGATTAGACGAAAAAATCTACAAACCGGCAGCCGTATATAGCCGTATCTCCATAGCCAAGAACCGAGGCATTTCTCCTGATGAATACGGAAAAAATAGCCAATTATTGCGTGAGGATCGCGAGATGCGACTGTACGAACTGCCTACAGTTTATGCACTATACCAAGCGCGGCTAAAAGCGACCAATGCAATGGACTTTGATGATCTGCTGATTAACATGCTCCGTCTATTGAACATCAGCCCCGAGGTGCGCGAACGGTACCAACAGCAGTTTCAGTATATCTTGGTCGATGAGTATCAGGACACGAACTATATCCAGTTCCTACTTGTTAAACGGTTTGCCGAACCGCAGAACAACATCTGCGTAGTAGGTGATGACGCGCAGTCGATATACTCATTCCGCGGTGCAGACATTCGTAACATTCTCAATTTCAGGCAAGTCTATCCGCAAGCGCGTTTATTCAAATTGGAGCAGAACTACCGCTCCACGCAGAACATCGTCAATGCTGCCAATTCGCTCATTCACAAAAACATCAACCAAATAGAGAAAACCGTTTATTCAAAAAAAGAGCAAGGTCAACCGCTAACACTACAGGCGTACATGGACGACCGAACGGAGGCACTTGGTGTGGCGACGCATATTCAGAAAATGCGGCACAAAGGATACGACTCATTCGCTGTATTATACCGCACCAATGCACAAAGCCGGGTGATAGAAGGCGAGTTGCGCAAACTCAATATCCCCTACCGCATCTACGGCGGCACATCGTTCTATCAGCGCAAGGAGATCAAAGATGCCTTAGGCTATTTCCGCTTGGCGGTGAACGGGCGTGACAACGAAGCCCTGCTGCGCATCGTCGGTTTCCCGGGACGTGGCATCGGCGAGACGAGTTTGAAAAAGGTTGCGCTGAATGCGATTGAACATCATTGCAGTTATCTGGATGTAATGCGGCGACCCGATGATACCGGTTTGGATGTCAATGCCGGGGCGAAGAAGAAAATGCAAACTTTCGCCGGTCTCATCGATACTTTTCATGAGCAGAGCGATACGATGGATGCGTTCCAATTTGCCGAAACAGTGCTTCGCACTTCCGGTGTGATGACTGCATTAGCAACAGATCTGACACAAGAGGGTATTGACCGTGCGCAGAACGTACAAGAGTTACTGAACGCCATTCATGAGTTCGTAGCACAGCGGCAGAACGAAGGTATCGACTACACCCCCATCAACGATTTCTTGAGCGAGGTGAGTCTGCTGACCGATCAGGACGAGCACTTAGAGGATACCACCGAACGTGTGACTCTGATGACTGTACATGCTGCCAAGGGATTGGAGTTTCCCGTTGTTTTCATCGTGGGAATGGAAGAAAACCTATTCCCGTCGCAGTTCGCCGAGCGCCCGCAAGAGATAGAAGAAGAACGGCGGTTGTTATACGTAGCCGTCACGAGGGCGATGGAACAATGTCACCTATCGTTCGCTAAGCAACGTTTCCGCAACGGTTCATTCTCGTTTGCCTCACCAAGCCGGTTCTTAAAAGATATAGACAGGCAGTATTTTAGCCTTCAGCAACTACCCACAAGCAATCCGTATAGCCGTTCTAACACACCCGGTATACCTACTATTCCTAGTGCCTCCAGAACACCTAGTTTCTCCACTCCTGTCGCGCCCAATAACAATCCGACAATACCGTTGAAGTCAGAATGGAAAGCGGGCGACCGCGTGAGTCACCGTGTGTTCGGACAAGGGACTGTCAACCGCGTTTATCGCGATGAAGTAACGGAGAATGACAAGATTGAGATTACGTTCGACACACAAGGCACGAAGACGCTGCTACTCACACACGCCAAGCTGGAGCGTATATAAGATAGCCTGCCACACCGGCAAGGATAATTAACAGAATAGGGTGACTGATGATTTCAGTCACTTTATTTTTCTTAAAAATCTCCGGTGAAACCGTAAGAAATGCGACCACTGAGAAGATGATCCAACTGATAGAATCGATGAAAGTCGTCGGTTTCATGAGCAACAATGCTGCAGATGCGATCAGGCCCAACACCGTAAACCGTAACATACGGAGCGTCTGCTCAAAATACGGGTTTCCTTTGAAGCGTTTATTGAGCCAGAAATAGGCCTTGCAGATACTGAGCATGATGATCAGGCTCGGTAGAACAATGGCGAAGGTAGCCAACACACTGCCCCAAAAACCTCCTACCGTGTAACCGACGTATGTGGCACAATTTATTCCGATG